>PVMS01071835.1_pt1 | contig 13736 bp, 14 predicted proteins | sample 1853461 | NCBI WGS metagenome assembly PVMS01 (sample SAMN08582032, study PRJNA380276) | Marine sediment metagenome, whole genome shotgun sequencing project. | isolation source: ocean sediment barecode stripped | collected 2017 | reverse complement strand
GTGTTGCTGCTTACTGCAGTGGCATTGGTGTTGTTTACCCGTGACAAGATACCTATCGAAACTTCGAGTTTAGGTGTGTTGACCGTCCTGGTGCTGGGTTTTCATTTGTTTCCGTACGACACGGATGCGCGGATGCCCATAGCTTTGCGACACCTGCTTCGCTTCAGAGCTGGAAATTCAAGGACTTTTGCCGCTTTCATCGGCGCGCGTGGGCCGTGATGCAGCGCCGCAATGGGGTCTCGCTCGTTGCGATGAAGGCATAATCTGATATACGGTTTCCAGTCTGGAATGGATACCGTTAAACCTGATCGGCGAGGGCGCATTGCAAGCTATTACTCCTGACGCACATGGTGTTGCCGTGTTGCTGCTTACTGCAGTGGCATTGGTGTTGTTTACCCGTGACAAGATACCTATCGAAACTTCGAGTTTAGGTGTGTTGACCGTCCTGGTGCTGGGCTTTCATTTGTTTCCGTACGACAATGGCGGGATCTCACTTGGCCCGGCAGAGTTCTTTGCAGGTTTTGGCAATGAGGCGCTAATCGCGATATGCGCATTGCTCATGGTTGGCAAGGCGCTGGAGACCACCGGTGCGCTGCAACCACTGGCAATCGTGGTTGGTCGGGCCTGGACTGCTCGGCCGGTGCTTGCGTTGCTGGTTACGCTGATCGCTGCCGCCATCCTCAGCGCGTTCATGAACAACACTCCGATCGTGGTGTTGCTGATGCCGATCCTGGTGGGCGTGTCGATGCGCGTTAAATTTCCGGTTTCCGGTGTCATGTTGCCGATGGGGCTTGCGACGATCATTGGTGGGATGTCGACCACCATCGGCACATCGACGAACTTGCTGGTCGTCGGGATTTCCCGTGACATGGGGCTGGTGCAATTCGGCATGTTCGACTTCATGTTCCCCGTGTTCGTTGTTGGTGGCGTGGCGATTCTGTTTTTGTGGCTGGTTGCACCACGATTGTTGCCGGAGCGTGTGCCGCCACTGGCGGACACATCGCCACGTGTCTTCAGCAGCCAGCTGCACATCAAAGAGGGCGGCTTTGCCGATGGCAGCACCCTGTCTGAGGTACTGGCAAAAACCGGCGGCAGGATGCGCATCGATAAAGTGCAACGCAGCGAGACCTTGTTTCTGGCGAAGCTGCCGTCGATCATATTGCAGGCGGGAGATCGCTTATTTGTAAAGGATTTGCCCGATAACCTGAAGCACTACGAAAATATTCTCGACGCCACGTTATTCAATATTTCCGACATAGAGCATCCGATTGACGACGATACGCCGTTGCAGGCGCAGGGGCAGCAACTTGCCGAGGTTGTCGTCACCCGTGGATCGCCGTTGCACCGCCGCAGTCTTGCCGCTGTGCGATTCAACAGCAGCTATGGCTTGCTTCCACTTGCGTTGCACACGGCTCGGGCACCCGGCTCGCAGGCCACCGGCGACCTCAATTCGGTCAGGCTGCGCGCGGGTGATGTGCTTCTTGTTCAAGGCACACGTGATGCGATTGATACGCTGAAATCCAGCGGCAACATGCTGATACTCGATGGCACAACCGATCTGCCACACACCGAGAAAGCCAACGGGGCACTCGGTGTGATGGCCTTCGTGGTGCTGGCGGCGGCGACCGGCTTGTTGCCGATTTCCATCAGTGCGTTGATCGGGGTGGGACTCATGTTGACACTGGGTTGCCTGAACTGGCGGGATGCCGCGGGGGCATTGTCAACACCGATTATCATGATCATCGTTACCAGCCTGGCGCTCGGCAAGGCGCTTATTGGTACGGGCATGGCAGATTATCTTGCTATGGCTTTTGTCAGCCTTGTTTCCGAAATGCCCATAGCGGTTATTCTGAGCTCGTTCATTCTAATCATGACTGTACTCACCAACATCGTGTCGAACAACGCCGCCGCCGTCATTGGCACACCCATCGCCATCGCAATTGCACATCAGCTTGGTGTGAATCCGGAACCGTTTGTGCTGGCGGTGCTGTTCGGCGCAAACATGAGTTTCGCGACACCCTTCGGATATCAGACCAACCTGTTGATTCTGAGTGCCGGCGGATACAAGTTCTCAGACTTCATGCGGGTTGGCATTCCCCTGACCATTATCATGTGGATCGGATTCTCCCTTATCCTGCCATTTCTGTATGAGCTCTGATTATCCATCGGGATTCGCCGCTTGACGGCTGTACGGTTGGCAGGGATACTCGGCTGATGGTTACCGCAACTCAGCAGATTTCTACCTGGCGCTGGTCATCCCGAAAGGAGATGGCTGCCCGCTGACGTCTGACTGAATAGAAAGATCGCAAAGCCTGTCTCCCCGCATGGTGACAGGCTTTTTTTATGTTCATGGATGAACGGTATGTCGCGGGCGCATGGATGCGCAGGAGCGACGAATGTCCATGGATGGACGGTATGTCGCAGGCGCTTGGATGCGCAGGAGCGACGGATCACATTGGAGAGATATGGCACACTGATATGGAACCGCCTTTTGACATAGCTGCTGACCTCGATACGCCAGTATCGGCCTACCTGAAATTGCGTTCGCTGAATCCGAGATTCCTGCTCGAAAGCGTCGAAGGCGGGTTGCGCCTTGCGCGTTATTCCTTCCTCGGCTTCGGTGATTCCGTGGACATCTGGTTCGATCAGGATGGTTTTCAATGTGGTGACGGCCGGGTCGAAAACCCTGCCAACCAGGCAGAGTATCTTGACCTGCTGCGTGCTGCGTTGCAGAACGTGCCGCGGCTGGATCCGGTGATCGAGGGACTACCGTTTTGCGGCGGGCTGGTTGGTGTGTCCGGTTATGATGTTGTGCGCCTTTTCGAGAACCTGCCGAATGCAGGCGTTTCGCAGAAGGACATTCCGTATGCCGCCTTTACTGCGCCGTCATCGCTGTTGGTGTTTGATCATCTCACCCGCCGGGTAGCATTGTTGCATCACGGGTCGGATGCGGAACGGCAGAGCCTGAGAGAGCAGGTTATGCGCCTGTTGCGTGGCCCCGTACCGGCACGAAATGAAAGTGTGCATGTATCCGGCGCGACTCCGAGTATGACCGAAGAGCAGTATTCTTAGCGCGTGGAAGCCTGCAAGGAATACATTGCCTCTGGGGACATATACCAGATCGTTTTGTCAGTACTGTTCAAAGGGCAATCTGATGTCGATCCATTCGAGGTGTATCGTGCACTTCGTTTGCTGAATCCGTCACCGTATATGTTCTACCTGGAGTTTGGTGCACTCAAGGTCGTCGGCTCATCACCGGAAGCACTGGTCAAGCTGAATGGACAGAACGCATCGCTAAGGCCCATTGCCGGCACATTGCCGCGCGGCGCAAGCCGGGAGGAAGACGAACAAAACGAAGCTCGACTGCTCGCGGATCCGAAAGAGTCTGCCGAACATGTCATGCTGGTCGATCTGGCCAGAAATGACCTCGGACGGGTGGCGCAGGCTGGCAGCGTGGTTGTTGACCCGTACCGGTCGATCGAACGCTACAGCCACGTGATGCACATTGTCAGCGGAGTCCAGGGGGTACTCGATCAGCAGTATGATGCGTTCGACCTGTTTGCTGCGAGCTTTCCGGCTGGCACACTGGTTGGCGCACCAAAAGTTCGCGCCATGGAGATTATCGACGAGATGGAAGAGGTTGGCCGCGGCCTGTACGCAGGAACGGCCGGGTATTTCGGCGTAGGAGGAGACATGGATCAGGCGATCACCATTCGCACGCTGGTGTTCAATGGTGACGAGTACAGTTTCCAGGCCGGTGCCGGAATTGTTGCGGACAGTGTTGCTGCACGGGAGTACCAGGAGGTGCTTGCGAAAAGCGCGATACTGCGTCGGGCGCTCGAGATAGCGGGAGAAGGGTTGTGAGCTTTGCCGACATAAACATACTGCTGATCGATAACTACGATTCCTTCACTTATAACGTGGTGCAGGGGTTTGCGAAGCAAGGCGCCAACGTCATGGTTTACCGAAACGATGCGATCGACGTAGCGACGGCGCTGACACTCGACGCGACGCATCTTGTTATTTCGCCCGGGCCTGGTCGGCCCGAGAACTCGGGAGTTTCGATGCAGCTTATTGAGGCATTTGCGGAAATAGTTCCAATGCTGGGTATCTGCCTTGGACACCAGTGCCTTGTCAGCCACTTTGGTGGTGAGATCGTGCGCGCCGAACGGCTGATGCACGGCAAGACATCGATGGTGAAACACGACAGCAAAACAGTCTATGCGGGTCTTTCGCAGCCGTTCGAGGCGGGTCGTTACCATTCGCTCAGCGCAGATGCGGCAAGCCTTCCCGCGGTGCTTGAGTTGACCGCGCAAACAGATCGCGGCGAAATCATGGGCGTCCGGCATCGGGAGCTGCCACTTGAAGGTGTGCAGTTTCATCCGGAAAGTGTCCTGACCCCCGAGGGAGATCAGTTGATGGCGAATTTCATGGGAATGAGGTCGATATGAGCATTGCTCATGAGTAAGGTCTGGCCGAAAACCCTCGATCGCCTGCTCGACGGACAGTCACTGACTGAGTCAGAGGCGGGCGAGCTGATGTATGCGCTTGCGGATGGTGAGTTGCAGCCATCGCTGGCTGGCGCATTCCTTGCGGCATTACGCGCAAAAGGCGAAACGGCGGAGGAAATACGCGGCTTCGCAACGGCGATGCGCGACCTTTCAATTGATCCTGAGATTCCCGGCGGCCGGTCGGCAGTGGATACTGTTGGTACCGGCGGCGATGGATCTCACAGCCTCAACCTGTCCACGGGAACGGGCCTGCTGGCGGCCGCTTGTGGCGCGCGCGTGGTCAAGCATGGCAATCGTTCAGTGTCGAGCAAGTCCGGCAGCGCGGATATTCTCGAATTTCTGGGCATTCCATTGCCGCTGGATGGACCAGCAGCGTGCGATCTGCTCGCCGCCACAGGATTTACCTTTCTGTTTGCCCCGGCTTATCATCCGGCGATGAAGGCCGTGGTGCCGGTCAGGGGGCCAATGGGTGTCCGTACTGTTTTCAACTTTCTCGGTCCGCTAACGAATCCGGCCGCACCGCCATACCAGGTGATCGGGGCATTCAGCCCGGAGGCGGCGAGGCTGATGGCAGACACGCTGGCCGGCATGCCACTCGATCGTGCTTTCGTAATACACGGTGAACCAGGCTGGGACGAGGCGACGCCCATAGGAGAATTTCTGTTGTTTGACGTTCGGGATGGTGGCGTCACGGAGATGCATCGTACTCCCGAAGACTACGGTGTTACCCGTTGTGATGCCCGGGATCTGGCCGGGGGCGACGCCGTGCACAATGGAACAGAGCTGATACGCGTATTCACCGGTGAAGACAAAGGTGCCCATCGCAATGCGCTGTTGATGGGGGCATCCCTTGCGCTGGAGGTAAGTGGCGCCGTCTCAAATCCGCAAGACGGGGTCGCTGCCGCTGCCGCAGCGATTGACGATGGCAACGCTGAATCGCTGTTGCAAAATATCCAGCAGCACTTCGAAAAAACATGACAGACTTTTTGCAACAAATGGCTGATCTAAGCGCTGAGAGAGCGGCTGGCGCGAAGCAGGCATTTTCTGCGAAGCAGCTTGATAAGCCAGTCTTTCCCGTAAAATTGCAAGGCTTCGATATCATCGCAGAAATAAAAGACCGCTCTCCATCCGAGGGCAGTCTTTCCAGCCCTGCACGAAGCCGCACGCAGCAGGCGGAGAATTATATTCACGGTGGCGCGGCAGCTATTTCAATTCTCACCGAGCCGTCACGTTTCGCCGGGGAACTCGAGCATCTTGAAGAGGTTTCAGCCGTTGCAGCATCGTTCGGGATCCCGACCATGCGCAAGGATTTTCTGGTGGACCCATCGCAAGTGCTGGAAGCGCGTGCAGCCGGCGCGAGTGGCGTGTTGCTGATTGCTGCAATGCTGTCAGACAAAACATTGAATGCGATGCTCGACTGTGCCTGGGAACATTCGATGTTCGTTCTGCTGGAGTCATTCGACGAAACTGATTTGAGTCGTACCAGCCGCCTGCTGGAATCGGACCGTCATTCGAGTAAGGCAGAACAGGCTGAATTTTTCGCCGGGGTGAATAGCCGTAACCTGCGAACGCTTCAGGTTGATCCTGAGCGTCTGCGAGATCTTGCGTCGATGCTGCCGGCAAAAATGGTAAGCGTCGCGGAAAGCGGACTTCAAAATACCGCCCAGGTTAAGAGCGCTGCGGCAATGGGATACCGCATGGCGCTGGTCGGGACGGCGTTCATGCGCAGCGCGCAACCGCGGACGCTGCTAAGCGATATGCTGACTGCCGGCAGAGGCATGTGAGTGTGCGGATCAAAATTTGTGGTCTGACCGATGCTGCCGGAATCAATGCGGCAGTGGCGGCCGGCGTTGATGCGGTGGGTTTCGTGTTTTTCGAAAAATCTCCACGCAACCTGAGCATTGGGCAGGCAATCGATCTTGCTGCACTGGTGCCGGACCAGGTTTCGCGAGTTGCCGTAATGCTGCATCCCGAAGCGGCTTTCTGCGAGGCGGTGCTCGCCGGTTTGTCGCCCGATATTGTGCAAACCGATGTGAGCGATTTTGCATATCTCAATGTTCCCGGTCACATCCAGCGCTGGCCGGTATTGCGGGAAAGTGTTGTCGATGCGCAAACCAGTTTGCCAGTGCGATTTGTGTATGAAGGCGACTCCAGCGGGCAGGGAAACCGGGTTGACTGGCAGAATGCCTCCCGCCTGTCTGCACATGGCGAGATGATTCTGGCGGGCGGGCTCGATGCCGGCAACGTAGCAGATGCCATACGCGAAGTGAGGCCATGGGCCGTCGATGTTTCCAGTGGTGTCGAATCATCACCCGGCCAGAAGGATCCGCAAATGATTAATGACTTTGTTGCTGCTGTCAGGGCAGAGTACGAGGACAAATGAACATGAAAACAGAATTCCCCATCGAGGAGTCGCAAGCCTTGCTCGCGGCAACGATACAAGGCGATCTTCCGGACCAGCGTGGCCGATTCGGGCCTTTCGGCGGACGTTACGTGCCAGAAACGCTGGTGCCGGCTTTCGAACGTCTGGAAAAAGGCATCGCTGAACATCTGCATGCAGAGAGCTTTCAAAAAGACCTGGGGCGTGAGCTGCGGGAATGGGTAGGCCGGCCGACGGCACTCACATTCGCACCGCGCCTCAGTGAGCGCTGGGGAACCGAAGTGTGGCTCAAGCGCGAGGATCTCGCACATACCGGCGCACACAAAATTAACAACGCGATCGGTCAGGCTTTGTTGGCAAAGCGTCTTGGCGCAAAGCGTGTGATTGCGGAAACCGGCGCCGGACAACACGGTGTTGCTTCCGCAGCAGCCTGCGCGAGGCTTGGCCTGCCCTGCCGCGTGTACATGGGCGCGGTGGACATCGAGCGCCAGGCGCCGAACGTCGATCGCATGTTGCGGCTGGGCGCTGAAGTATTCCCGGTTGACACCGGCGACAAAACACTTCGTGCCGCCATCGATGAGGCGCTGCGCGACTGGGTGTCTGACCCGGACGAAACTTATTACTTGCTTGGCTCGGCGGTCGGAGCACACCCGTATCCTTACCTGGTGCGCGAACTGCAGTCTGTTATCGGCAAGGAAGCCCGGCAACAAATGCTGGATCAGGCAGGTAGCCTGCCCGATGCCGTATTCGCCTGTGTTGGAGGTGGCTCGAATGCGATCGGCCTTTTTTACCCGCTGATTGCCGATACAGAAATCGAGATGATCGGTGTCGAGGCGGGAGGAACAGGCGACGGGCTTGGCCAGAATGCGGCGACGCTTGCGACCGGAACGCCCGGCGTATTGCAGGGCTGTTACTCGATCATACTGCAGGACGAGCACGGCAATGTGCAGGAGACTCATTCGATTTCTGCCGGGCTGGATTATTCGGGTGTCGGACCCGAGCACGCCCTGCTGCAGGCAATAGGTCGCGTACGCTACACGTCGGCCAGCGATGCAGAAGCGCTGCGGGCACTTGAGGAACTGTGCGAGCTTGAAGGAATCCTGACCGCGCTTGAAACCGCACACGCCTATGCGGAGGCGAAGAAATGGAGCAGCCGGAATCCCGGGAAGCGTATCCTGATCGGCAACTCGGGACGAGGCGACAAAGACATGCCAACCCTTACACAGTATCCGGTACGGGCGAGAACCAATGCAAGCACATGAAAGAATCGGCCACGCGCTGAAGTCTGCGAACGAGAACGGCAGAACCGGCCTCGTGCCGTTCATCACTGCCGGTTATCCGGATCCCATGAAGTTTATTGACACGCTAAAAGATATTGCGAGCATTGGTGATGTTGTCGAACTCGGTATCCCATTCTCAGACCCAATGGCCGACGGCATGACCATCCAGCGATCCAGTTACAAGGCTATTGAAAATGGCGTGACTCTTCGATGGGTCTTCGAACAGCTGGAGGGAGCTGGCGGGAATATGGATACGCCACTGGTGATGATGTCCTATCTGAACCCGTTGCTTGCTTACGGTTACGAAAACCTGGCTGAAAATGCTCTGCGTACGGGGGTATGCGCTTTCATAGTGCCGGATCTTCCTTACGAGGAAAGTGACGAGATCAGGGCTGCACTTGAGGCGAAAGGTATCGGGCTGATTCAATTGGTGACGCCGGCGACACCGGGGGATCGTATCAAGATGCTAAGCGATGCTTCGCGCGGCTTCTTGTATGCAGTAACGGTGACCGGCATAACGGGTGGTGATAGCGGGTTGCCAGATGATCTTGCAGACTACCTTGATAAAGTAGCATCGGCGTCGCCTATACCGGTTTGCGCTGGCTTCGGTATCCGGTCCGCTCAGGACGTCGTAAATGTTGGTAAACATGTCGCCGGTGCCATCGTCGGGTCCGCCTTGGTTGAGGTACTCGAGCGAGGAGAAGATCCGGTCGATTGGCTAAAAGGGCTCGGTACAAGCACGTGACACACATATGAAAAAGGTCACGTCAGCGGATTCGCTGGTCATCATCAGTCACTACAAGAACTTGCTGCAAAGCGAGGGCATTGAGGCGTTCATCAGGAACGAGCATCTGGGTTCGATTGTGGGTGAGATACCGTTTCAGGAGGTCTGGCCGGAACTGTGGGTCAGGAACGACCTGGATCTTGACCGCGCGAGACAACTGATCGATGCGGGCATCAAAGAGGAAAGTCCAGCGGACTCATGGGCTTGTAGCAAGTGCGGCGCCGAAAATGAAGGCCAGTTCGCGCTATGTTGGCAATGCCAGGCGCAGGGTCCTGAAGAGAGGTCCTGACTGGTGCCATATTCTTTGCTCATAAGATGAGCGAATTGATTGGCGTTAAGGCATTCCTCGGGCCAGCAGCCTTGTGCCGGCGATTTCGCTGCGCAGAATTGCGTTTACTTTGTCGGCTTGCACCGGGCGGCTGATCAAAAAACCCTGGGCAAGATCACACTGACAGCTCCGCAGGAACTCCAGTTGTGTCAGCGTCTCCACACCTTCCGCAGCAACCTCGATATCGAGCCCGCGCGCCATGGCGATCGCAGCCCGAACAATGCGTTGGTGACTGCCATTGACTTCCACATCCTGGATGAGTGACTGATCCAGCACAAAGCTGTCAATGACACCGGTGTCCAGCGAACTGAATGAGATATCGCGTATACCAAAATGGTCAAGTGACAACCGTACGCCAAGTTTGCGCAGGTCCTGTAGCGTTTCCAGCTCCGCTGTGCGGTTTCTTACGATGTCACCGTCACCAATCTCAAGTTCGACGCAGCCAGGATCGAGTCCCGTGTCCGATAGCGATTTAGCGACAGCCTCAAGGAGGCGGCCATGGAGCAACTGTTGCTGCGACAGGTTGATTGCCATCGCCAGGTCGGGCAGTTCAAACTTATGCTGCCAGGTGGCCAGTTGTCGGCATGCTGTGTCGACAACCCACTCACCGGCCGAATGAATCAAGCCGCTGCTTTCGAGGATGGGCAAAAATCGTGCTGGCGGTAACAGGCCGAAGCGCGGATGTTGCCATCGCAGCAAAGCCTCGAGTCCGATGAGGCGGCCTGATCCAACATCAATTCGCGGCTGGTAGTGCAAAACGAATTCGTCTCGCACCAGCGCGTGTCGTAAGCCAACCTCCAGTTCTTCACGCTGTTCAAGCTTGCTATTGAGTGCATCGGAATAATACTGGAAACGTCCGCCACCACGTTTCTTTGCCTGGTACATGGCAAGATCGGCTGCCTTGATAAGTCGGCTCGCCTGCTCCCCGGAGCCCGGGTAAATAGCAATGCCAATGCTTGGTGTCGCGTAGACTTCGCTGCTGCCAACTTCGTATTTCTCGGACAACACAAGCACCAGCTTTTGCGCGGCCGCACCGGCATTACCAGGCTCACCGAAGTCCTCGAGGCAAACTACAAATTCATCACCACCCCAGCGCCCGGAAAAATCGCCGACTCGCAGCTTTGTGGTCATGCGTTGCGCTACCTGCCGCAGCAGCTCATCACCAACGTCATGACCCAGCGTGTCATTGACAGATTTGAATTTGTCGAGGTCAACGAACAAAACGGCGAGCGGCCTGCCACTTCGTTGACTGCGACCGATAGCCTTCTCCAGCTGCTGCGTAAACAAACGGCGATTGGGCAGCATCGTCAGATCGTCGTACAGGGCGCGTTTTTCAAGCTCGACAGTTTTTCGCATGACGTCAGTCACATCACGAAAAGTAATAACACCACCGATCAGATTGCGATTGCTATCGAAAAGACCCTGTCCATTAATGCTGAGAACAAAATCATCGTGCCCCTTGGCGCGATAGATAGCTGCCTGTTCGGAAAACTTCTCGCCACGACAGGCTTTGACCAGCGGCAATTCATCGTGATCAATCTGCGCTTTTCCATCGGCGGTGATGCTACAAAATTGCCGGCTCCAGGCTTCGCTGGGTTGTTCGCGCGGGCCAAGGCCCAGCACCGAACGGGCCGCCGGGTTGATGTCGAGTACATGGCCGTGGCTGTCAATTACGATGACGCCGTCGTTTATACTATTCAGTATCGACAGTACGGTGCTGTCAGTATCGGACAGTCGCGCAAGCAATCTATGTCGCTGAATCGCGTGATAGTAGATAGAGTCCTGCTCACCGGTACTCGTCTCGTCGATACAAACATAGGCCTGCGCCCCCGCACGAACGGCTGCAATGCCACGGTGCTCGTTTTCACGGGTGGTCACGGCCACAGCAGGGTAGTCGGAAAGATCCTGAATCAGAGATTGCAGTGTTTGCCCGGATTGGACGATTTGAGGTCCGACCTCAAACAGGATCAAGTCAATATTATCTGCATGTGCCGAGGGCATGCGTATTGCTTCAGATCGAATAAGGCTGCTGCAAATTGCCGATTTTTCCAGCGCATCGATATACTCGGACGTGGATTCGTTATTGCCGAGATACAGGATGGTATGGGCGGTCATCGCAGGTGCCCTGACGGAGCTGGCATCCAGGCCACGATGTGGTCAAAAAGGCTCGATTCCTGAGCAGTGCTGTGTTTCGCCATAGTTGTTTTTATTCGCTCTACCAGCGTTCCCCGCGCATAGGCCACAAGGCCTGACGCATAATAGCAGAATAGTATTGAAACTCATCGTGAAATCAAGCGTTTGCCGCCGAAAGGGCGGTGGGATTTAAACCAATGCCAGCCAGCCGACATCAAAGTATTAAGCACAAGGGAGATTTGATCGTTGGATGCGCTTATAGCCGCTGGCACGCCGGGAATGATGTATGAGGCCGTGCCTGTGACACAGCAGATCGGAGGCGAAGCCGCGTTAATTCAGCGGGCGCAAAGGTCGGATTCGGCCGCATTTGAGGCACTGTACCGGGCGCATGTCGACAAAATTTACGGTCTTTGTTTGCGGATGACCGGAAACGTGGCCGAAGCGGAGGACTGTACGCAGGACGCTTTCATCCAGGCTTGGAACAAGCTGGACAAGTTTCGGGGCGAAAGCGCATTTGGAACCTGGTTGCACAGGGTGGCGGTGAATACGGTGCTTGGACGCATGCGCAAGTCGAAGCGGGAACATGACAGGATCCAGGCGGTGAGTGATGTAGTGGATGCGCCTGAGTCGATTGGTGACAGCAGCACTATTCAGGACCTGGAAGAGGCGATGAACAAGCTGCCGAGCGGTGCCAGGCACGTATTCGTACTGCACGCGGTTTACGGATACAGCCACGACGAAACAGGTGGCATGCTAGGAATCGCGGCGGGCACCAGCAAGGCGCAACTGCATCGTGCGAAGCGACTGTTAGCACAACAACTGAAGACAGATGAATAGATTAACGATGAGATAAACTGATGAATACCGGTGATGAGACAAGATTAGATGACGACCTGACCGAGCTGGCTGCAATGCTGCCGACTGCCGTGTCGCCCGATCGTGACCTGTGGCCCGGGATTGAACAGGCTATTGCTCATCCTGCGAGGCGTGGAGCTACTGTCTGGAACACTCCGTGGGCGCAGGCGGCGGCAATTGTATTGCTGGTTGCCGGATCGTCGGGCATCACCTATGTTGCCGTCAGGGATGGCGGGCCGCCCGCGGTGGAGATCATCTATACAGACAACCTGTTCGAGTCCGTGTCCGGTAATTTTGGCCAACAATACACGCTGGGCAATGAATACCTGGATGCACGCAGCCAGCTGGAAGACAATCTTGAAGAGAAACTGAATTCGTTGTCGCCAGAGGCGCGCGGTGAGGTTGTGAAGAGCCTGAACACGATTCGGGTTGCAATAAGTGATATTAACCAGGCGCTGGCCGCAGAGCCGGACAGTATGTTGCTGCAGGAGCTGCTGTTGAGTTCATACCATGACGAATTGTCGCTGATGAAGAAGGTCGACGGTATTGCCAATTCAGCGATGAGAAGGGACGACATCTGATTCATTCGTCATGCGAGCGAATCGGCCGATGAGACTATTGAGAGAGTTACGATGAAAAAAATACTTGTGATCAGTTTGTTTATTCTGGGTGCGCCGGCTTTTGCGAAAGACGTAAGCGAGATTCGCGACGTACAGGCGAAGTCAGAAATAATTATCTACAACACCTCGGGCGAGGTTGAAGTCCGCGGCTGGTCCAGAAACCAGGTTGAAGTAGAAGCCGACCTTGGCAGTGGCGTCAAAGAACTGATCTTTGAGGTTGATGGCAAGCAAGTGCTTATCGAGGTCGAAGCTCCCGAGCACAGCGGTCGCAACATTGCATCAGACCTGGTGATCAGGGTGCCGGAAAACAGTTCGCTGGAAATAAGCACGATCAGCGCTGACATTACCGTCGAAGATGTAAACGGCAAGCAGCTCATCGAAACTGTCAGTGGAGACATTGACACGGTTGCCTACGCATCCGACCTGACCATGGAGTCAGTCAGCGGTGATATCGATGTGCAGGGTGACAATAAGAAGAACCGGATTCGTGCCGATTCCGTCAGTGGTGATATTGAGTTCCAGAGCCTGGACGGTGATGTTGAAGCGGATACCGTCAGTGGCGATGTTGTTATTGTTGACAGCCGCTTCGAAAATGTCGAAGCAGCGACAGTAAATGGGGACATCGTGTTTCATGCCGGCATGTACGGTGACCGGCGCATGAATTTTGAAACGGTCAATGGCGATATCGATATCAAGTTTGACGGCGACATATCCGCCCGTTTCGATATTGAGACCTTTAACGTCGATATTCGCAATTGATTCGGGCGGCAACCGGCGAGAACCAGCCAGTACCCGCCAGCCCGGGACCTCAAGTTCGCTTATAGAGAATGCGACGGAAGGGTGGT
>PVMS01051922.1_pt1 | contig 13741 bp, 15 predicted proteins | sample 1853461 | NCBI WGS metagenome assembly PVMS01 (sample SAMN08582032, study PRJNA380276) | Marine sediment metagenome, whole genome shotgun sequencing project. | isolation source: ocean sediment barecode stripped | collected 2017 | reverse complement strand
TAGCTTGGAAGGGGGCTGAACGCCCCCCTCTTCAGATTACGGTAATTATCTTGAGGAAATGACAGAGTGGAAAACTGCCCATAGTTTCTTGTAATCGCATATTGCATTCGTATGCCGTGGCAACTTGCGAAAAGGAAATACATGAGCCTAACAAGGCAAATTGACTCGGACCACAAGAACCGCTGCGCACTTTTTGTGTCCGGTTATTTGCAGCGTTATCCGTCTTGATTATGCTCTGTCTCATTCCAGGAAGCGATTTGATTTGAGTCTCCTATCTTCAAATCAGACGCCGCCTTTCCAGTCACAGACTCTGGCGTTGCGATTACAAGAAACTATGGGCAGTTTTCCACTCTGTCATTTCCTCAAGATAATTACCGTAATCTGAAGAGGGGGGCGTTCAGCCCCCTTCCAAGCTAACTCCCACACCCTTTACCCGCCAAGCGGGCTATTCTATTGACGATTTGCTTCACAAATCGCCAGATCTGTCAGAGTTTTGGGCAAAACTGTGGGGAAAGGTCGGAAGATTGAAGCTCCCTGCAGCCCCGTTAAGGTGGGATCTCCGCCACAATGCCAGCGGACAAGTCCGCAGTGCTCCGACAAGCTGCAGGGAATGTTCTGCCCAACGGCAGTGCTTCGCGCCGACCGTGAGGAAGTCTGCCATTCTTGTATTCGCTCGCTAACCCCGCAGCGACTCGACTGAGCTCGTCGAAATCAAGCTGCGGGGAATGCGCTCGCTTTGCGGTTCAGGAGGAATGCAACATCCATTTCCAGACAGGTATGGCTTTGGGTGAGATCCCCTGGGAAGGCCCTATACGCATTTGATAATGATTTTACTCGTAACAAGACGTTTTCTAATCACTTTTCTGGGGCTGTAATCGTTTTTCTTATTGGGCGGACGGCACGAAGGTTAGGAGGCTTATAATTATTTTTCTTGACAAGCACCAGATTATAACGATAATTCTTGCATCGTAGTCAATTTTCCCGGGGGAGCCGTGGCTGAAACCGAGCAGGATAATTCAACATACAGACTTGCAGGGTATGCGGCACTCATCGAGCGGTATGATCTCGACGTCATCCCGAACTGGCACAGGTCCCTGGTGACAACCAGCGGAATCCACCGGATCGACTCAAGTGGCGGCGTGATCGAGGAGGTCTACCCGCCCAAGTACTGGCCGGGGGACACGCTGGGCGACCATCTTGAATTGCGCTCAAATACGACGGGACGAATCTGGCGATACTCGCCAGCCTGTTTCGGGAAGTACACGAGAGAGATATCCTCGAATATGTCCGGTCCAAACCGACCGGGAAGTATGCCAGGCGGTTGTGGTTTCTATACGAGTTCCTGACGGGCCAAGGGCTCCCTCTGGATGACGTGAAGATGGGTAACTATGTCGACCTGCTCGATTCAGACGAATACTATACGGCCACCCCGGCCCGCCAGGTTCGACGTCAACGGGTCAACGATAATTTGCTGGGCGATAGTCGATTTTGCCCAACGGTTCGGCGCACCGATGCCCTGCGCGACTTCGAAAATGCCGACGTACCCAGGCGATGCCGGCAAGTGGTGTCTGCCTATTCCCCGGCATTGCTGAAGCGGGCACTTGGCTATCTCTACACCAAGGAGACGAAATCGTCTTTTGAGATCGAACACATCAAGCCTACCTCGACCCGGACCGAGCGCTTCGTGGCGCTGCTTCAACTGGCGGAGCAAGAAGACTTCTGCCGGAAAACGCAATTCTTCGAGGTTCAGAACCGCATTGTCGATGCAAGGTTTCGTGATTCCGATTACCGGTCAAGTCAGAACTACGTCGGCGAGGCGGTCGCCTGGCAGAAAGAAAGAATCCACTTGGCATGTCCGAAACCTGAAGACCTGGCCGACCTGATGGAAGGCTTAACGGCCGCCCACAAGCGCATGGATGCCGGTGGTGTGTCCGCAGTGATTCACGCCGCCGCCATTGCCTATGGGTTCGTCTTTCTGCACCCGTTCGAAGACGGCAATGGTCGAATCCATCGCTTCCTGATCCACAACATTCTCGCTCGACGAAGCTTTACTCCCAAGGGAGTCATGTTTCCCATATCGGCGTACATGCTGAAAAACCCCGCCGACTATGACGCCTCCTTGGAGGCGTTCTCCCGGCAGCTCATGCCCTTGGTGGAATACTCTCTCGACGAAGAAGGCCGCATGACCGTTCATAACGACACTGCCGGATGGTATCGCTACATCGACATGACACCCCAGGCGGAGGCCCTCTTCCGCTTCATCGATCAGACCATTGATACGGAACTCGTCCGTGAATTGGCGTTCCTGGCCAACCACGACAAGACCAAGAAAGCTATCCAGGAGATCGTGGATATGCCTGACCGGCAGATCGACCTCTTCATTCGTTTCTGCCTGCAAAACAATGGGCGACTCTCCGCACGAAAACGCACAAGCCACTTTGGCGTGCTATCTGATGAAGAAATAGCTCGCATGGAACAGGCCGTTCAATCTGCCTACGGAGACACCACTTCAAGTGATAGATGAGGAATACACAAAGGGGGGTGTGCGACTTCTGCCGGCTCGCGTGGTGGGGTATATTGGTTGTCACGGCCGTAAGCAATTTTCTGTTTCGATCGGCAGCCGTTACAGGGGGGCTTCTTTTATCTCAAACAGGTTTCCATCATAATCCTTAACAAACGTGAGGAGGCGATCCCCCTTGGGAACGCGGTTTACCTCCACCTGCATGGCTTCACACCTATTCGCGAATTTTTCAATATTCTTCACTTCAACGCCGATGTGTTCAAAGTTGGTCTCCTTCCCAGGTGCGGGCGTTGCCAGGAACACCTCGATCGTGAATAGGCTGTTTCCGTAGACAAGAACCCGGCATTCACCTTCGATTTCAAATATTTGGCGAGCCAACTCCCGGGAAAGCAAAAAGGATTTTATCTTTCTTAACTCCAAGACGCCTTCGTAGAAATCGTCAGCGCGTTGTTCGGAGCTACAAACCAGGGCTACATGGTTTAGCTTCATCTTGGCCATTTCCTTTATCACCGGTTTCGTCGAGCCTGACTACCCTGAACCAAACCGGTTGCCGGCGTGCCTTGTGTCCCAGCCCAATGACTATTCTCGTTGGATTTCAGTTGATCGCCCAGAAGATAATCGAGCCTCACGCGGCTCATAGAGCGAAAGATGTTGCCTCTTATCTTTTTGTTTGTCTGGTACAAGCTGTTGAGCATCTTTTTGATTTCATGGCGCTTTGAAATTTTTGAAGTGGGGCACCGGTTCTCGACTTGTGGAAATGACCGATTTTCCGCGAACAGGTTGATGGTTGATTCATCCAGGAAAGCGAGTGGCCTGATGACCGTGAGTTTTCCATTGAAAAAAGGCTGGTAGGGCACCATGGTGCTGATTTCGCCACTATAGCACATGTTCAGAAACAGGGTTTCGATAATGTCGTCCATGTGGTGGCCGAATGCCAGTTTGTCGCACCCTAGTTCGTGGGTCAGTTCAAAGAGCCGTTTTCTTCGAAGCCGCGAGCACAGAAAGCACGGGTTTTCGCGGTTTTCATCACTGTGGGCTCTTCTTCCATAGTCGGTATGCTCGACGTGAAATCTGTAACCCATTCTCTTGCAGTAGTCTTCAATAAGGTGCGCGGGATCCCCTTCAAAGCCAAGATCTATGTAGATGGCAAGAAGTGAATAACTGATAGGAATACGGGATAAGCGTTCGTGGAGGGCCCACATCAGGGTAAGGCTGTCTTTCCCACCAGACAGAGCTACCGCAATTCGGTCCCCGTCTGATATCATACCATACTGGTGTATCGCCCGGCCGACAGCCCGTGACACAGCTTTGTCTCTGCGAAGAGACATGGGACTCCTTCATTGCGTCTCATCTGGGTTAGGTCAAAGATGATCTGGCTATGCCGCTAAAAGTGGTAACCTGCGAGTGCCTAAAGTTTGGAGTGAGCTAAAGTGAGCTAAAGTTAAGGTAGGTGCCTCTGGCACCATTATTCTAAATGAAAATTGAGTGGCGCAGGGAGCGCTTTCCTCAACTTTAGGCATTCTAGGCCCGCCTGCCATAGCCCCCTGAGAAAAACGTCGTTTCTCGTCTCCACCCTCATCGGTGAGACCGGCTTAAGATTCCTTGGCACATAAGCATCGGCGGGCAAGTCACTTTAGACACTTAATGTGCTGTAATATTAAACCCTTCCAGGGGTAAACCAGGGCTATGTCATCCGGCCCCTCTATTCCGAATCTGTGTCTTCTAACTCTTCTTTAACCACGCGGATTTTTCCGGCCGCAATTTCTCGCAACGAGACAACAATATCCTCGTTCTTCGGTGAACTCACTAAGTACTGAGCACCTTCTCGCATTTGCCGAACCCGCTTAGCGGCAATGTGAACCAACGAATAGCGATTAGGAACCCGCACCAAACAATCTTCTGCAGTTACACGAGCCATACTTTAACCTCCTAAAATGCAAGTCGAATAGTCGACAGATCTCCGGTTTCTGTTACCATCAGCTGGAGTCTCAGTTTCCCTGCGCCTTCTGCCTCACCAGGGAAGAAGATGAATCCATGAGCGATACTTCCAGGGGGGATCGCTCTCTCAACCTATCAGAGCTAAGCCTCTTCTTCTAACGAACTCAGGATCTTAACCAACTCATAGCGGCGTTGTCCATTAGGAGCCTGTACGACAATCTCATCTCCAACTTCTTTCCCGATCATAGCTTTCCCAAGGGGTGAGGAGACCGAGATACGTCCTTGACTCACGTCTGATTCGTCCGGTCCAACGAGTTGATATTGAACCGCTCCTTCTGTAGTCAGATTTTCAAGAACAACCGTGCAACCGAACATGACCCGGTCGGTCTTCACTGTATTTGGGTCGATGACGTCAGCACAGGCGATTTTGTGTTCAAGCCCTCTGATCGTTCCTTCAAGGAAGGCCTGGCGTTCTTTGGCAGCCTCAAATTCTGCATTTTCCGTGATGTCCCCATGTGCTCTGGCCTCCTGAATAGTTCTTATCACTTCAGGCCTTTCAGTTTCTTTGAGTCGCCTCACCTTCTCTTTCATGGCTCCATAGCCTGCCGGCGTCATAGGTATACGTTCCACTGTATCACTCCCGTTTATTGCGATTCGTTATTCGAAGGCCCTATAAGATAAGGCGATTTGGAGGTGGATACTGCGAAATAACGATGCACAATGAGATCACTTGCTCAGGTAATCCTGTGCCAGAATCTCTGCTATCTGCACTGAATTAGTCGCTGCTCCCTTACGAATGTTATCCGATACCACCCACAGATTGATCCCGTTTGGCACAGACTCGTCGGCCCTGATACGACCCACGAAGGTGTCATCCCGGCCCGCCGCATCAATCGGCATAGGATAAATACTCTTTGAGGGGTCATCCACAACGGTAACCCCTGGGGCGTTTTCGAGCAAGGCCCGCACGTCGTCCGGGCTGATGGGATCGCGGGTTTCTACATTCACAGATTCTGAGTGGCTGAAAAAGACCGGCACGCGGATAGTAGTCGCCGTAATCCCGATAGAATCATCTTCCAGGATCTTTAAGGTCTCGTTGACCATCTTCATCTCTTCCTTCGTGTATCCATTCTCCAGGAAGACATCTATTTGGGGGGAGACAGTTGAAGGCGATTCGGTGCGGGTAGACGTTCTTTTCAGGTTCAAGAGAATCCAAAATAGCCTTTGTCTGGTTGTGAAGTTCATCTATGGCTTTCTTCCCGGTTCCTGAGACAGCCTGATACGTGGAAACCACAATCCTCTTTATTCCTACCTTCCTGTGAATGGGGGCCAAGGCCACGACCATCTGGATTGTGGAGCAATTTGGATTTGCGATGATGCCTTTATTCGAGTACTGGGCCACGGCATGCGGATTCACCTCAGGAATCACCAGGGGCACGTCAGGGTCCATACGCCAGGCCGCGGAGTTGTCTACGACCACACATCCGTCATTGGCTGCAACAGGCGCATACTTCTGGCTGGTTGCCCCACCAGCCGAAAAGATGCCGATGTCGACCCCGCTGAAAGATGTTTCGGTCAACTCCTCAACCGGGATCTCTTCTCCCTTAAACCGGAGCTTCCTGCCTACAGACCTGGCTGTTGCCAGCAATTTGAGATTCTTTACTGGAAAATTCCTCTCTTCCAGGCAGGCTATCATCTGATTTCCGACTGCACCGGTTGCCCCGGCCACTGCCACATTAAAGAGTTTATCCATTCTGTGCCTCCCTATCATGGAGTGTTGGAGTAATGGAGTGTTGGAGTAAGGATAGCAAAAAAGTGTCTGAAGTGGACCAAGACTATCAGACAAGAGAAGGATTATTAAGTAAGTCTAGGCACTCTAGCCCACTTTCATCATCACTGCAATACTCCAATACTCCAAATTGGGCCGAAGCCCCTTGTAAGTCTGGGCATCATTCGTCTGATGCTTCTATGAAGTCGACAATCAGGTCACCGACATCTGAAGTAGAATATCCCATCTGACCTGCTGCCACACCCTTCAAGTCTTCCTCAAGAACCTTCATCACAGCCCTTTCGATCATTTGTGCCGCATCAGTTTCCCCAAGTGTGTCGAGCATAAGCTGTGCAGCCAATATTGCTGCGATTGGGTTAACGTTGTTTTTTCCTGCGTATTTTGGTGCCGAGCCACTGATGGGTTCAAACATGGAGACCCCTTCTGGATTGATATTAGCGCCTGCTGCCATTCCCATGCCGCCCTGGAGAACGGCTCCCAGGTCCGTAATAATATCACCGAACATGTTGTCTGTGACGATGACATCAAACCTTTCCGGGTTCATAATCATCCACATACACAGAGCATCCACATGTGCGTAGTCAGTCTCGATGTCCGGATAATCAGTGGCAACTTCGTGAAACGTGCGTTCCCACAGATCAAAGGCATAGGTCAAAACATTGGTCTTGCCGCATAGTGTCAATTTCTTGGCACGATTGCGCCGTCTGCAAAGGTCAAAGGCATACCGAATGCAGCGTTCCACCCCCATTCTGGTGTTGATCGATTCTTGGATGGCTATTTCGTGGGGTGTCCCCCGTCTCAGACATCCCCCTGCTCCTGCATACAGACCTTCGGTGTTTTCTCGGATGACAACAAAATCAATGTCCTCAGGCCCCTTATCCTTCAACGGGATCTCCACACCGGGGTAAAGCTTAACAGGACGCAGGTTGATGTACTGATCCAGTTCGAACCGGAGCCTTAAGAGAATACCTTTTTCCAACACACCAGGCTGTACTTCAGGATGACCGACAGCCCCAAGATAGATGGCATGACAATCCTTTATCGACTCAAACACCTCATCGGAAAGGATCTCTCCTGTTTTCTTGTAGTGTTCTCCACCCAGATCATAACGATCAAACGAAATCTGAAAGTCGTATTTGCTGGAGACTGCTTCAACGACCTTCACTCCCTCGCCGATGATTTCGGGGCCCGTGCCATCACCTGCAATCACGGCTATGTCATATTTTCTCTGTCCCATAGTCTCATGCACACCTTTTATTCGGGAGCATTCCCAGATCTTTATGCCGCTGTGAATAAATCCTAAATCCGAATATCCAAATTCGAAACAAATTCAAAATTCAAATGTTCAAGATTTCACAGATTTTGGAATTTAGTATTCCAACACGTCAATCCATCAATGCCTTTGTTTTGGATTTTGTGCTTTGGTCATTCGTGTTTGTTTGCGGCTCACGCCTTGAGAACAGTACGTACTTCGGATTTGCGGCTGACGCCTTGAAAACAGTACGAATTTCGGGTTTCCCCGTTCTTCTATCCAACCAAAACGTTGTGGCTAAGGTTGGCAAGAAAACGGGAAAATTGCTGCGTCATGGATTCACGCGCGCCTTTTGTTAAGTGTATAGGACATGAGCCCACCAGCCTCGATCAGTTCTTGCATGAACGGAGGAATCGGGCTGACAAAGAATCGTTTACCGTTTGTATGATCAACAATCTCGCCAGTGTCTTGGCTCACGGAAACTCGGTCTCCCTCCTGAATCTCCTGGAACACCCCGGGGGATTCAAAAATCGCAAGGCCCATGTTGAAGGCATTTCTAAAGAATATGCGGGCAAAGCTTTCTGCAATCACGCAAGAGATACCGACCCCCTTTATGGCCATGGGAGCATGTTCCCGGGAGGAGCCGCAGCCGAAATTCTTCCCTGCAACTATGATATCCCCCGGCTGGACCTTTTCAGGAAATGTGGGGTCCACCCCTTCCATACAATGCCTGCCCAGTTCGCCCATGTCTGTGGTGACTAGATATGTAGCGGGGATGATTACATCCGTGTCGATATTATTTCCAAACTTCCATACGTTTCCTTCTGTTTTCATTTTGTGTTCTTCTAAAGCTCTTCCGGGCTCCCAATCCGTCCTAATATGGCCGACGCGGCCGCCACAGCCGGGTTGGCCAGATAGACCTCGCTAGAGGAGTGCCCCATGCGGCCCACAAAGTTACGGTTGGTGGTTGCCACTGCCCGCTCCCCCGGTCCCAGGATACCCATAAAACCTCCCAGGCACGGGCCGCAAGTAGGTGGACTTATAATGCCCTTGGCCGAGAGAAAGACTTCCAGAAGACCCTCCTCCATTGCTTGGCGGTATATTGTGGGGGTTGCAGGAATAATAATAAGACGAATATTGTCGTTGATAGTGTGGCCATTCAGGACACTGGCTGCCAAGCGCAGGTCTTCAATCCGGCCGTTCGTGCAGGACCCTATGACCGCCTGTTGGATAGGAACAGTTCCAACTTCTGAGATACCTCTGGTATTATCTGGAAGATAAGGGAACGCCACCTGGGGTTCGATACCAGAGACGTCATACGTCTTTGACTCTGCATACTGAGCATCCGGATCGCTTGTGTAGCACTCGAAGGGGCGTTTTGCACGCGGCCTTACGTAATCGAGTGTCGATTCATCAGGGGTAATAATTCCGTTTTTGGCTCCTGCCTCAATTGCCATGTTGGCCATGGTCATACGATCGGCCACAGGCAGGTCGTTGATCGCATCGCCAGTGAATTCCATTGCTTTGTATGTGGCACCGTCCACCCCGATGTCGCCAATGGTATAAAGGATCAGGTCCTTTCCGGTGACCCATTGCGTGAGCTGACCACTATATGTGAGCTTTATCGATTCAGGAACCTTAAACCAGACCTCGCCCGTAATCATGGCTGCTGCAATGTCTGTACTGCCGACGCCCGTGGCAAAGGCCCCCAGGGCGCCGTAGGTGCAGGTGTGGCTGTCGGCTCCAATCACCACATCTCCAGGGAGCACCAAGCCCTGTTCCGGCAGGAGGGCATGCTCAATCCCCATTTCACCCAATTCGAAGAAATGCTTGATATGATATTTCTTGGCAAAGGTGCGCATGGTTTGCACCTGTATAGCTGACTTGATGTCCTTATTTGGGACAAAGTGATCCGGGACCAGAGCGATTCTTTCTGGATCAAACACAGATTCCACGCCTGATTTTTCAAATAGATCGATCGCAATGGGGGCCGTGATATCGTTGGCCAAAGCCATGTCGATCCGAACATTGATGAGTTCACCAGGTACTACTGTGTCTCGGCCTGCATGGGCAGCCAAGATTTTTTCTGTAATCGTTTGAGACATAATCTATACAGGCTTTTCGTACGGGGTATCAAGTTCGTCGCTTGCAGCCTCTTCACTCTGGCGCTTTTTGCGAAGCCACAGTGTGGTGAAAGGCCCTGACATGACATAGAACAGCATCATAAGGAAGAAGGCAATAGCTGGTTCTGCTGCAATGACAATGAAAAGCATAACAACGACGACCAGCACATTAAACCTCATCTTCTTGAACAATCCTGCATGTTTAAAGCTATAGTACTTCATCGTGCTGACCATAAGGCAAGACAGAACGTATATCATGATTAGGATGGTCACATGCTTGGCAGTCCCTGTTCCGCCTAGGCGGTGATGGAGAAGGACCGTAGCCGAAATCATAAAAGCTGCTGCCGGGATCGGAAGTCCATTAAAATAATCACTGCTGATAATGTGGGCCTGGGCGTTGTAACGTGCAAGCCGAAGTGTCCCGCAGGCAACAAAAATGAGAGCTGCCAACCAGCCGAGCCTTCCAAAGGGCTCAAGGGCCCACAGATATACCAGAATCCCGGGTGCCACGCCAAAGGAGATGGCGTCACTGAGCGAGTCGTATTCCAGGCCGAACCTGCTCTCAGTATGCGTGACCCGGGCAATCTTGCCGTCGAGGGCATCAAACATTGCCGCCACCATAATCGCAATCGCTCCCTTCAGAAAGAGACCCTGAATAGCGGCCACGATGGCATAGAAGCCGCAAAAAAGGTTGGCGGTGGTAAGAAGGTTGGGCAGGACATAAATCCCGCGCTGAAATTGTCTCCTATCTGAACGTTTTCTTCTCTTCATGATAGATGCCCCAAAATGGAATTCCCGGCCAGGACCTTATCTCCTGGGGACACAGCAGGCACCGTGTCTGCTGGAAGGTATAGGTCCAGGCGAGACCCGAAACAGATGATGCCAAAACGCTCCCCTCGCCTCAAAAGATCTCCCTTGCGTATCTTACAGATTATCCGTCTTGCAATGAGCCCAGCGACCTGTACTACGATTAACTTGCGACCACCACTTATTTCCATGCTCACAGCGTTTCGTTCGTTGTTTACGGAGGCCTTGTCCAGGTTAGCTGAAAAGAATTTGCCGGGATAATAAACAACGTCGGTTACCCTGCCATTTTCAGGCATTCGGTTCACGTGAACGTTAAAGACTGACATAAAGATACTAACTTTAAGCATTTTCTCAGCAGCAAATTCATTCTCCTGCACCACGTCTACTAATAGGACCTTGCCATCAGCAGGCGAGACGACGGCCCCTTCTTCCTCGGGAATGACCCGTTTGGGATCCCTGAAAAAGAAACAAATAAAAGTGGTTATTGCTAAAGCCAACAAGGCCAGCGTATGAAGCCCCAAGACAGCAACGATAGCTGTGACAAAGCTCCACCCAATGATCAGGGGATACCCTTCCCGGGCAATCGGGAAGCCTCTCCGTTCAGAGGGTCCGGAACGCTCGGGATGAATCAATGAATCTTCAGTCACTGCTATGATCCGCCGCCTTGAAGTTCTTTGAGGTTTTGATTGTTTGGAGACAGACCCCGTGCTTCGCGCGCGGTCTCAAACTTAAATATGGCCACTGACGTTCCTCTTTATCCGCCTTCGCAAAAGACCACGGGCTTATCCGTGGGGCTCCATTTCCCGGCCCTCGGCCGCGTAATCAAGCCACCCGCTCTGCGGATGATCATTTACTATGACGGTGTTGTGACAAGATACGTTCTATCGTATCCCTGTTAGCAAGCTTCAACTTCTGTATTCTCTTGCGTTCGATGGATTCTTCTGTTGAAAGGTGAATGCGGTTGTCAAAGTCTTCTATCTGTTTTTCGTATTCATGGTGTTGTTCCATGTATTGTTTCATGGTGTCGTTCTCTTTGATCAACTTAGCAATGAGCTTTTCGTCCCTTTCTTCCATATGTGATCCTCCCTGGATGTGACCGGCTTGCCCCCCCCGCGCACGAAGTGCTACCTTAAGGCAGAAGCCCCGTCCTTCGGGGCGGGGAGGCTTGACTCTTCAGTGCACGTTGGCATTATCGATTGTATGCCACTCAAAACTTTCATTATATCTTCTTGGGAACGTTTGTCAATAGGCCGCTTTCCAGCTTTATTTCAGCATCCGATTTTCTGACGTAATGCGGCACCAGGCTCTCAATATCCGCAGTCTCACCATCTATAATCTGTTTCATCCCGATATGAGCCACCACCGACGCTCTGACCCTGTTTAGATAAGATGGAGCAAACTGCGCCAGATTCCCAAGGATTTCCCGGATCAATTCTTGGTAGACTGTCGCACCATCTCCCACAAAGAGACACAATTGTTGAATCTGCTTCAGCCATTCCCTCGGTTCTACTGCGCAATCCTCGATCACCGTTTTCCACTTCATGTGACCAATGCACTCATAAAGCGCCGTGTATATTTGTCCCTTACGAGCATCCAAGACCGGGCAAACTAGATTAGGGAATGAAGGAAACTGATAGGTCAGAGCATCCAGTGTGGATACAGCCGCGATGGGTTTTTTCGTGGCAAACCCCAAACCCTTAACAGTGCTAATCCCGATCCGGAGACCCGTGAAACTTCCTGGGCCTGTTGTCACGGCAAATCCGTCACATTCCGCAATTGTCAGGCCTGCCATATCAAGGGTGGCATCAATTGCAGGCATCAAGCGTTGTGCATGTGTATGCGTGCTGGTCACTGCCACTTCAGCTAACAATGTATCGCCTTCCAATAGGGCTATACTGCCGGTGGGGGTGGATGTATCAACTGCAAGAACTTTCATATCCGTTTTCAACTCGTCAATGATCTTTGCCCCAGAATCGCAGGCTCGGCTTGGTGCTGAGGGGCTCGTGAAATATCCGGGTTAGAACTCAACGCGGTTTGCGAGCTATCTTACTGACGGGCTTTTCTCTTAACACAAGCTTCAACACGTCGTCTATGTGACTTACCGGCAAGAAGGCAATCTTGCGCTTGATGTTAGAAGGGATTTCGGCCAGGTCCTTCTTGTTCTTTTCGGGAATAATGATTTTGCGGACATCTGCCCGAAGGGCGGCCAGTGCCTTTTCCCTGAGACCCCCAACAGGGAGTATACGTCCACGCAGTGTTATCTCTCCAGTCATTGCAATATCCCTGTCCACTGGTCTCCCACTCAAGGCCGATGCTATCGCTGCAACCATCGTGACCCCAGCCGACGGCCCGTCCTTGGGAATCGCACCTGCTGGAACATGTATATGAATGTCAATGCCTTGGAAGGAACTGTTTTTTATTCCAAGGGCCTTTGCATTGGAGCGGGCATATGTTAATGCGGCCTTTGCAGATTCCTGCATCACCTCTCCCAGTTGTCCGGTGAGGATCAGGTCGCCCCTTCCCTTCATTGTGGAGGCTTCCACATAAAGTGTTTCTCCTCCAGCCTGGGTCCAAGCCAGTCCTGTCGCAACGCCAATCTCATGTGATTCCTGCTCCAGTTCGGGGAGGTATTTCGGCACACCCAGGTAACGTTGGAGATTGGCGCCAGTGATTGTGAACGACCCCTTCTCGCCTTCAGCAACTTTGCGAGCCACCTTGCGGCATATGGTCCCGATCTCGCGTTCCAGGTTCCTGAGGCCGGCCTCCAAGGTATACTGCGATATGATCTTCCGTAGCACACTTGGGCCAATCCTCACGTGTTTTGGAGTAATCCCGTTTTCCTTTATCTGGCGCGGCATCAAGAAAAGTGTGGCTATCGCGAGTTTTTCTTCTTCTGTATATCCGGTAAGTTCCACAATCTCCATCCGATCTTTCAAGGCTGGGTGGATTGGGTCGACCAGATTGGCTGTGGTGATAAACATAACCTTTGACAGATCGAATGGGATGTTCAGGTAGTGGTCGCTGAAGCTGATATTCTGTTCCGGGTCTAGGACTTCAAGCAGCGCAGCTGATGGATCCCCACGAAAATCGGCACCTATCTTGTCCACTTCATCCATCATGAACACAGGATTCTTTGTGCCGCATTGTTTCAAACCCTGAATGATCCGTCCTGGCATCGCTCCAATATACGTACGGCGATGTCCCCGGATTTCAGCCTCGTCACGAATGCCACCTAACGAAATACGAAAGAACTTGCGATTCATAGCCCTTGCAATCGATCGCCCCAGCGAGGTCTTGCCTACTCCAGGGGG
>PVMS01004367.1_pt1 | contig 13741 bp, 11 predicted proteins | sample 1853461 | NCBI WGS metagenome assembly PVMS01 (sample SAMN08582032, study PRJNA380276) | Marine sediment metagenome, whole genome shotgun sequencing project. | isolation source: ocean sediment barecode stripped | collected 2017 | reverse complement strand
GTATGAGCAAATTGCGCCGCCTGAGTGACATTTTCTCCCATGACTAACTTGGACTTTAGCTCTTCATAAACTTTTTGGTTTTGCATGATTTCCATCGCCGCTCGACCATAAGGCGCATGCTTAGGGTTGGCAATGGCGATGTGGTTTACCTTCTTATTGAGCAGGCTGTTCATTTTTTCAATGGCGGGCTGGACGCCGGATCGATGATTGGACCATAAAACTATTTTGCCCACAGCATAAGCTTCAACCACTTCACCTTTCTGAGAAAATCCATTCTTCGCCAATAGTTCGGGATAGGCCGTGTCGGCGGAATAAAATATATCGTAAGGAGCGCCATTTTTAATCTGGCCAAACAAATTACCGGATGAGCCGAAAGAAAACTGTACTTTTATATTGGGATGAATTTTTTGGAATGCGCGAGCGGTTTCATCCAGTGTGGATTTCATGCTCGATGCCGCTGCCACCAAAAGTTTTTGATTCTCAGCATATACGGCAGTTGCTTCACCAATGATCATTGCGAATAGGGCTATGAGCAGTATTTCAAATGACCGTAATGACCGCCGAAATCTATTTTCAGAAAACATTTTCCGCCTATTTAAATGATTATCTATTATCGTTATATACCATAAAACATAACGCTACGTCAATTATTCATGGCGAATCTGGAGCATGAGGCTTGCAATGCAGTCGGTCAGACGATATTCTGTTAGAACAATTCTGCTTAAGTTCCCACATAAGGGCACCTCTGAAATTGTTTTTGGTCATGAGCGGCCCTTATAAAATATGGGCGTTGCCGGAAGCGAAAATATTGAATTATTAGAGGTCCTCAAAATATTCAGTCACCTACGAAACTTTATAAAAATACTCTTATGGAAGATAAATTTGAACCACTCAGAAATCGCCTGCGGATAATCAAGAAACGTTTGGATGAAGATGAGCAAGCCTATTTTGGACCACTCATCGAAAACTTTACCGGAGATACTTCGCAGTTTCAGCGCATCATGCGCGACCTGGGCAAGTTTGGACCCAAGGTCAGTGATGGTTCTGTCTTTGCTGTCTACCGGGAAGTGCAACATATCTTTGATGACTGCAATCGCAGTCAATAGACATGGCAACTCAAGCCCGGGGAATCCGGGTTCATGGTCGAGTACAAGGAGTTTGGTTCCGTGCCAGCACACAAAACAAAGCCAGGGAACTTGCTGTAAAAGGGTGGGTACGAAACGCCTCTGATGGCTGTGTGGAAATTCATGCTGAGGGAAGTGATGCAAGCCTGGATGAATTTGTTCTTTGGTGCCGTCAGGGTCCGCCAGCCGCAAAAGTCAGCAATTTACAAATCGATTCTGTGACCTTTGAAAATTTCTCAACGTTTGAAATTCTGTAAAGGGCACATTTAAAAATTGCTATTAGCCATGAGCGGCCCTTATGAAATAAGGGTCAGCGAGTTGCCGAGATAAAAAATATTGAATTATTAGAGGTCTCCTAAATATATGAAGAGCTTCCTGTGATAAAAATTCGAAACCTGGTCAAAAAATACAGCAATACCCTGGCGGTGAATAACTTATCGCTCGACGTTCCCAAAGGGGAGGTGTTTGGTTTCCTGGGTCCTAACGGTGCAGGAAAAACCACCACCATTAAAATGATGATGGGCTTGCTGAAACCGACGCAGGGTTCTATTACTCTCAATGGCATCGACATCAGTATTGATCCCGTTCGGGCTAAATCGATTGTAGGTTATATTCCCGACCGTCCCTACATCTATGAAAAGCTCACGGGCCTGGAATACCTGGAATTCGTTTCCGATCTCTACGGCGTCGATAAAAAAGTGGCGGCGGTGCGAGCGAAAAAGTTTCTTGAGTTCTTTGATCTCTGGGAAGTGGCTAACGAAATGATCGAAGGCTATTCGCACGGGATGAAGCAGAAAGTCATTATCTCCGGGGCGCTTATTCATCAGCCGAAAGTGATCATTGTCGATGAACCGCTCGTTGGGCTCGACCCACGCGGAGCCCGTCAAGTGAAACGCCTGTTTCAGGACCTATGCAAGCAGGGAACGACATTGTTCATGTCGACGCATTCCCTTGGCATCGCCGAGGCCATGTGTCAACGCATCGGCATCATCCAGAAAGGTAAGATAATCGCCCTGGGGACTGTCGATGAATTGCGCGCGCAAGCCGAACACGAACACGGTGATCTGGAAGAAATTTTCCTCAAACTCACCGGCGACCACGACCTCGATCCACTGATCGATTCATTGAAGTAAATGGGCCAAGCCCAGTTCAGTAGCCTAGGCGCGCAATTGGAGCAAGAGATATTCATTGCCAGTGAAGGCTACTTCGACATATTTCCTGCGGGCGTGGCCCGCCCCACGCTAGTGGGCTAATCTATCTTGATTGCCATGAACGTTACATCATCGTGGCTGAGCGACCCGGTGGAAAATTTTGTCAGTGCATCCAGGACATTTTGTTTGATTTGATTGGGATCATCGGTCATTTGGTTCTCGAGGATTTCCATAAGATGGTCGAGCCCGAATAACTCTCCCATAGGATTGGGTGTTTCGATCACCCCATCGGTGTAGGCGAAGATAATGTCTCCCGGATTTACCGGGATATCCACTTCATCATAGACGACAGGGTGCATGACGCCGAGTGGCAGGTTGGTGTGTTTGGCCGAATCCTCAATGGCGATTTTTTGCCAGCCACCCTTGTTTTCCCGTTTTAATAATAATGGAGGGTGCCCGGCGCTGGAATACTTAAGGCTGGACTTGCCGGCTGCGAAGGTGACGACCTCGGCTGTGGTGATTGCTTTGTACCCGTGATCAAGTGCCAGTTGATTGAGCCCTTCAAGCACCCCGCCTTCCATACCATTCATTCGTTTGGCTAGCGCATCGTAAAGCCATTGGCTGGTATCGCTGACCACCTTGCCGTGTCCGACCACATCGGCAATGGCGAAGCGGGTCAATTGGCCCGCACCACATAAGCTGAAATAATAAATATCACCACCTTTGCCGCCCTCGGCTGAGCTGGAAAATAGACTCGCAGTGAGCGACCCGGCGGAGACCTCTGTATTTGCCTCCACGTTTCCACCCCATACTTCTGAACAAGCAATTTCATACATGACAATTTCTCCAATTTCCTGCGGACGTGGTCCGCCCGGACTCCGTTATTTAGAGGGTTTCAGGGTGACGTTCACCACTTGTTCCGTTGAATCCCGTTTGAGGCGAAAACTGACCTCGTTGCCAAAGTTTTTGGTTTGCAAAAAACTAACCATCCCTTCCACATCGATTATGATTTCGCCATCCGCTTGCAGAAGCAGATCACCTGCCAGAATTCCTGCACGTTCCGCGTTGGAATTTTTCACCACGGACCGAACCCGCACTCCCGCTTCTTCTTCTGCCAGAAGCACTCCCAGCCTGATACGGTTCTTAGGTAAAACCTTGTACGCAACCTTCCACGCATAATCCGCGCTAAAAAGTGGAATGTGGACATGCTCGACTTTCATCTCCCGGCTTGCCTTAAGCTCCTCGGGCATTTGTGTGATGGTTGGCAGGATGATCGAGTACTGATGCGGCACACGCCGAAAGGCTCGCTTGGGGATGCCGAACCCGTATTGCACGTGAAATCCGCCTGCCAGAACGACCAGTTTACGATCGTGATTATTTGCATCCGATAAAAACTGCGCGACCGTTTGAGCCATGGTTTCTTCCCACAGCAATAACATGCGGTAGGGTTTTTCGAGCAAAGCCACATGATCCTGATGGCCCCCAAATAGCGACATCGAATGCGCCCGATGGTAAGTGTCCGTGTCATCCAGAGCCGGGTAAAAAGTGTCACCGGGAGCGGTGTCTCCACCACGAAAGGCGGACTCCATTTCCCGGGTGGACTTGAGTCCGATCAGGGGAATGGAGTTTTCTTTGATGATGTCGAAGATCGGCTGATAGAGTTTTATCCCTGAACCCCAGTTTTTTTTGAATAATTTGCGGAATTTTTTTTCAGAAGAGGCCTCTTTAATCCAGAGGTCCAATTCTGGTTGTGCGGAGCGACGGAACATTTCCATACCGACGGCGATTTTCCCTCTTTTTGCCAGCCAACGGATGACCTCCAGTTGGATACGGTGGTCCTCCAGGCTGTCATGGGTCTCGCCGACATAGATCACTCTTGAGCCAGCAACCGATTGCATCATTTGCTCAAAATTAACCTTAAGACCGGTGGGTAGATGGACAATTTGATTGTCGGCTATGGTTCGCAGGTCCAGATATGGTGACCCGGAGTTGGGCACTTCGTATTCGGCGCTGGATGCTGTTTTCGTGAGCACCGTGGACCAGAGGATCAATATAAAAGTCGCGACCAATTTGCTACAAATACCGCTAGAGTCTTTTAGCATAGTGAGTTCTTGTTAGAATTGCGATGGAATATGTTGTTTTCATTACTATGGCGGGAAATGTTCAGGAAGGCAAGCGTCGGGAGCTGATTTTTGGGAGTCCCTAATTTCTTTTGCACAACTCCCATTCAGCTGTGGCAAGCCACAGGGAATATAACTCACTGTCGGGATTTAATCTATTGACAAATATTAAATATTTGATCATAATTCTAGCCTTCATGTATCATTTAGGAAGTTATGCTGGCCTGTAGGTATGGTTTGCCAATGGGCAAGTGTATAGTTGAACTTATAAAAAACCAGAGGGTGATCCTCTGGCTAGCTAAGGGTTCCTCAAATAGAGGTTTCCTTAAGATTCCATTGAGAGGGGGTTTAGTTTATTGGAAGTAACAGTTTATCAAAATCAGGTTGAAAAGGCTCTCAAGATTCTCAAGAGACAAATGACCAAAGAAGGCTTGTTGAAGGAACTGAAACGCCGAAGGTTTTATGAAAAACCGTCAGTGAAGAAGAAGCGCAAGCAAAAAGAGGCTAAGAAGAAAAGAAAAGCCGCTTTGCGAAGACGACACACTTTCTCAATGTAATTAAGTTGGCAAGATTTTAACGGTCAGGAAATTTAATTTTCCTGGCCGTTTTTTTTTGCCGCAGTCCGATTTGAAGGGCCGTTTTTACTGATTTTCCTGTTTTTGTCGTAAGACTTCGTAAAACACCACAGCACAGGCGGCAGAAGCGTTCAGAGATTCCACCTTGCCAGCCATTGGAATCCGGATTGAAAAATCACAGCTCTTCTTCAGCAGTGGCCTGATCCCCTTACCTTCACTGCCAATAATCAAGGCAGTAGGCATATCAAATCGAAAGTTATTACAGCCAGTTTCCCCTGCAGGGTCTAATGCCACGATCCAGAAGCCTTTTTCCTTTAAACTGGCGCAGGCCTGAGTGAGGTTGGTGGTCCAGCATATGGGCAGGTTTTCAATTGCACCAGCGGAGCATTTAGCGACGGTTTCGGTCAGACCAGCGGAGCGATTCCTGGGCAGGATAAGACCCTGGAGACCAAAAACTTCTGCGGACCGTATGATTGCTCCAAGATTCTGTGGGTCCTGAATTTCGTCCAGCAAGACCAGAGTGGGCTGCGGATTTGCGGCCAGGGCCTGATCGATTAAAACATCCAGCTCCACAGGTTCAATAGCAGAAAAATATCCGACAACTCCCTGATGTTGGAATTCGCGATATTTTTGCTGGAAGTTTTTTTTCGGGAGCGATTCCAGTTCAATATTGGCGGATAGAACGCGCTCCTGCAGGGAAGCGATCCTGGGATTGGTCTTGCCCTGTTCAATGACAATTTTATGGCACTGTCTGCGACCAGACTTCAGAGCTTCTGATATGGGGTTGATGCCATATAAAATGGCTGGTTTTTTGTCATTCATGACATCGTTTATTAGTTACAAAGCACCCTATTTTCAGGGAAGCTCTAGAAAATGTTTTTGGCGATGAGTTGCTCTTACACAATAAGGACGTTGCCTGGATATTACGGTTTGAATAATTGGAGATTCTCGAAAAATAGCAGTGGCTTGTTATAGGCTCATTATGAGTGTGTTAGTCTATTATTGAAGGTCTTATAACCTCATGTTATAATTAGTGTTAATGTATCTTTACCGAAGATTGAAAAGCTAGTGAAAAAAGGGATAAAGTCCAATTTTTCAATTTTATACGTCTGTCCTGCGCAAATATCAAGGCGAGACATTTTAACCTGTTTTAGGCGCCTGAAAATTATTTTATGAGTATTTCCTCCAAAAAACTGATTATAACCCTGGTGGTGATGTTAGTCCTGTCACTGGCTGTGCTGGGGAAGACTTTATATGATCGGGTTAATGATCTCGGCGACATCAAGGAAATGGCGGCCAAACGCATTGAGGACCTAACGGGCCACGATGTGAAGGTGGGGTCGGCGGTAATCGATTATGAAAAGGGGATCAGCATTCGGCTGGAAGACTTGACCATTGGCGGAGAGTTCGAAGGCAAACCCAAAATGAACATTGGCAAGGCCTGGGTCGTCATCAAAGCCCTGCCGCTTTTAAAAAAACAGATTGAAGTCAAAAAGATTATTATTGAAGGCACTACCCTGCACATCATTCGCGATGCAAAAGGCGAGTACAGCATTGGCGACCTGAAGGCAATAGCGACGCAACCTGAAGAAACCGGCATATTCAATATTCTGAATCTCAGCTTGATGCACAATCTGGTTTTCCAAAAGGGGAGCATCAATTTCGAAGACCGCTATATTTCCAAAACCCCACAGAAGTTTGTGCTGGATAATATAAATTTATCCATCAAAAGGCGTATTCTTCAAAAGCCCTTTAAGTTTACCCTTACCGGAGAAATGCAAAACAAAAAGGGTAAAGTGACGACTCTGGATATAACAGGCGACTTTGAATTGCCCAAAGAAGTGGAAAATTTTTCTCAAATTAAAGTGAATGGCGATGCCAAGTTCGCAAATATCCAATTGTCGCGGTTCAAGGTTTATTTAAAAAAGTACATTCCTGAACTTCCCACCCATTTGGATATGTCCCTCGCCTCGAATTTTTTCGGAAGCCTGGGAGACAAACTCCACTCAACGGGAAAACTGCAGTATTTCCCGCATCGCAATACCAAACATGCATCTATAAGCGACCCAGGAGTGCCGCATCGGGGCAGTATTGATTACAAGGTTTCCTTGCGCAGAAGTTCTTTGGAAGTGGAAGAGTTGGTGATGAAATCGGGTCCCTTTCAATTTAAAGCCTGGGGGCGAATGTCCGAGTGGTTGTCTAACGATCCTGCCATTTCGTTTCATTTAGAATCCAACGAATTCCAGGTGGATAAAAGCCGCAATTATCTGCCGCTGAAAATTTTTCCGCAAAAATTACATGAGTTATTGCAGAAGCATTATCAGCACGGAAAAATTGCGTTGAAGTCTATTGCCTTCACAGGGAAACTCAACCAGCTACATCACATTGAAGAAGCAAATAACTTTAATCTGTTGTCAGTGAAAGCCAACATTAATAAGGTGGACTGGAAGGAGCCTTTGCCACCGCTTAAAAAAATGGTGGGGTCCATTGAAATAAAATCAGGAACCAGTGAGGTCCATATCACGCAAGCGGTTCTCCATGGTTTGCCGATCACCAATGTGCACGGCAAAATCAGGAATCTTCTGACCGATCGGCAGGCAGAACTTTTTATGGTTAGTAATGTGGATTTACGTCAGTTCGAATCCGTTTTGGAAAAAATCATTGACGACCCGAAAATATTGGAAGGACTGACAGATTACCGGGAAATTGATGGCACGGGTCTCTTGAAAGTTAATCTAAAGGGATCTTTGGAAGATCATGAAAAAATTAGGGTAACGGCTTCTCTGGATATGAAAGATACCCGTCTCATCCAAAAGGATTTTGCTTTCCCCATAGAAAATATTTTCGCTACCCTGCGTTACCAAAGCTCACCCGAAAAACCTGTAGATAGTTCAAAAGACACATGGATTGTTCGCCTGGACAATACTTCAGGGACCTTTGGCAAAAGTTCATTTCGTAATATGAGTTGGTCCTATGGAAGCCAGATGAATGAAGGTATTGAAAAGTTTTCTTCAATTTACCGGGTGGATTACACCAATCTTCGGGAGGTTATATATTCCGGAGGAGGTGGGGGCGGGGTGATGGACAGTATTTTTAAAGGCTGGGATTTTACCGGTGGGGCAGTGGAAGTGGCATACAACGAGGTTCTGTACCCGGATCGGCCACAAAAAGACCGGGATTGGGGGACTTATCGTCTGCAAAAAACTTGGCTTGGCATCACTGGGAAAATATAGACCCCTGGTAAACCTGGAAGGTGATATTGATTACGTCAAAGAAGAATATCACTTGAAGCAGGTGAAAGGCTGGTATGGCGATTCTCCCATCACTGTGAATGGGATATGCGACGATACTCTGGTAGACGATCCGAAATTTTCTATGAGCGTGGCGTCCACCAAATTTCAACAATCAGACTTTAAAGACCTGCAATTTTTAAAACAATTGCAGTTTGATGGCCCCTTGGAATTTTCCTTGTATGCCGATGGCTATCCGCAGGCTTTTGAGTTCAATTCACACAACGACTTAACCCGGATATCGTATAAATTTAAAGACCAGTTTATGAAGTCCGCAGGGCTTGCCAATGCTTTGGATATTCAGGGGACCTATTCTGGTATCAAGGGTTTGACGATCAATAAACTGGTATTTGCTTTCGGCGAGAACCAGATTACCGGCAAGGGAGAAATGAAAAGTTTAGCGGACCCGGAATATTCTTTGAATTTAACCGCCAGAAGCTTGCAGGTTCGATCCGTGAGCAATCTCTTGCAACCTTTGAGTGATATTACGAATGGTAATACGGATTTGGATGTGCAGGTCACTGGCAACTTAAACGCTCCTGAATCGACCTCTGTAACAGGTAATTTTGATTTTACAGACGTGGTCTATCACCCCGAGGGATATCCTCATCCGATAAAGGCTTCCGTCAAAGTTAATCTGGACAACAATAAAATAATTTTTGATGAGGGCCAGCTGGTTTCCAAATTGACAGATGTAAAATTCAAAGGGTTTTATAAGACGGCGGAGTCGCCAACCCTGGATTTGAAAGTGTATGGAAAATCTTTAGCTCTCGATGAAATTTTTCCAGAATCAAAAGATACAGATAAGTCCTTCACAGAATACGTGAATCAATCAACGCTATTGTCCAAAGGTGTCAGCCGGATCAGTTTGAATCTTTCCCGTCTGGAAGGGCGTTTCTTTAAAATGGATAAGGTTAAGGGAAAACTGTTTTTCGCTAAAAGAAGTTTCAAACTCAACGAATTAAACATTGGTGACAACAATCCGATCCTGGTTAAAGGAATGCTCAAACTGGAAGATGCCAATAACACAACTCTGCGAGGGATGGTGAAAGCTGAAGATATCGAAGCGGAAACCTTCACAAAACTCTTTGGCAGTGTTTTCCAGAACGGACTCACTGGAAAGATGAAAAATTTGGATGTGCGTTTTGTCAGCCAGGGTAAAACCAGGGAGGAAATTAGAAAATCTCTTTCAGCGAAAATCAAACTGGATTTTAACGCAGGCAAATTGCACACAGGTCGGCTGAAAAAAGGAGCTCTGGAGTTATTTGACCTGCAGGACCCAGGTCCTCAAGAAAAACCAGCGGCAAAAGAGGATTTTACCGAATATCGGCAGATTGTCGGGACCTTCGATCTGGAAAAAGGAATTCTAAATACTGAGGATTTTATCTTTGAAGAATTATCGCGGCGCACGTCTGTGGTTGGCAAATTTGATTTGTATAAAAGTGAAATGGATGCTGTCGTGGGTGTTGCCCCTATGGCCAATCTGGATAAGTTTTTAACCAAAATCCCCTTGGTAGGAAAAATCATTACCGGTGGCGATGAGAAAAGCCTGGTGAAATCCTACTACTCCGTCAAAGGCAAATTCAATGACCCGGATATCTCTATGATTCCACTTACTTCACTGACGAAAAAAGTCGTGGGAATTTTCCAGGGACTTTTTCAAGTGCCGCAGGATATTTTTCTTTCTGGAGATGAGACCAACGTTAACTGATATTCCTCCCAATAGCGCAAGTGTTCTGCGTCAGAAAAACATCTATTGCTCATATATCCTGTATCCTGTGGGCGTTGCCCACTCTGCTAGTTGGACTGAATGTGAGTGATCTGAAACGAATCAGGGGATTTACCCAGGTAGGCAGATAGTGCGGCAGCGATGGCGGCGATATGCTCATCGGTTTCGCTTGCCGGTGCTGGAGAAGCAACAGGTGCGGTCACCGCTTTAGCAGGTGGCGCAGGGGGTTCTTCATAGGGGAGTAAGCGATCAAGAACTTTAATGAGTACAATCAGGATGCCCAAGACGAGAAAAATGGTGGTCATCGCAATGGCCGATACCGATAATGAAGCTATAAAATTGCTTTCCATTAATTTCGCCTTATTTTGTATTCAATACGAAGGTATTAACCATATCCAGAGCGGCAGTTTCCGCTCCGGGAGTTCCAAACAAAGAGATAAACACTCCCGCCGCAACGGCGCTACCAATCACTCCCGCCACATTGGGGCCCATTGCGTGCATGAGCAGAAAGTTCGAGCTATCCTCTTCCGAGCCAACCTTTTGTGAAACACGGGCCGCCATGGGTACCGCAGAAACTCCGGCAGAGCCGATCAGGGGATTGATTCTTCCGCCGGTCATCTTACACATGAGTTTGCCAAACAGCACGCCGCCAGCAGTCGCCATACAAAAGGCCAATAAACCCAGGACAATGATTTTGAGGGTCTGTATTTGCAAAAACGATTCTGCAGTCATGGATGAACCGACTGCCAGGGCCAGGAAAATCGTGACGATATTGATCAGATGTGTTTCTGAGGTTTCTCTCAATCTGGCGGTGACACCGGATTCACGAAACAAGTTACCCAGCATCAACATTCCCAAAAGTGGGGTGACGCCAGGTAGCATGAGGCAACACAATATGGTTACAACAATGGGGAAGATGATCTTGACATTCTTCGAGATCGGCTTCATTTGCTGCATTTTAATCTTGCGTTCTTTTTCTGTCGTCAACCATCGCATAATGGGAGGCTGAATCAGTGGCACCAATGCCATGTAGGAATACGCCGCCACCGCAATGGGTGCTAATAGATGGGGGGCCAGTTTACTGGCAATGAAGATGGATGTCGGTCCATCCGCACCTCCGATGATGCCAATAGCGCTGGCTTCTTGGAGAGTGAAGCCAAGCATAACTGCTCCAACCAATGTGGTGTATACCCCGATTTGTGCTGCGGCACCCAGAAAGAGCACCTTGGGATTGGCTAATAGGGGACCAAAATCTGTCAGGGCCCCGACCCCAAGAAAAATCAATGGTGGCAGAATTTCGTGCGTGACGCCCATGTAGAAAAAGTGCAACAAACCACCTTCATCGTGGTTGGTCATCAAACTGAGCGGCAAGTTAGCCATCAAACAACCGAAACCCATCGGCAGTAATAGCAATGGCTCAAACTTTTTCCAGATAGCCAGATATAAAAGAACGCAAGCCACTACGATCATAACGCCATGCCCTGGCGTAAGTGCTGAAAATCCTGTCGAGGTAAGAACCTTGACTGCGGCAGTACCTAAGCTTAAATCCATATAGTGTAACTTCCAGTTATCAGAGAATTATCCGATGATAACTAGTTGATCTCCTGTTTGGATGGTGTCTCCCTCTTTGACCAGAACGGACTGGATAGTTCCCGCGCAATGAGCATTCACTTCGGTTTCCATTTTCATAGCTTCCATTATGATAAGTGTCTGGCCTTCCGTGACCTGATCACCAACTTTGCAATTGAGGGTGAAAATAGAACCTGGTAAAGGTGCGGTCAGTGGAGAACCTGAACTGGCAGCGGGAGCCGGTGCCGCAGGTGCTGCTTGTGGGGCTGGTGCTACTGCTGGTTGTGCTGTTGCTGGGATGGGAGCTCCCCCCACGGAAACTTGTACGGCATAATTTCGGCCGTTGACATTGACGTTGTAGACACCGGAGCCGCCTGCAGGGATTGCGGCGGCAGGTGCGGCCGCTGTTGGTGCCGCAGGTGCTGCAGCCTTGGCCGGAGCTTTATTGGTCACTGCGGCTTGCGGCTGGTTTCTGGTTTCAAAAAACTTGAGAGCTACCTTGTTGAACAGGGCGTAAGATAACAAATCCTCTTCATTCGTTATTTTGTCGCCCACATCTTTCAAGACGCCTTCCCATTCCGGTTCCAGTAAATCCGCCGGTCGGCAAGTGATGACCTTTTGATTTTTTGTGACCAGGGCCAAAAGATCTGGGTCCAGTTCACCAGGAACAATGCCATATTTACCCAGCACACAATCCCGGGTTTCTTTGGTAACCACTTTATAGCGTTCACCTGTGAGCACATTCAGCGTGGCTTGCGAGCCAACAATCTGGCTGGTAGGTGTGACGAGTGGGGGATAACCCATGTCTTTACGAACTCGCGGAACCTCTAATAGTACTTCACCCATTTTATCCAGCGCATTTTGCTCTTTGAGCTGATTCTCCATATTGGAAATCATGCCGCCTGGGATCTGCGATTTCAGGATACTGATATCAACCCCTTTAAAATCGCTTTCAAACTCAGCGTAATTCTTTTTGATTTCATTGAAATAGTCGGCAATTTCCGCCAATAAATCTAAATCCAGGCCCGTGTCTCTAGGGCTGTCTTTGAGGCCAGCGACGACACATTCCGTGGCGTATTGCGAGGTGCCCATTGCCAGGCTGGAAATGGCGGTATCGACGATATCCACTCCTTCATCGATGGCTTTCTGGATGTTCATTCCCACCAGGCCAGTGGTTGCATGCGTATGCAAATGCACGGGAATTTTTACAGAATTTTTTATTTCGCGCACCAGATCCCCAGTGATTTGTGGGGTCAAAAGCCCTGCCATGTCCTTGATGCAGATGAGATCCGAACCCATGTCTTCCAGGGTTTTGGCCATTTTCAGATACAGTTCTACGTTATGGACGGGGCTGACAGTGTAGCTGATGGTTCCTTCAACCGTTTTGCCGCATTTTTTGACGGTTTCCAAAGCTTTTCTGATATTTCGGAAATCGTTAAGAGCATCAAAGATACGGAAGATATCCATGCCGTTATCTACGGACTTTTTGACAAAACGCTCAACAATATCATCCGCATAATGGCGGTAGCCGACCAGATTCTGGCCTCGCAGCAACATCTGCAAAGGAGTTTTGGTGATGCGATCTTTCAACTTCCGCAAACGTTCCCAAGGATCTTCATTGAGAAAGCGGATGCAGGAATCAAATGTGGCACCTCCCCACACTTCCAAAGAGAAATATCCCACCTGGTCCAGTTTTTCAGCGATTGGGAGCATGTCCTCCGTGCGCATTCTGGTCGCTAAAATGGACTGGTGAGCGTCCCGTAATATGGTATCGGTTAATTTGAGCGGAGTGGTATTTGTAGACATCGTATAAGCCTTTGTTTTGAAAAGGGTAGTCTAGTTTTATAAGCCCATCCATTTTTCCGCCATTGCGGAAAGCAACTGGGCCAAGCCCTCCCACTCCCGTGAGAGGGAATTAATCGTAGTTAGCTTGAGTGATTCAGATCATTCTGATCAGATCAAGTATTCTGCGTCAGAAAAAACATATCTCGCTTATATTTCCTGTGGGCGTTGCCCACTGCCAGCGGAGGCTAATCCGCCTAAAGTGCAAGATATTAGATTATCAAGCATTCAAAATCAATGCTTATTTGCGCCAGCTCATAGGGAGCAGTAAGAGTATCACACCATAGATTTCCAGGCGGCCAAGAAGCATACAGGTAATGGAAACTATTTTCCCCAGTGTC
>PVMS01139052.1_pt1 | contig 13744 bp, 11 predicted proteins | sample 1853461 | NCBI WGS metagenome assembly PVMS01 (sample SAMN08582032, study PRJNA380276) | Marine sediment metagenome, whole genome shotgun sequencing project. | isolation source: ocean sediment barecode stripped | collected 2017 | reverse complement strand
CATCACCAACTATCCGCAGGGTCACAGCGAATTACTGGTGGCACAAAATCATCCTAAAAACCCCGAGATGGGCACGCGTGAAGTGCCCTTCAGCCACACCCTGTACATCGAGCAGGATGATTTTATGCTAGAGCCGGATGAAAAATTTTTCCGCCTCGCGCCCGGCAGAGAAGTACGCTTACGGTACGCTTATTACCTGACCTGTGATGAGGTTGTACTGGACGAAAACGGCCAGGTGTGTGAGTTACTGTGTCGCTACGACCCCGAGACCAAAGGTGGCCGTTCACCTGATGGGCGCAAGGTAAAAGCCACCCTGCACTGGGTGAGCGCTGAACACGCGATGCAGGCTGAAGTCCGCTTATACGACCGTTTGTTTAACCATCCGAATCCGCTGGAAAATAAAGACGAATCCTTTCTGGAGCATTTAAATCCTGATTCTTTTCAGCGTCTCACAACATGCAAACTCGAACCTTCATTAGCCAGTGCAAGTGCAGAACAAAGCGTGCAATTTGAACGCCTGGGATACTTTGTGACCGACTGCGTTGAGCATTCCACTCACTCCCCTGTTTTCAATCGAATCGTAAGTCTGCGTGATACCTGGGCTAAATTAAATAAATAACGCTTGAAGCGATAGCTAAAAGAGCCATATAAGAAGCACCACAAACATAATATTTTAACAATTCTATGGAATTTATTAGCGAATACGGCCTATTTCTTCTGAAGGCCATTACAATCGTAATCGCCATTCTGGCGGCCGTAAGCGGCATTGTGGGCCTGACCATGCGCCAACACGCTGGAAAACAGGATGAGACACTGGAGCTGACCGATATCAACGAGAAGTATGAAGCCATGAACAGTGCGTTAAAACAGGCCCTACTGGACCCTGGCGCACAAAAATTGGCTGCAAAGGCAGAAAAGAAAAAAAGAAAAGCGGAAGCAAAACAGCAGGCCAAAGACGCTAAAAAACGGGCTAAACAAGGCCAGTCTATCGAAGAGCAGAGCGCCGAGGGAAAAAAGCATTTGTTTGTTCTGGATTTTGACGGCGACATAAAAGCCTCTCCGGTGGATACCATGCGAGAAGAAATTACCGCCTTATTAACCCTGGCTAACGAAAACGACGAAGTTCTGGTTCGCCTGGAAAGTGGGGGTGGTGCGGTACATGCCTATGGGCTCGCGGCTTCCCAGCTGCAGCGCATCAAGGATCACAAGATACCGCTAACCGTATCGGTTGACCGGGTCGCGGCAAGTGGCGGTTATTTGATGGCCTGCGTTGCCGACAAAATTATCGCGGCGCCCTTCTCAATCATCGGCTCCATTGGCGTAATCGCGCAAATACCTAATATTCACCGTATACTTAAGAAAAACGATGTTGATATCGAGCATCTAACCGCAGGAAAATATAAGCGAACCTTAACGGTCCTGGGTGAGAATACCGACGAAGCGCGACAAAAAATGCAGGAAGAACTGGAGGAGGTGCACGATCAGTTTAAGAACTTCGTAAGCTCACGCCGACCGGATATGGATATCGAACAGGTTGCAACCGGCGAACACTGGTTAGGACAGCGCGCCCTCGAACTCGGATTAGTGGATGAACTTCAAACCAGCGACGATTACCTGATGGCGCAATCCGACACCGCCAGCATTTTACAGCTGAAATACACTGGTCACCAAAATCTGATTGAAAAAATCAGTTCCAGAATGTCCATGCTTATCGGGAAGTTTGAGAAACATGCCAAGCAAGAGTCTTATCCGAAACTAATGTGAACTAAGCCGCATAAAGCATGAAATATCCGGACTAGATAGAAAAAGACGAACCGCAGCCGCAAGTAGTTTCGGCATTGGGATTATTCACGAAAAACCGACTACCCTGAAGATCATTTTTAAAATCAACCTCGGCATCCTGTAGATATTGCATGCTCAGAGGATCGACCAGAACGTCTACCCCGCCATGCTTAAGCACGATATCGTCTTCGAGTTCGTTTTCATCAAGCTGAAAGCCATATTGAAACCCTGAGCAGCCACCACCCTGGATGTGAACACGAAACTTAAGATCGGGTTGATCTTTTCCCGCGATCAATTGTTTAATGCGATTTATTGCCGCTTCGCTTACTTTTAAGGATTCTTCGCTCATGGTTCTGAATTAATACACGTTTAGAGGTATTCTTAAGGTTATGCAAGTGATTTACAATACCTATCATAGCATGATCCATAACCATAATTATTTGTTATAATAATCATAACTTTTTCTTATTATCATTACCGAGGGCGAATCCCATGAACTACCAGAATATTTCACTTCCGGAAGGCGGCAGCAAAATTACCATTGAGGGTGACAAGTTGGTGGTTCCTGATAATCCTATCCTGGGTTACGTGGAAGGCGATGGAATCGGGCACGATATTACTCAGGCCAGCCTGCGAGTATGGAACGCTGCGATTGAGAAAGCCTACGCAGGAAAACGAAAAATACATTGGTGCGAACTCTTTATGGGTGAAAAAGCTGCCGGTGTTTATGATGGCGATTATTTCCCGGCTGAAACCCTCGAGGCAATGAAAGACCTGATGGTTTCGATTAAGGGCCCGTTAACGACACCAATCGGTGGCGGGTTTCGCTCACTAAACGTATCTCTGCGCCAGGAACTGGATCTATATGCCTGCATCCGGCCCGTAAAGTATTTTGATGGCGTACCGTCTCCGATGCTCAGACCCCAGGATGTGGATATTGTTATTTTTCGTGAAAACACGGAAGACGTATACTGCGGTATCGAATACGAATCTGGTAGTGCAGAGAATGAGAAACTGGCCAAATTTTTACGCGAGGAAATGGGTGCTGAATTTTTTGAAGGTGCAGGACTGGGCATCAAGCCGATCAGTGCCATAGGAACCAAACGCCTGGTACGCAAGGCCATTCAACACGCCATCGACCAGAACCTGGCCAGTGTAACCTTTGTGCATAAAGGTAATATTATGAAATTTACCGAAGGTGCGTTTCGCAATTGGGCCTATGAAGTTGGCAAAGAAGAGTTTGGCGATGTCACGATCACCGAAGACGAACTTTGGGATGACTATGATGGCAAGCAGCCGAAAGGTAAAATTGTATTAAAGGATCGTATCGCAGACATCATGTTCCAACTGCTACAACTTCGTCCTGCTGAATTCGACGTGATCGCAACGTCAAACTTAAATGGCGATTATCTTTCAGACGCTGCGGCGGCAGAAGTTGGCGGTATTGGCATCGCACCCGGCGCTAATATTGCCGATCACATCGCGGTATTTGAGGCCACCCACGGTACCGCACCAAAATACACCAACCAGAACAAGGTTAACCCCTCATCGCTGATGTTATCCGGCGTAATGATGCTGGAATATATCGGTTGGCAGGAAGCAGCCGACCTGATCCATGCCGTGTACCCTCAGGTCATTGCGGACAAAACCGTAACCTATGATTTTGCGCGATTAATGGATAACGCAACGACGGTGTCCACCAGTGAGTTTGCGGACAAACTGGTCGAAAAAATCCAGGCGGCTTAATCCTGCCTCCTTGTTCCTATGGAACCTTGACTTATCGATGCCCTGACTCCCCTCTTTGCCGAACATTCCTTCCTCGGCCTGCCGAGGGGCGCGCACTACTACCAGGGCATCATCCGTTTGAACATTTTGGTGGGTGAAGAAAAACTGTCGTTCATATCACCCACATCCCGGCCCATGTAATACATTGAATCATCCAGGTTAGTCATGGAGTTATTCATGCTCACCACCGACTGATCCATATTGTCCACCGAACCACTGATTCTACTCACCGAATCATCCAGCTCTTTGATTTCTGCTAATAAGGGCCCGAATTCCTGCAAAGGATCCATCTTCACTGATATCGATGCCATGGTATTCTGCATTTTTTCAACCTGCTCCACCATCGAGCTAATATCATCCCGGATGTGTTCGACGTCCTGGCGAAAGTCGAGCTCGATGGTCTGGGCAATAATACTCATATCGCGTGTCATGCTATACACCATAAAAAACCCGTATCCCGCCAGTAAAAGGAACGCTATCAGCGCGGGAAACACCATTTTCTCCCAGCGCCTTGAGCTGCGCTCCATCTGGCGTAACATACGTTCTATGTGCGAGGTTTGAACCTCCTGATGCGGGTGTTTATGATTCATTTGCGTAAGTGAAAACGTAATTATGAAACGTGAACTGCGCTATGCGCTGAGAAATAAAGGTTCGCGTCTAATGAAGCGCGCACTATAGTTGAATTCAATTAAAATGTGCACAAAATTTATTGTATTGCAGCGTTTCAAAAACTGCCGTGGTCAGATTGAAAGCTGCTTTATAGCTTCTGATAAGGCATAAATCACGCTTTGCGCACGCACAGTCTGTCGGTCACCCTGAAAGTGTTTTAGCCGTGTTTGCGGCAGTGGTGAAAACCCTGTCCAGCCAAAACAGACCGTACCAACGGGCTTTTGGTCGCTACCACCTCCCGGCCCGGCAATACCCGTGATGGACAGCGCACAATGCGCATCACTGTTAACAATTCCGCCTAACGCCATTTCAGCGGCGACCGGCTCACTAACCGCACCATGCGTCGCAAGTGTCGTAGCCTTAACCCCCACCATCTCAAGCTTGGACTGATTGCTGTAGGTCACAAAGCCACGATCAAACCACACAGAACTGCCGGCGAATTCAGTACACAGGGCGGCCACCTGGCCGCCTGTACACGACTCAACCGTAACCAATTTTAATTTTCGCGCAAGCAGAATGCTCGAAAACTCATTAATCAGTTCTACCAGGTGGGCATGATTCGATTCAGAATTCATAGATGACGGGCCGGAACTAAAAATACTCTTTGATGCCGAGGCGAACTTCAGTGAGCGAATCATATTCTGTGCGTTGAATATCCGGTGAAAGCGCCATCGAGGAGGATTTGTTACCCACACTGTAGCTCAATAGAGTCGCAGCCTCTTCATCTGCTATTAGTCGGCCCAAATATTGCACGAGCGTAGCTTTGTCAAGGTCGCCGATGGCGGCCACCAGGCGCTCGCGCGTGTCAAAACCATACGCTTCCCGGTCAAGCTCCGCCCAGTATCTGGCTGCCAGCTCACCCAGTTGCTTGTCTTCTTGGGTGAGCTGCGCGATTAAACCCGCTTTGGTTGCGTTAAACGTTTCGTCAGGCAACTCAGCCAGTTTGATCTGATAGTCATCTAAAAATGCCCGCGTGCGCTTGACGATATCATCAACTGAATGATTATTTGACTGCACCACAAAACCCAGTGCGGGTGTATCCAGCATATTAAAAGCAAATGCCTGTACGATGTAACCCAGCTGCGCTTGTGTTCTTAGGGCCTGGTAGTAAGGCGTCTGAATAAGCGAACCGAGCAATTGAGTGGCTGCCAGCTCATTAATACCTGTCGATTTCCCCTGATAAATCAGCGCGATTGCCGCATCATCGGGAATCGCTGCAGACTTACGCAACACCCATTCCCCACGCGCGAGTTTGCGTACCTTCGCGCGCGCGACCGGCGAAATGCTGTCCAGCTCTGACACCAGCCGGCTCACTTGCTTCGCAGCACCAATACTGTCGGACTCGCTAATATTCCCCAGAGATAAAACCAGCAATTGCGGGGCGTATAACAGGTTTTTTATGTGCGCCTGCAGTGCAGGAAGATCAATCGTCTGCAATGCCTCTAGCTTTTCCTGGTTGGACCAGCTGGACGACAGTAAAACATCGTACACACCATTTACCACTACCGACGAGGGTCGCCCTTTCAGGCTGTTCTCCAGACTTAGCCTGATGTTTTCACGTATCAGATCAAAACGTGGCTGGTCAACTTCGAGCGTGAGCATTTCATCTACCACCTTCTCCAACAATTGCGATTGTTTCGCAGCGTAACCACTGATTCGTACACTCAAACCACGCGAATGTCGATAAACTCGATAGCCTAGCCCGGCCAGATAGGCCGGGTAATAGTAGGTACTCATGGCCTCCTCTATCGCCCTGGTATACAGCTCGGTTAACATGGCGCTCCTGGCCGAATCGTTAGCCGCGGTCGAGCGTAAGCTAAAATACAAACTGGCTTTGGGCTGCTTAAAATCAAGCACCGTTTGATGCCAGAGTTGCACACCTGGGACGCTTTCCAGCACAATCGGTAAAACCGGATTCTGCGTATCGACGGGCAATAGTTCAAGTTGATCGGCAATAAACGGATTGGCCTCTGGCAACGCCAGCGCAGCGATGGGTTTTGCATTTTTCCAGCGACTTAACCAGCTCGTATTTATTTCGCTCTCAGCATAAGCAACCCCATACCAGTCCGTCTTTTGCGTGGATTCAAGAGCCGGATCGGTGATGATTAATTGCAGGTTTTCCGGGCGCAATTTATTCAAAATCTGTTTTATACGCCGGGGTTTAAAGTTTTCGTACCGATACGGCCTGGAGAGAACCTCCGAACTACTATAGCGATGTAATCGCGAGGCCAGCCCTTTCACCAGATTCTCCTCGCCGCTTTTTTCCTGAAAACGAAAATCCATTTCAGCCAACTGTGCAAGCTCTTCATAATAGCCTTGCCTGATACCCTGATCGCGTATTAAATTGATATAAGAGAACAGCAGTTCGCCGATTTCAGTAATATGCGCGAGCCCCTGCTCGCTCAGATCAATATTAATCTCAAAATTTGCCTGCACATCATCCGAATACCCCAGACCCGCGCTAAGACTATTCGCCCAGGCGCGCGATTTTAGCAACGCCAATAAGGAACCTTCGCCTTCATGCCCCAGCAAGTTGGATAAATACTGGCTCGGCTTGGAATCTTCAAACGCCTGTACAGAATCGATCGGAAAGCTAAAGGTAAGCTGCCGAATATCCTTTATAGGCTTGAGTTTCAACTGCACCGGGAGTTTTTCGGGTAATACCAGCGGCACATTGAACGGTGCATAAGCGATACCCTGCTCAGGAATGTCACTGAAATTATGCTCGGCCCAAAGCTGCAATTGATCCAGCGAATGCGGGCTTATAAGCGCCAGGGCCATGCGTGGAGCATGATAATAGCGCTGATAAAAGTTTACGAGGTCCTCGCGAATTGGATCGTTTTCCCTGTCTGCGAGTGTCTCCAGCGTACCAACAGAGAATTGAGTACCCGGATGATCGGGGTTGTTTACCACGCGGCGTGCCGTCCATAAACGCCGGCCTTCATCATCTTTACGTGCCTGGTATTCCGAATTTACCACCGAGCGTTCCCGCTTTACGTATTCTTCGTTAAACAGCGGGGCGATAAAGAACTGTGCGAATCGATCCATCGCACCTTCAAAATAGTCGGGCGTAATATTAAAAAAATAGTTGGTATGATTTAGCACAGTATAGGCATTATTGGACCCGCCATGTTCCGTAATATATTGCTGGTACTCGCCTGATTCTGGGTATTTTTTGGTACCCAAAAACAGCATATGTTCCAGATAATGCGCCAGGCCCTGCCGATCCTGAGGGTCATTTCCGCTGCCCACATGTACATCCAGTGCGGCAGCTGCACGATCAGCGCTAGCATCGGATACCAGCATGACTCGCAGGCCATTGGCCAAGGTGATCGCCCGATATTCGCGCTTATCCGACGGGCTCTTCTGGATTTCAGCATTCCTGGATTCGAGTACCTTTGCCTGCGCAGGCGCGCCGCTGAGAATAAAAAGAGCGCTTACAATAAAAGCAACAACAAAGCTGGAGACACGTGTTTTAACAAGCATGAGTAAATATTGAGTAAGTATTATTTACGATGCTAATTGGACAGCGTGCTAAACGAAAGTTTAATTTACTTACTATTTAGTAATGTTCGAGAATCTATTCTCCAAGCATATCCAGCAGGGCGTTCCCTGCCACATCAGCGCGCCACCCTATGAGTAATGATATATCCCGCTCACCCTGCACCATGCTTTGAATGATGCTACGGTTCGCTATGAGCGCAGGTGCAATATTTTGCGCTTCACCAATTCCGCGCAAGCAAGCCATCATTCGTTTGGCTAGCCCGCGTTGTTCCGCGTTCAAATCGGCCGGCACCAGAGGCTTATAAGGAGTCAATACGGGTTCGCCTACAACTTTGAGCAGCTGTTTGCCGATTCTTTGTAGTACTTTCGGATTCAATCCCTCGACTTCCCCCAGCTGGTGCAACGTTTCCGGCTGTAATTTGGCGATCCCGATCAACGCCTGCTTATTGAGTATCCATTCACGCGGCAGGTCTCGCTGCTGCGCGCGTTGTTCCCGCCAAATCGCCAACGCGCGCGCAATATGCTGCTGCTCAGGTGTCAGGCGCGATAAACTCTTAAGCCGCTGCCAGGCGAGTTCCGGCTCGGACACACAGCGCATTTTCTCAGCCAACGATTGTGATTCTTCCTGTGCCCACTCCAGTCTTCCAGCGTTCTCGAGCTCGGCAGACAATTGCTCATACAATTCATGCAAATATAATACATCCGACTGAGCATAACCCAGTTGTGCGGGGCTGAGCGGGCGTTGCAACCAATTGGTCCGTGTCTGATCTTTATCCAGTTCGATCCCGATACGCTGTTTTACAATGGCCGCATACGCTATTTGATCGGCTTCGCCCAGAAAACTTGCTGCGATTTGCGTATCGAATAATGGTGTCGGCATCACTCCGAGAGACTGGCCCAGCACTTCCATATCCTGGCTCGCCGAATGCATAATCTTCAAACAATTGGCGCGCGTAAATGCCTTGCGCAGTGGCGCCAGGCTGCTCAATGCAGGAACATCGATCAATGCAAAGTTATTTTTACTCGCAATTTGAATGAGCGCCAATTGTGCATAGTACGTACGCTCCCGCATAAATTCGGTATCAACCGCCAACCAGTCAGCCGAGATAATCTCGCGACTAAAGGCAATCAATTGTTCGTCAGAATCGATATAATCAAACTTTATGTTCATGCCCGAATTATCCCAAATTTCAATACAGAAATCACAAAATAGTGCTCGCACTAAATCTTGCGATTCTGTATCCGAATCTGGGACAGGCTAAGCCACCTTGAGACCTTAGCATACCTCAGTAGCGAATGAAAAATGAGATAAAATTTTCCCGATCAAAGCGCAATTCGCAGTGAATAGCGAGCTATTCGCAAGAGTTGGAGTGCTGAGCAGGGAGATTTTAATTATTTTTACTCGCCATCTGGGTTATGCTGAAGTTTCACCTAATTTGAAACCAATGGAGTACTGATTTGTTCGCTTTGATCCAACCTTTTATCAATCTGCTTTTATTCCGTGCCGGGCCACAAGATGTACCGGCATCAAAATCAGTCCTCAAAATCACCATTGCAGCCTGTTTTATTACCGACGTAATGGGCGCGGTTGGCTTATTGGGTTTGCCGCTTTCAGCCGTGCTTTCAGCGGGGCAAATTGCACTGTATTCGGGTTTTGTTTACCTGCTGCTTAAGCTCAATACTAAAACCGAACGCTGGCTCCAGACGCTGACCGCATTGTTCGGCGCCCTCACCTTGATCAATCTGGTCAGCTATCCATTTATCCAGAATCTCCAACTCATACATGATGGGAAACTCGTACTAACTCCGGGAATTCTGCTCGTTGCTATACTACAACTGTGGTTTTTTATCGTCATGGCACGCATATTACGCGATGCAAATGAAATCACCCTGGGCCGCGCAATTCTTCTGACGTTCCTGATCATAAATCTTATCCCGTTGTTCATGTCTTCCTTAATTGGCGTACTCGGGCTTAGCCCTGCACCGTTGGCGGTGGATAGCTTTAACTCATAAGAGCCTGTCGGACTTAGCATGTTTCGTTCTCTCGTTTTAAAAAGTTTGGTCACGAATATCGATAAAATGAATCGTTCATGATCGTCAAATGGAGTAACCATTATCCTCACATGATAGACGCATTTTATTCCAACTCGTGAATTTTGCTCCAACACAGCCAAACCCGACAGACGCCTAGCATGGAAAAGATACATATACTGGGTATTGCCGGAACCTTTATGGCTGGGGTGGCTGCACTCGCGAAAGAAACCGGTATCACCGTCAGCGGGAGTGACGCAAAAATCTACCCGCCGATGAGCACTCAGCTTGAAGAAATGGATATATCCATCAGCGAGGGATATGAAAATACGGAGGTGCTAGCGGGTAAGGCTATCGTGGTTGGCAACGCGCTCTCGCGCGGCAACCCGGCGGTAGAGTATATGTTGAACCATAAGCTTGCCTACATTTCCGGCCCGCAATGGCTACATGAAAATGTCTTGCAGGAAAAAATTGTACTCGCGGTCGCAGGCACGCATGGTAAAACCACTACTTCGTCGATTTTGGCGTGGATTCTCCATGCGACCAGCAAAAATAGCTCACCCGGGTTCCTCATTGGCGGGAAACCCGGTAATTTTGAACGTTCTGCTACCGTGGGCAATAGCAATCTGTTTGTTGTAGAGGCTGATGAATACGACACGGCCTTTTTTGACAAACGCTCCAAGTTTGTCCACTACCACCCGCAAATCGCCATTTTAAACAACCTTGAATTTGATCACGCAGATATTTTCGCGGACCTCAACGCAATCAAAACGCAGTTTCATCACTTGATACGTACCGTGCCACAAAATGGTACCCTAGTCGTTAATGCAGATGATTCAAGCCTTCAGGATGTGATCGATCTGGGCTGCTGGACACCGATCGAGTATTTCTCAGTCGAGTCCGAAAAGGCACACTGGTTTGCACGCAAAACCGACCCTGGCTGTCGTCAATTTGAGGTATTTCATGCGGGGAAAAGCGGCCGGGTAGACTGGCCGGGCATGGGTAAACACAATATGCAAAATGCGCTGGCAGCGATAGCGGGCGCCTGCGCTGCCGGCGTTGCGCTTGAAGAGGCCTGTACCGCTCTAAGTGGGTTTCGATTCCCGGATAAGCGACTGCAACAACACTCCACTAAATCAGGCTTTACGCTGTATGAAGATTTTGCGCACCATCCTACGGCCATTTCCAGCACACTGGAAACCCTGCGGAATATCTATCCACGAAAGCGCCTGATCACATTACTGGAGCTTCGTTCAAATACCATGCAGATGGGCATTCACCAGCAAACGCTGCTACCCTCCCTGGAATTGGCCGATATTGCCTGTGTCGTCAGCCCCGCCGACAAGGAGTCGGCTCTGCCTGAAGACCAACACCCCGCCCTTCACCAATTTGACCAGGCTCTGGATTGTCTGGTTTACGTTCAAACGCTGCTGCATGAATCTGACCTGGTAGTGGTTATGAGCAATGGTAGCTTTGGCGGGCTAGTCAACAAACTCGCCACCATATAAACCGCTCAATCACCTAATCAAACTAGCTTACATCCGCTTTGAATATACACCTGATCACAGATCTCCTTTATGCCCTAATTCATGTTTGAGTGATCATTTCGTAGATGACGCTATTCTTGCTTCTACCCTACGAAGACGATTCACCTCATCCCCGCGAAATCACGGATCCATATATAATGCGCTTAACAAAGAAAAACAGGCCTTAATTTTCCACCTGCCTAATGCCCTTATTTTATCCCGAAACCAATGGTTCCAGACCTGCGCTCCTTTGTCTGAAATAGTAATCATTTTCTTCGCTGCCCTACTGCACGGCGCCCTGGGCCTGGGTTTTCCCATGACATCCACGCCACTGCTGGCCTGGCACGGCAGCTTAATGCGGGCGATCCAACTCACTCTGATTCCCACTCTGGGCGTAAATATCCTGATGATCGCCCGGCAATCGTCTCCCTGGCAGGCGCTGCGCCCATTCATTACCATACTACCCGCGATGATCGCAGGTACCCTCGTCGGTAGCTTTTTCATCCTCTACTTTGATCCGGAATTATTTCGGATTTTACTGGCGATGGTGATTTTAATGTTCCTATGGCTCGACTACCGGAACCACCTGAAGCATGTTAATCCGGACACCCGGCCCCGCGGAATCGCAATGACCGGTCTGATCACGGGAGTGCTGGTGGGCACCGTCAATGCGGGTGTTCCTGTACTGATCATCTTCTCACTGTACAACCGTTTATCACGCGCGCAAAGCATAGTGTTGTTTAACAGCTGTTTTTTGACCGCGAAACTAACCCAGATCGCCTTGTTTGGCAGCCTCAATATTCTGAACTACGACTGGCAAAAACTGGGCGTAATCCTGTTAGTCGTGTCCATTGTCGGCGTACTCGCCGGTCAGTGGCTGGGCAAATACCTGAACCAGGCACGTTGGCGAGCAGCCATGCGATGGGTACTGCTGGCCATTGCTATATCCCTACTATATCGCTTATTCAACGCGCCTCCCATGCTAATGAATATGGCAAATTGAGCTCAAAGTGCTGCTCTCTACATTAAACCCTTAAGTTCTGCGACCATTTCATCCGAATCCCATTCGGTCGCCCCGAACATTGTATACTGAATTTTACCCGCCGGATCCACGATAAAGGTAGCTGGCGCGGCAAACACCTTCCATTCAACCAATGCGCTTCCATCTTCGTCCATCAAAATGGTGAATTCAGGTTTTACTTCATCTACAAATTGCTGCACCTCCGTAGCGGATTCACCCATATCTACCGCCAGAATTACGAAATCATTACCCAATTTAGTTTGCAGGCGATTCATCGAAGGCATTTCGATGCGGCAAGGAGTGCAATAGGTTGCCCAGAACTGCACCATGACCAGCTTGCCCTTATATTGCTCGAGATCAACCGCCTCTCCTTGCAGGGTATTTAACCTTAATTCAGGCGTTGCCCCTTCAAACGGTTTCAGTTCAGCTGCGCTGGCCGGCATCATGGTATAGACCACAACGCCAATCAATACGACCAGGGCGAGTACTTTAACCGCCATCAACAGGATAAATTTTTTCACAATAACTCTCTGATTAAACAAGAATTGATATTTAGACTGGTTTACCGCAATACGGTTCCACCTATATTCATTGCATTAATAAATCGAGCTTGATAACGCTAGCGCGTACCAGCCCTGCCAACTGAGATGTGGCGATATCTTCGGGTAAATTTTGTTTCTCACGTTCATAAAAAAAGCCGCGTACGCCGGGTATCAACGCCGTTGTAACCAGGCTTCCGCCAGCCTGCATTTTTTCCTTGAGCACAGGCAAAGCCCAGCTATTCGGCGTGCGGGCACCTTCTAAAATGACGATAGGCGTTTGAGTTTGACCAACGGCATCAATATAAACCGGATCTTTCCCGGGCTCGGGAGGCCCGGAATTCAGTCGTGGATATAACAAAATTACACCGCTCAAAGCATCCAGCCTGTCCGGGTTTTCCTGCTCCCATCGCGCCAGGCCACGTAGCAAAACAGCACTCCCGTCACCGCTGGAAATGAGATAAACCTGTTTATCGGATGACGCAATAGCGGCATTGATCAGGGCCACAACGTCTTCAGCTGGAATCTCGTTCAGCGAACTTTTTAGTTTGGGTAAAAAATGTGCGCTGAGTAAGTCCGGCATCCATATTTCCATTGCGGTATCTGACAGCACCGACGCCGCATCCATCGCAGCCTGACCTGTACCTTCGTCGCAGGCAAACCCGAGCAAGAGCTTGTCTCCATCCGCCTTGTACTGGCGAATGTCGACGATATCACCACCGGGCAAATCAAATGCTACAACTTCACTATCTTGAGCGACACTGTAACTTTGCGCCAATAGTAACATTATGGCAATCAGCCACGAAATAGTAGAAGAGTAGCATTTGATTTGCCCGGTGGTGATATCGTCGACATTCGCCAGTACAAGGCGGATGGAGACAAGCTCT
>PVMS01154215.1_pt1 | contig 13747 bp, 11 predicted proteins | sample 1853461 | NCBI WGS metagenome assembly PVMS01 (sample SAMN08582032, study PRJNA380276) | Marine sediment metagenome, whole genome shotgun sequencing project. | isolation source: ocean sediment barecode stripped | collected 2017 | reverse complement strand
ACACCCTGTTCGCCGGCCGATTTTATAAATGGTATGTGTTTATCTATCATCGCTGATTTGATGTCAGCAATGGAGCCGTCGCCTTCGCTTTTTGGAACGCTCATCTGAATCAAACCCGATTTAATATTTCTTGGCATTACACCCTCCTAAATGGAACTTATTCTGAAAATAAATCACGTTTTAAAAATTGTCCATCACCCATTTTCCCACAGTAAGAACAATCATCTATTATTACCTTACCGCGCGCCAGAACTGTCTCAGAAACACCTGCTATCTTAAACCCTTCATAGGCGTTGTAATCAACATTCATATTATGGGTTATGGGATTATTCACGCTAATGGTTTCTTTACGATTTGGATCAAAAATTACGATATCAGCATCGCTGCCAATTGCGATAGTGCCTTTTCGTGGATAAAGACCAAAAATTTTAGCTGCTGCGGTAGAGGTTACATCCACAAAGGTATTAAGCGAAATTCGACCATCTACTACTCCACCCTGGTAAATGAGGCTCATGCGGTTCTCAATTCCAGGTGCGCCGTTGGGAATTTTAGTGAAAACATCTTTGCCCATGGGTTTTTGATCGCTGAACCGAAAGGTACAATGATCGGTAGCGACAACCTGGAGATTACCGGTATCCAAGCCGTTCCATAATTCTTCCTGATTCCATTTTTCCCTTAGCGGTGGCGACATCACGTATTTTGCACCTTCAAAGTTTTCCTTTTCGTAATAGGAATGATCAAGGAATAAATATTGTGGACATGTTTCTGCAAAAACATCCTGGCCCCTGCTACGTGCCATGGCCACCTGTTCCAATGCTGCAGAAGATGTTAAATGAACGATATAAACTGGCACATCGGCAACCTCGCCAATAGCAATTGTTCGATGAACAGCCTCAGCTTCCATTGTCGTTGGTCGGGTTAGGGCATGCCATTTCGGTTCAGTTTTTCCAGCTGCCACAGCATTTTTAACTATTTCATCAATAACAATTCCATTCTCGGCATGCATGCAGATAATTGCACCTTTTTCTCCGGCGGCAGCCATTGTCCTGTATATATTTGCATCATCCATAAATAGTACGCCAGGATAAGCCATGAATAATTTATAGGATGTTATTCCCTCCTCAATAAGGGTTTTTATTTCATTTATACGATCGCCTTCGGTATCGGTGAGAATCATGTGGAAACCATAATCGATGGCAGTTCTTCCGGCTGCTTTCTTGTGCCAGGTTTCAAGACCTTCCAGAGCTGAATGGCCTTTTGTTTGAATCGCAAAATCAATGATGGTCGTGGTTCCACCATGCGCGGCCGCGACCGTACCAGTTTTGAAATCATCCGATGAAACGGTACCCATAAAGGGCATGTCAAGATGTGTGTGGGGGTCAATGCCGCCTGGTATAACATATTTACCTGATGCGTCAATAGTTTTATCCGCTTTTACCGCTAAAGCTGATCCGATCAGAGTGATTTTATCCTGTTCGATAAATAGGTCTGCATCATACTCTTCGGCGGCGGTGACAATGTGTCCATTTTTAATCAATACTGACATAACAAATTCTCCTAATTATTTTTTCCTGGATCGCATTATCCCGAACCCCAGGCTTTTAGTCCCCTTTCCTCATCGGTACCGGGAATGGTGTTATCCAGAACCAGGGCGATGAACGCTCCGACTGCCATTCCAGTGCTTCCTAGAGTGTTTACAATATCGGCAAACCACTTAAAATTTTCGCCGAAGTCCAGTGGATTGCTAGCAAAATACTCCGGTACGCTGAGTCCCATGAAGAAGGCAAAACCAAGGATGAATAAATTGCGGGCAGAATTCAAATTGACAAACTGCAGATTGGAAAGGCCCACCGCCGCTATCATCCCGAACATTGCACAATACATCCCGCCCACTATCGGGCCGGGGATAGTAGTGAACAAAGCACCAAACTTTGATACTGTCCCCAGCAGTATCATGATAATTCCGCCCACCTGCACAACGCGCCGAGAACCGACCCTGGTAAGACCGATTGCGCCAATATTCTCACTGTAGGAAGTCGTGCCATTCCCCGTCCCAAATATTCCTGCAATAAAGCAGCCAATCCCTTCGAAGGTAATACCGCGATTTATTACCCGGTTATTAGGTACCGGTGCACCACTCAAGCGGGCGCAGGCAAAATAATCACCAATCGATTCCACTATGGATGCGATAAAACCGGCTAGCATACCCACGAAAGCGGCGGTTCCAAATTTTGGTAATCCCCATTGTAGGGGATAGGGAATTCTGATCCATGGGGCAGCCCTTACATTTTCAAGGCTCGTATAGGAGGGGTGTCCTACCGGGAATACCCCAATTCCCGTCAGTATTGCAGTGACAATCCAGGCGGTGATGATTGCCAGCAAAATCGGATATAATTCAAATACCCGGCTCTTTAACCTTAGATACTGACTGAAGAGTATGATCAGTAAAATAGTTAGCCCGCCAATTGGCCAATGCAATCCGGCCTGTGGTGCGCCGAATTTAAATAAAGCTAATCCGATCAGGGCAATTGTGGGGGCAATCGTAATGGGGCCTATAAATCGTAGTAACCGTCCGACCAATCCGCTGGCACCAATAATGATCTCAAAAATGGATCCGGCGATAATTGCGCCTTGCACATGCTGCATTCGTACTTCCCAACCAACATTAGCCAGGGCTGCCATACCGCAGATTGCAAAAGTTGGCGCTAAAAAGGAAAATGTGCCGCCCTGCACAATCGGCAAGCGATTGCCCCAGGTAGTTTGCAACAGGGTTGTGATCCCGCTTACAAAGAACATGGTAGCAATGAGCCAGCCCTTCTCAACCGGATCGGTAATTCCAAAGGCTGGAGCTAACAGTAAAGGTATGGCAACCGTCGATCCAAACATCGTGAGATAATGCTGAAATCCAAGTATGATTGACTCAACGGGCGATGGTATCTCATTTATTGAGTACAGCAGATTGTTAGAATTTTTTTCGCTACTCATCAATAGGGAATATTTGTTTACGATTTACTGATAAAATCAGCTCATCCAGTTTGTTCTGGCTTCAGGATTCCATTTGATAGTTGTCTTTTTCAATTTGGTCCAGAATTCAATTGAACTCTTTCCAGTTATATCGCCAGTACCAAATTTAGACTCGTTCCAACCCCCGAATGAGAATGGTTCTCGTGGAACTGGAACACCGATATTAACGCCGATCATTCCTGCGCTTACTTTCTCAGTAACATAATTCGCCAGACTGCCCGATTGAGTGAACACAGCCGCAGCATTGCCATAATCGGATGCATTTTCAATCGCAATCGCATTATCTACAGTATCAGTTCTAATTATGGTCAGAACCGGTCCAAAAACCTCTTCGCTGGCGATTCGCATGTCAGGTCTAACATTATCAATAACTGTTGGTCCAACATAATATCCCTGCTCTTTTCCAGCCACTGTCGCTCCCCTTCCATCCACCAGGATTTTTGCACCCTGTTCCTCAGCTTCAGTAATATATCCTTCAATGCGCTCTTTGGCCGCTTTAGAAATGACAGCGCCAAGATTCTTGCCCGGTACAATTTTCCCAGCTTCCTGGCATAGTTTTTCGATTATAGAATCCACGGAACCAACGGCAATCATTGTTGCCGCTGCCATGCAACGCTGACCGCAGCAGCCTGTCATTGATGCAGCAACATCGGATGCTGTCATATCTTCATTTGCATCAGGCAGTACCAGCAGATGATTTTTTGCACCGCCCAGCGCCAGCACGCGTTTATAATTGGCCGTTCCGCGACGATATACAAGCTTTGCCACTTTTGTTGACCCAACAAACGATATGCCGTCGATATCATCGTGATCACAAATAGCTTCAACAATTTCTCGTGCGCCATGCACTACATTAAATATGCCATCCGGAAGTCCGGCTTCCTGCAGTAACTCGCCAATGCGATTGGCACTTAAAGGTGTTAGTTCAGAAGGCTTTAAGATCATGGCATTGCCTAACGCAATAGCGTTGGGAGTTGTCCAATTAGGAACCATGTTGGGAAAATTAAAGGGCGTAATACTGGCAACAACACCGATCGGTTTTCGATCAAGGCGACACTCCACGCCCTTGCTTACTTCTTCAATTTCTCCGGCAATCATTTGTGGTAGCGAGCAGGCAAACTCTGTTACTTCCATAGATTTTTGAATTTCAGCCAGCGCTTCACTTCTGGTTTTACCATTTTCTTCGATTATCAACTCAGCCAATTCATCCATGTGTTTTTCCAGCAGAAATTTATAGCGATACAGTACTTGCACCCGCTCCTTGATCGGTTGAGCTGCCCACTCAGGGTACGCTTTACGCGCAATTTTAACAGCCTGATCGAGGTGCTCTTTTACCGATAATGGAACAGTGCTAATCTGCTCACCATTCTGCGGATTAAATATTTTTAAAAATTGACCAACGACTTTAACATTCCGCCCACCTATGAAATTTGTTACTTCGGAGTATTTCATGTTTTCTATCCCAATTTATTTGTTCAATTTTATTTGAGAGCAGTATTTATCTTCCGATGTTAGCATGGACTCTCTGCCATTGTAAAATTTGATCAGACCTTATGGAGTTGATGACTTTCTAAATTAGTGCTTTTTGGATTAAAATGTATATAGTATCATTTTCTTCATTAAAGTTTGGGGTTGTGAAGTGTTTTTACAAACTGCTTTAACGAAAACTTGTTCCTTATTATACCTGTTTAATTGGTGGAACTTACCTGGAACATTGTAGGATAAAACCTGGGTTCGAAAATTGATGTCATAACTTCCAAAAATCATAACCTACACCAGACGTAGTTCTGCGGTCTTAGTCGGCATCTTCAAGTATTACAATAAAAATTTATGATTTGAATGATTCAACGCTTCCTGGTTCAGTTTAAATCGTGAGATGCTTAAATCTTATATCCCATACTTAAATAATAAACAATTTTTATTCGGTTACCTTTTATTGGTATTAACCTATCCCCCTTACCCACAATCAATTCAATAGGTCCAACTGCTGTTAAATATTTAAACCCAAACCCGACACCATGCAGCGCCGATCTTTCAATCGGATAAAATTTTCCATTATAGTTTGGTGATATATTGTAGATCGCCTTGGCAGATAGATAATCGGTAAATCTATATTGATAATCCATTCGGAATAGCGAGGTGCGATAGTATCCCAGTTCAGCGGGTTCCAGTCCGACAAACATTTCCGGTCCGCTAATATAATGCCACTTATATACAGGCAGGCTTGAATCACCATAACCATATTGTGCAAATAAACGTACGGTATGTTTACGGCGGAAAGTTCGGTAATAATCCAGTGCCACAGCCATCCGGGTATAATCGAGGTCAGACCAAAATTGAGTGAAACTCTGTTCATAATTTGCTCGAAACAATAATCCATCCCGGGGATTAATAATATCGTCCAGTCTGTCAAAATTTGAAGAAATCCTGAATGTGTTTAATTCATCATTCCAGGATGGAAATAACGAACTGTCACGCAGGGCAACGCTGGGAGAGACGGCCATGAACTCCTTATTTATTTCAACTTTTGTATCCCAGTTTTTTCCGACAGCAAAGCCCAACCCAAAACCCACCGAAGTTGAGCGGTCATGATAAACGGCAGTTTTTTCTCCCGATGGATTAAAAATATTTATCGGCATATCTTTGTGTAGCCCGTGTAAATATGGATATAAAGAAACCTTTTTTGCATTTGACGGATAGTAAAAAATTGCCGACAATTTCAATAAACCAGCTAATTGAAGAGTGCTTTCAAAACGTAAACCCTTGAGGAGCGTGTTCGCTTTCACTACTTTCAGAGAACCAACAAATTTATTGGTTTCATCATAATGCAATCCCACAAATAGATTGTTTTGTGGCCGCTCTTCAACGATAACAATCAAATGAATTTTACCTTCATCCACCGGAATAATTTCATAGGTAATGGTTTCAAAATATCCCAGACTATATAATTCACTTATATGTCGATCTATCCGATCTGGAGAAAATTTCTGTCCAGGATTTAACCCCAATTTTTGATACAGAAAGTTGAACGGATATATTTCATTCCCACGAATAGAAATTCTATGTATTGTGGGATTTTCCATTTCTTTTATTCGAACAAACAACTTTATTCTGGTATCGTCTATTTGCTGTAAATCGTATTCAATTAATTCAAAAAGACCAGTTTGACGTGCTGTCCGAATGTGGGCCTTCAATGTATCAATGTTAAAATATTCCCCGGGTCTAATATTTAATAATTCATAAACAGATTTAAAAGGCAGCGTAGTGTTTCCGGTTATGGTTATTCCGTGAATTATAACTGGATTTTTTAACGATCTGTAATAACTATCTCCATGATCCGCGAAATACTGTTCTTTCAACTGGCGCAATTCCGGTTGTGCAGCTTGGGCCGCCAGGTCCCCCTGATGGAGTATTCCATTGATCTTTTTTCTGACAAAATCTGCGGGGGAATAATCATCAAGAACCGGTTTGATCAAGATATCAACATTTTGAAGAACCTTCTCTTTCCTGATTGTTGCCGGTATAGTTACGGTTTGTTCAAGAATTGTAAGAATAGATTGGAGGTTTGATCGGTTTCTAAGCTTACGCCCTACATCCACCGCAATGACAATATCGGCACCCATATCCTTTACTACATCAACGGGAAGATTATTTAATAATCCACCGTCAATTAATAATGAATCATTCCAATTTACTGGATTAAAAACAGTTGGAATTGACATGGTAGCGCGCATTGCTTTGGCCAATGATCCTTCCTTTAGAATTACCTCGTTTCCAGTAAGAAGATCAACAGCTGTACAGCGATAAGGGGTTGGAAGGAGATCAAAATCATGCACTTTTTCGTATGAAAAGGTCAACGCCGAAAGAAGAAGTGAAATTTTCTGACCTCTGATTAACCCGCTGGGCGGTGAGATTTTTCCGTTATTAATACTAAAAACTATTTGATACTTGCCATCATCTTGCTTTTTAAAATACGGTTGCAAATCGCGTTCGGGAGAATCGGTTAAAACTTCCAGCCAGTTGATTGATTTTGCCAATTGTTCTATTTCTTTACCATCGTAACCAATTGCATATAGGGCGCTAACAATACCTCCCATGCTTGTCCCGGCAATATAGTCAATTGGAATATCCAGAGAATCAATCATTTTCAAAGTTCCAATATGAGCAAATCCGTAGGCACCACCGCCCGATAAAACTAATCCAATTTTTGGCTTTGCACTTGGATCAGCTGATTGGCTGATTAATATGGTTGAGCAGGTTAGTAATATTAAAATTCGCTGAAAAATCTTATAATCCATTGCTTAAGTTAATTTATACACGCTATTGTATGAGATTAATTATCATAATTGTGCTTCAGAATTACATTGTCCCTTAATTGAGTTTTTTATGATTTTTCATCAAATACAAAATTGCCCAGATTGAAAATATCAGAATTATTGATAGAATCACGATTGTAGAAAACGAGGTCGAAACATATTTAATCTCTGCCCGCCCAAACAAATATTGACTGCATAAGAAAACAATCGGCCAATAAAGCGTCATTCCAAGGGCCAGCCAGGAAGCAACAGCTCCATAAAATTTTCGCTGCCACAGTCCAATTACAGCAATAATAAATATGGGAATCAGGATAATCATATCTGCCAAACCAATTCCCCTATTGACTTCGACAAGCGTCGGATTAATCAAATCACGTGGAGCTTGCAATCCCCATTGGGCCACAGTATCATAAGCAATAATGGCCCCGCCCTGTCCAATTGTCCAGGGCAAAATATTGAGTAAGTGAAACGCAATAATTAATTTAATCCCGACAGGTAATTTGGTTACTGTTTGCATAACGTCACTCCTAATTTTATCATATCGCTAGATAATTATCTCATCACCATATTTCATTATGCTGCATTCAATTCCCATCTTTTCTATTTCGCGTTTAAAAATTGATCGTCGGCAGGATTTATATTCTTGATCCAGAAAAAAGAAGCATTATAATGACAGGGAATTACTTGTCCCCATTTTATCGAGGATCACAATTAACCTTGAGAATATCAAATTACCGTTAATTATGAGCACCGCCACTAGTTAAATTCGATTCTCCTGAAATTACGAATTAAACACTCTCAAAAACTGTTGCTATCAATCAGCCGCCACCATCAAATATTTGTAATCCTGTTAGTGCAAACCGACTTTAAGGCTCAAGTTGAAATTCAAACCACTGAAATCATCATTTTTTACTCGGTCCTAGAAATTAATTCATGGTCTTCATCTAATCCCGAAACCATTCGATAGCTCAAACCAGCAACTAGCCGAAATTTTGAATGCATATTTACTTCTACATTTACTCCGGGTTCAATGATATTAAAACCTGGGCCTGAAGTATTTCCGAAATTATCCATAAGGCTTGATTTTTTTATAAAATAATCTTTTGTGGAGCCCCTGCCTAGAAAAACCTCGCCGCTATAATGCACTAGCTTTAATGGTCGATATGTATACCGAGCAAATATACCGGCGTAACTGTGATTAACTTCAGGATGAGTGACATTTGCCCCAAATTTAAATCCGATTCCAATTGTATGATTGAATAATACACTAGCAAAGCCACCCCATGTTGTACTCAAGTCATCCTGTATGCTTGCTGTTTTAGTACCAAATCCCCAAAGAAATCCAGTCTCTTTATCTTGCCCCATCAGAGTTTCAACTTCTTGCGCATGAGAAAAGCTAAATAGACTGGCGATTACAATGAATATGATCAATAATGCCGGATTTTTTCGTTTCATAAATTCGACTCTCCAATTTAATTACAATAAAAGTTAGTGCGGCAAAGATTAGATTTAAAACCGATATCTGTTAAATGTCATATTATTTGTATTGATACAATTAATTGCATCGACAACCTTATCGTTTTTGAATAATCTAAATTATAATTGTAAAATTGGATGAAATAAATGAAAATCAAAAAATATTTCATTAATAAAAATGAAAACCGCTTGCGCACTGGATGGCGGATTTTGCTCTTTGTAATTATTGGTTTGGTAATATCAAAAATTTTTAGTTTCTTGATTAAACTGGTTGGTGGACCACCGGATGATGTAACAATTTCTGAAGCAATAAAAGGTATTGTTGTTATCCTAATCATGACACTTTCTGTTTGGATAAGTCGAAAATATTTAGACAAAAAATCTTTAATATCGCTGGGACTTAATTTCAATAAAAAGAGTATTAATGATATTATTTTTGGTTTTGGCCTCGCTGGATTTATGATAGCGCTTATATTTTTCTCACTAAAGCTGTTCGGATATCTAAATATTGAAAATATTGGATTTGGTTACGGGATTGTCTCATCAATCATAACTGTTTTATTATGGCTTTTTAGTATTGGTTTCGCTGTTGGCTGGTCAGAAGAGTTAGTATTTCGTGGTTATCTGCTTCAAAACTTGACCGAAGGAATTGGAATCAAATGGGCGGCACTTTTGTCAAGCGCATTTTTCGGATTAGCGCATATGTTAAATCCGAATGCCTCAGTATTGGCAGGAGTTATAATTACAATATTAACATTTTTACTTGTGCTAGGATGGCTTAGGACCGGACAGCTCTGGGTTCCAATTGGTTTACATGCCGGATGGAATTTCTTCATGGGCCCAATTTTTGGATTACCAGTAAGTGGGACTACATCCGAGAGCCTTGTAAACATAACAATCGTCGGTCCGCAATGGTTAACGGGCGGGGCATTTGGTCCTGAGGGAGGAATTTTGGTACTGCCAATAATACTCATCGGAATTGTAATTTTATTCTATTGGACTAAAAAAAGAGCTGATACGCCCTGGACGCAACAAATAAGTAAGGAAAAATACTAACCTAGAAAGTGGTTTAATAAATGGGGACTGTTCTACAATGACAAGACTATTAAAAGTACAGTTGTTATTTGTTTTTATATATGTCGGCTGTTCACAAGATCAATCGCTGATTATTACGGCCGATAACAATATCAGCAATCGACCAGAACAGTTGGATGATGGCTGGCAGATCTCTACGCTTAACGAAGAAAATGTTGATATAAACAAGATCGAAAATGTACTCGCGCTTATTGAAGCAGAGAATTATGATTATTTACGAAGCATACTAATTGTGAAAAATGGGAAACTTATTTTTGAAAAATATTTTATAGGTGACAGCGCCAAAACTTTATTTCATACTCAATCTGCAACTAAAAGTATTGCTTCAGTTCTGATTGGTCTTGCGATCGATCGCGGTTTAATTGGGAGTGTCAATGATCCGGTATTTATGTTTTTCCCAGAATATGATTATCTTAGGAATCAATCCAACAATGAAATTACCCTGCAAAATGTACTTACTATGACGCCGGGTTTTGAATGGAATGAAGTATCGACTTTTGTGACCAGTCAGGAAAATGATAATATTATCGGTCATTATTCCAATTATATTAGACATTTATTGAGCAAACCTGTAATTCATACTCCCGGTACTTTTTGGTACTATAACAGCGGTTGTGCGATTTTGGCTGGGGGTGTCATTAAAAATTTAGCCGGTATGCAACCGGAAGAATATGCCCGTCGATTTCTTTTTGAACCGCTCTCTATAACTAACTGGTTTTGGCCAGGTCTTCCAGCTACCAACGGACTAACAGGAACGCACGGTGCTCTTTATTTATCTGCGCGAGATATGGCAAAGATTGGCCAATTGTATCTGAACGGTGGCATCTGGAATGGCAACCAGATAATTTCCGAGGAATGGGTGCATGAATCGACACAAACATATATAAACATTTGGGGCGATGTTGGATATGGATATTTATGGTGGACCAGAAACATTGCTTCTAATAATGCATTTTATGCCGATGGATTTGGTGGCCAGCAGATTGTTGTTATTCCAGATGAGGCAATGGTTGTGGTTACTACAGCTACTTATGATCACTTATTTGAGATGGAGACTAATGCTCATTCACATCAACGTGAACAAATATGGGAAATTATTGAAAGAATAGTTGAAGCAAATTGAAATACCAAATTACAAAATATTGAGAATAAATAACATGCGCAGATTAATTGTAGCATATTTACATTAAAACCGAACAATGGCGGGCGGCTAATGGCTGGCCAACCCCATTCCACCTTTCTAATTAACTAAAATCAGTAAACCGTATAAACCAGGATTAATACACAGCATATAAATTGGATAAGAAGGTCTTCTATATTGTTAATATTATTGTTTTTATAAACATTTCTTAGCATTATAATATCGTCTATATTTTCACACCAAATTTGTTTAGCAGGTAATTAATAGGAGTTAAAATGAAAAAATATATAGTAATCTACCATGCACCAGAAAACATGATGAAACAAGCTGGAAATTTGTCTCCAGATGATCGGAAAAAGGAAATGGAGTCTTGGATGGTTTGGGCTGATAAATGCGGAGACAAGTTGGTTGATTTGGGATCGCCATTAATGGGCGGTGTTAAACTAAGCCCGGATGGAAGTAGCTCAACGAGTCGCAAAGATGTAACCGGCTATTCCGTTATGCAAGCAGAAAACATGGACGAAGCAAAGATGCTGCTAGGTGGCCACCCGCATCTGCAATACGGTGCCGGTTGCGAAATTGAAATTCATGAAGCAATGCCTTTGCCGGGAGCTTAAATACTACCCACTTTTCTCTCTATCATATAATTGTTAGCAGAACAGCATTATATTGTAGTGCCTGTTCCTAACGTGACAAACCCCAGCCACCATATGAACGCTTTCGAATTATCATATCAGTTGTATATATTTTAACACAATGAAACGATATACCCTCTTGTAAGATAAACACTTTATCAAGTTGGTATTATTTCAATTTCATTTAATATAAAATAAAAAAAATAGCGGAGAGAACTTTATGCTAAAATTTAAGATTATGATTGTTCCATTTCTCATCATAATGCTGACGCTTACGTCTTGCACAGTTATTTCGGTGATTCCAATCGGTGAAGGTAATTCTGGATTATCTCAGAACAAGGTTCATGTTTACGCAACCAGAGGCTCCATAAATCAAGAGTTTGAAGAGATCGCTGTAATTACTGCCAAGGTTGATGAAGCATTTGGTCCCGGTGACGATACGTTAACTATGAATAAAATCCTCAGTAAAGCTCAAGAAATTGGTGCGGATGCAGTAATTTTTGAAGAGACAGATTATGCTACAATACGTGTGACAGCAATTAAATATACAGATTAATATTTCACAGATTTTAGTTACGCTTTAAATATTTCAAGCAGCTGATCATATTTTAATCTATCACTTTCCCCATCTGCCAAATAGGGCCGTTGGGGAAAGTTTGTTATTTAATGGTAATGTCTGTCATTGTCTGTAGTAATTAAACGCTCAGCCATATTATGATATTCAAAATTCTATCAAAGGCTCTGGAAATAAGCATAAATATTTGCCATGTCCCGTCCGTTTAATTGCGGCCACTTGAGTTTTTTTGCCGCTCTCCGTTCTTCCATAGCCGGGGCGTGGTTCCACATCATTGCGATCATGGCCATTGGTGAGTTCGGTTTTTGAATCGTTGTGAAATCCTTAGTTAAATCAGAACTTTCACCGTTTATTGTATGACACGATAAACAATTTTTATCAATAATTAGTTGCTTTCCTTTTCCGATATCTCCCGGCGCGTCTTCTAGGTTAAGACGGTACATAAAGGCAATAATATCACACATCTCGCCGTTTTGAAAGACCGGGATAGGAATGTTTTCCAATTTCATTGCTGCCCACATTTTTGGTCCATGGTTCCACATTTTTCCAGCGATCATTAAAACCGTATAATTAAAATAAACCTCGTTAAAATCAGGGCCGATAGTACCACCGGCACCTTGAATGGAGTGGCAGTGCAGGCAACCCTTTTCCCGGATTAACCTTTCGCCATTATCACAATTCCCGATGGAATAAGCATCTATTGGTACGTTTGTAGGTGCCATATGTGATTGAATGGCAGCCGATATATGAATAATATCATTACCCTTGAACTCAGGTCGTTTAATATTGTTTTCCTCAAACAGTTTCATCATATCCGGTCCGTGATTCCACATCGCTTCAACAAGTCCAAGAGGCGAGATAAATTCTTGTTTGGCACTTATGTTCGGACCGATATCACCCCCTTCACCACCAAATTTATGGCACGAAGTGCAGCGCATGGATTTTAAAAGTTTTCGACCTCGAAAAACATTCCCCGATTCACCTCTATATCTTGCAAACGACAGGTAATCCACAATTTGCAACATTTCAGTTTCACTGAATTTGGGGAACTGCTGTCCTGATTTGAGCATTTTTTTGGACATTTTTGGAAAGTGATTCCACATCGTAGCTGCTAACTCAAGATATGTGCCATAAAATTTATGCTTACCAAGATCCGGCCCACCTTTGCCGCCCTTACCAAAAACGGTATGACACTGTACACACCCTTTTTCATTGAATACTATTTTTCCTAAATATTGTGATTCTAATTCGGAATCACTTTGAGCGAAAACAATAGTTTGCATGTTGATAAACAGTATTGAAATAATCCAAATGGATAATTTACCAGAGGGTATTTTTATTTTGTTTTTTACATGTATAGCTATCTCTCTTTTTTTGGTGGTTCTTATGTTTTATTATTTAGGTTATTATTTATCTAGCTCTTTGATTCTCCTGTTTCAATACATTTTATCAATCAGCAGTTCAACATACTTTGTGTTACTATTGT
>PVMS01072973.1_pt1 | contig 13748 bp, 9 predicted proteins | sample 1853461 | NCBI WGS metagenome assembly PVMS01 (sample SAMN08582032, study PRJNA380276) | Marine sediment metagenome, whole genome shotgun sequencing project. | isolation source: ocean sediment barecode stripped | collected 2017 | reverse complement strand
CCAACTAGTTATCGATAAGACAGCTTCAGTTTAATTAAACGTTCTTCATTCCGTCTAACATATCTCTGAACAAATTAGACAGGTATTCCTAGGATGATTAGTAAAGCCTTACGTAATTTTCTAAACCTTGAAGCTGCGAGTGGGATCCTGTTAGTAACCGCTGCGATACTAGCTATCATCTGTGCCAATTCTTCGCTGGCGCCTTACTACGATAAATTACTAGGTATTACAGGTGAATTACGCATAGATGAATTCAGCGTTGCTAAACCAGCGCTGCTATGGATAAACGACCTTTGGATGGCAATATTCTTCTTTTTAGTCGGACTGGAACTCAAACGGGAACTTGTAGAAGGTGAACTATCAGACAGGTCTCGGATTATTTTACCGGTCGCCGGTGCAATCGGTGGAATGTTAGTGCCAGCTTTGATATACGTCTGGTTCAACTCAGGTGATGCAGTGGCGATGAACGGCTGGGCCATTCCGGCTGCCACCGACATCGCGTTTGCTTTGGGGGTGTTGGCTTTACTCGGGAGCCGGGTGCCTTTAGCACTCAAGGTGTTTTTAGTGTCGCTAGCAATCATCGATGATATCGGCGCCATTATTATCATTGCACTGTTCTACAGCGGGCAGTTGTCTCAGATTTCTCTGGTGATTTCCGCCATTTGCCTGATTGCCTTGTTCGTTTTGAATCGACGCGGTGTTGCCGATATTCCCACTTATATTTTCGTCGGCGGATTTCTGTGGTTAGCGGTACTTAAATCTGGTGTTCATGCGACCCTGGCCGGGATGGTTCTGGCGTTTTTCATCCCACTTCGAGATCCAAACAATCCGGAGTTTTCGCCAGTTAAACATCTTGAGCACAGCCTGCATCCCATAGTCGCGTTCTTTATATTACCGGTGTTTGCCTTCGCCAATGCCGGTGTTTCTCTTCAAGGTATATCTCTGGCGACACTGACCGAATCTGTGCCCATCGGGATTGCCAGTGGTCTTTTCATCGGCAAACAATTAGGGATTTTCCTTTTTTGTTGGTTGGCCGTTGCTTGTGGCTTAACCCGGTTACCTGAAGGAATCGATTGGAAGTCTTTATATGGTGCCGGAATTTTGTGCGGAATCGGCTTTACCATGAGTTTGTTTATTGGCGGCTTGGCGTTCGAGCAAGCAGGCGGAGGTAACATGATGGATGATAGACTCGGTATTCTCACAGGTTCTCTGTTATCTGGCGTATTTGGTTATTTATATTTGCGTTTCGTTCTACCCGTGGAAAAATAATCACGACCACAAATCTATATTCCGGTTTGCGAATAACGCAATTGAGGAGAACGTGAGACATCCACTTTAAAGATCAGATCAGTTAGTAGCAGTTCTTCAATGTGCTAAAGCATAGGATTGTTAGTGAAAACCTGCCTACTCTATCCAAGTCATTACTACCAACTATGTAAATCTTGAACGTCTACTATCGATCTAAAGTGGGTCTATTGTCGGTATTCGATCTCTGTCGGGATGTTAAGCAACAATTAGGTGCTATAATTTGCTGTCAATCCGGTAATAAAATCTACTATCTTGAAAATAATAATAAGGAGAATCGAATGAAATTACTGCTTACCTCAACACTTTTCTTTGCATTTTTAATCACAAATGCGTCCGCTCATGAAATACCAAATACGCTTGATCAAATAAAGCAAACAGGCAAAATTAGAATTGGGCACCGCGAGTCTGAGCCACCTATGTCTTTTTTAGATAATGATGCTAATCCGGTAGGGTACTCAATTGATTTATGCAAGCGTATCGTTGCCGGTGTGAAAAATGCAATTGGTAAAGAAGTTAAAATTGAGTACGTTCCTGTAACTGCAAATAGCAGATTCACTGCACTGGTTGAAAACAAAATCGATATTTTATGTGGCTCCACCACTAAAACCTTGTCACGCAGCAAGCTAGTTGACTTTACTCAACTTACATTTGTTACTGGCGCATCATTTATGACCCTAAAGGGAGGAGAGTTTAATGAACTCTCTGCATTAGATGGCAAAAAAGTAGGTGTAGTCCGTGACACCACAACCATTGAAACGCTAAAACTCATGCTAAAGGAAACATTGACGGATGCAGAAGTTGTTTCATTTAATTCTGCTGCTGAGGCGCTGAATTCGCTGCGCAAAGGTGAGATTGCTGCATTTTCATCTGATCAGGTGGTGTTGATTGGGTTAGTGCTCACCGCTGAAGATAAGGATAATTTTACAATTTCTCCTCAAGTCTTTTCCTTTGAGCCATTTGCTCTAGCCGTAAAACGCAACGATGCCGATTTCAGACTGGTTGTAAATAGTGTCCTATCAAAACTAAACCGCACTCGTCAAATAGATCAGTTATATGATAAGTGGTTTGGTGGATTTTCTAAAAAGAGGCCACCACTACATAACGCGCTGTATCAACTAAATGCTACACCCGAATAAGCGGTAAGAATATCTGCCTAGTTACTTTGACGTGCCAGAATGTGGACAACTATTCTGGAGAAAGTATAGAGCAAGTTTTGCTAACTATTTTGCAGGCAAACAAGCCGAATCAACTAAAGCAGATATTAATGTAGATTTTTGAAGAAACATACATTTGCCAAATCAGGATGTGTCACATTTGGTCAAAAGTTAAATGTCCGCTATTGTCCGAAAGCGGACACTTGAGAGTTAAATTAGGGAGACATCAGGTTTGAATCTTTAAAACAAAGCTGCTTAAAGTCTGCTGACGACCCAAAGCGGCCATTTCCAGTTAATGAAATTAATTTTATTATACAGCCTGCTAACGAAGATTGGATTGAGGTGGTTAAGGAAGTATGAATAATGATTCAATGGCCACAGAAGAGCACAATAAAATAATTATTGAGCTTAAAAGAGAATATGAAACTTTAGAAAAGTCATTTTGGGTTACTGTTAGTTTTTTATTAGCAATAATAGCTCATCTCCTATATAACGACTGGTTTCTAACTATCGGTATTCTAATAGGCGTATTCTTCTTAGGTTGGAGATTTCTTGCTAAAAGGCCATTTACAAATAATTCTAGAATAGAAATGGATAATCTTAATGACCGCTAATGACCCAAAGCGGACATTCAGGTATTGATAAATATTTGAACTAGACTACTAATTCGCCAGGCACACCGGTCTTATTGTGAAAATTAAATTACCTGTATATCTAATATAAATTCATTAACTTCCTGATGATAATTAAATATACAAAGCACATGCTATTTTGCATGCTGATTATTTTTTCGTCACAAACCACATTTGCTGAAAATACAACTGCTATACAAAGTCGAAACTGCGAGGAATCAACTAGTGAAGGAGTGTTATCGGTTAATAAAAATAATTTTACACCAGAAGAACAAGAAGGAATCGAAGTTCTTATAAATGGAGGAGATGTTTCCAGCTTATGTGTAGATACTCATATTATTTCGTACATGAGAAATGTTTGCGTCACCGCTGGTAGAACTCCACAATTTGACAAACGTGTAACCACTTGTGTCGAGACATATTTTTCTATATCTAGAGTAGGTCTTAATGTCAGATCGTATGGGAGAGAGCCTGTATTATCAGGGACCCCTGTCGTAAGAATTGAAGGTGATATTACAAGAGAGCTAAAGGAAAGCTTCGATGAATATCCAATAACTGTGCGTAGGGATCTTGAAAGAAACTTTCACAGGAGAGAACGTGGAAACAGAACAAACTTTCCTGTGCTAGGCAATTTCTCTCCATCAAAAATTTCGGCTGCGTTCCGTGTGCTATCTAAAAATTAAACTAATTAGGCAAGCAATCGAATGACCGCTATTGGCCGTAAGCAGACATTCATTTTAAACAAAATGTTTTTATAAGATAATTTATTTAGATTGTTAATTCTATATGGAATACGGTAGATTTAATTAGTGCAAAATCTGTTAACCAGGAATCAAGTGTGTTATGCATAAGATTACGCTAATAATCCTAATCACTTTTATATGCACCGGTTGCGCAAGCATTAGTAGAGGCGTTACGGAAGGTGTATTAGGCAGTAGGAGTGGTGATAAAGAAGATGTTAGGGGGTGTTCAATACGGGGTTCTAAATTCCAGGGACTTCAATCGTATCTGCATCCTCAAAAATCCATAACAACTAGTGACGGGGCGATAGACAGGCATCCCACCCTGAAAGTTTTGATGGTGCATGGCATTGGAGAGCACTTACAAGGATATTCGACTCGAATTGCAGAAAATCTATCACAAGCTTTGAGCCTGAATGTGGTCGAAGCTAGATTTAAAGAAATTTCCATCACTCATCCTGCTTTCCCCGATCAGGATCTTGGTAAATTACGTATACATCGTTTTACCAATAAACAAGAAACTAAGGAGATGCTCTTTTATGAATTAACCTGGTCATCAATCTCAAGTGATGAAAGGGAAATTATTGCTTATGACGATTCAGGTGAACATTCTTTTCGTCGCGCAACTATTAATAACACGATGAAGGGATTTATGAATAGTCATGTGTCATATCCACTCATCTATTTGGGTAAGTCACAAGCAAAAATTCAACTTGCAGTCGTCAACTCGTTTTGTTGGATGTTAAGTCGAGATTGGCAAACCCTAGATCAACATACACAAGAATCGTGTGATACAAATCAAAGTGATAACTTTACAGAGCTAGATGATGAATTTGCATTTATTACTCACAGCATGGGAAGCCGTATTGTCACTGATTCTTTACAAGAGTTAACCAGGCATTTGGAACAAAGAATTAAAAGCAATCCAAATGATCAATTAGTAAATGTTTTTGAATACTTACAAAAAAAACAAATTCCTGTGTTTATGCTGGCAAATCAGCTTCCACTATTACAACTTGGTCGAGAAATTCCAGATGTAACCAATCAATATGTTGACTATTGTACAAATGAAGGCATTAATCACAACAAGCGTTTCTTTAGAGAACTAACCATTGTTGCATTTAACGATCCAAACGACATACTCAGTTATGACGTGCCTCCCAAATTTGTTGATGACTTTATGGATTCAAGGCTGTGCATCAATTTTATCAACGTAACCATCAATATTGCAGAGGTTGTGGAATTATTCAGGTTGGGTACATTTGCTAATCCCGCAGTGGCTCACCGAGATTATGATGATGACGAACGTGTGATAGGCATCATTACACAAGGAATTGAAGAGCAGAATATTGCTCCAATTGTTGAGGAACGTTGTACTTGGCTTGAAACTCGATGAAGATTACTTTGTTGTGTAAGTCTAGATGGTTCTAAAAAATAGCTAATTAAACTTATTACGATGAATTTACAAGGGAAAATAATTAATTAAGTATATTGCCGTGATCTGAATAATTAAATGTCTGCTTAGTTTTATGCATCAAAGAGTTTTATAATTGTTCTAAAATCAAATAGCAATGTAGTAAAATTATTATTCACACTACAAAGACATATATAATCAATGATTAGTCGCCTCATTAACTGGACAGTGAAGGTAATAATTTCGTTGCTCGTTATTCTGGCGACGATCATTTTAGTGCGCGCATTTGACGCAAGGAGATTTCCTGATTTAAGTAGTTGGCACCGCCCAATTATTGATAGTGAGTTCTCTGTTGATGCGAGCAAACATATCACCACCCTGCAAGATTATTTAGAGCTTGAGGAAAAAGTGTTTGATGAAATTAATCGTGAGATTTATCAAAGCCATCCACCCAATACACTATTACCTCTAAGTCGATATTCAAGCGGCAGTCGGGTAGATCCTGAAAACTTTGACCAGAATTGGAATCGCAGTTTTGAATTAACACCCAGCCATATACGTGGTGGAGTGTTGATGATTCATGGGCTGACAGATTCGCCATACAGTATGCGTCACCTGGCTAAATTATTTCAGTCGAATGGTTTTTATGTGCTTTCACTTAGAATGCCCGGTCATGGCACCATTCCCGGTGAACTCATTGATGCTACTTGGCGCGATTGGATGGCTGCGACATACATTGGTGCTAAACATGTACGTTCGAAACTACAAAAACAACTGCCTTTTTATATTGTTGGCTATTCAAATGGAGGCGCCCTCGCAATCAAGTACACGCTTGAGGCTATTGAAAAACAAGTATTACCCAAGCCGGACAAGCTAGTACTTCTGTCTCCCATGTTAGGGGTTACTTTTTTCTCAAGGTTTACAGACTGGCATAAAGTGCTCAGTTGGATACCTTATTTTGAAAAATTTCGCTGGCTTAATGTGCTGCCAGAATTTGATCCCTTTAAATATAACTCGTTTCCAAAAGCCGCTGGCAAGCAGACTTTTTTACTCACTCGTGAAATCAATAAACAGTTAATTAAATTTACAAAAACAGGTGAAATAGAACAACTGCCACCTATGCTGACATTCCAGTCTCTGGTGGATGCAACGGTTTTGACCTCGGCGATTGTGAACCGGCTATATAGTCGAATGACTGTAAATAATAGTGAACTTGTTTTGTTTGATGTTAACAGGTTATCTAAATTAGATGAATTCTTGCATCAAAGACATAACGTATTATATAAAAAAATTACACAAGCAGATCATTTGCCGTATACATTGACGATTGTAACAAATATTAATGAAGAGTCTCGTCAAGTAGTGGCTAAAACTTGGACACCACAGAAGCAGCAACAAACTGTAGAAAGTCTTGGTCTTGAATGGCCCAGTAAAATATTTTCCTTGTCACATATCGCCATTCCATTTCCTGAACACGATAATATTTATGGCGCAGTAGGGCCGAATGCATCGAATAATTATATTAATATTGGCACCTTCTCACCCCGAGGAGAACGCGGTATTTTGACTGTTCCCATCAATATTTTAATGCGCCTTAGATATAACCCTTTTTTTGGCTATATAGAGCAACGCATATTGGATGTAACTGAAGAATAATGATTTTACACTGCTGGTGATGTCTGTAATTCAAAGGGAATTATTGTGTGATATCAGCCAGGCTCTAAGAACATAGATGATTAGATTTTTCTCAAACTATAGCTTCTATTTCGATAGTTATTATGTAGAAGTCGACTTTTCTATAAAATAATAGCGCACAATGGAGAACTGTTACTAAAGCAAAAAAAATGAAATATGTATCAGGTTTCAAATCAATAGAAATTGTATTCAATGAAATGGATTAGGCGATTACTTGTATTGATTGCTGGCCTGCTATTGAGCAGTGTTTTAATACTGGTAGGTGCTGTGCTGTTTCTTGGGGAGTCTGATTACAAACGCCTTCTGGGTTGGGGGGCTGAGCGCTTTCTAGACAGTCAGTTAGTTATCGAAGGACCAATTAAGGTCGACATTTCCAGGAACCTGTCACTTTATTCCGAACACATCCTGCTCAAGTCTAACGATGATAGCTATCAGTTTTCGGCCGGAAAGCTGCATATCAATTTTCGCCTTGGCTCATATCTTCGAACCGGAACTTTCTGGTTTAATAGCCTGGAGCTGGAAGATGTGAATCTTAAGGTTATGGAAACTGCTGAAGACGACGACTTCAGCTTCGAGGAGTTAACTATTCCTCCTGTTATTGTTCAGCAAGCACACTTCAAAAATCTTGTATTTGCCTACCAAGAATTGCCTCCTGGTACACTGCATACTTTTTCATTAGATGAACTCACAATGGAAGAACTGGGTGAACATCAGCCTGTTTCGCTTCGCGCAACCGGACTGTTTGAAGGGCAGCCTTTTGAGGTGCAGGCTACGACCGATTCCATTGCACAACTTGTCGAATATAGGGATCCGCAGAATGTTCAACTAAAGCTTAATAGTGCGTACATTAATGCTAGTTTGGAGGGTACGATTGCCGACCCATTAAACGGGCGTGGCCTCGAGCTTCGGATGCAGATCGAAATTCCACAAGTCAGAGATATTATTGAGATCGCCTGGGACGAAACCCCAATTCTTGGCAGCCTTCGAGGTTCACTAACCGTACGCGGTGACTACACAGCACCGCGATTCGAAGCCATCGACCTGCACCTACTACGAGGCCAGGATGTCGATATAACAGTCAGGGGTTCGGTTGCCGATTTATGGAGTGGCACGGGGTTGGATTTGCAGCTGGAAGGGCAGTCTAGTAATCCGGAGGTGCTTTCGTGGTTGTTATTTAAAAAGAATGACCGCATTCAAGCAATTCATGTTAACGGCAGACTACGAAGAGATGTAGCTCAGTTTTCCCTGCATGACTTGAATGCATCTGCGGAGACAGCCGATGGACTAAAGCTTCAGGTCAGTGGCAGTGCCGTAATTCAACCTGAAGGTTATAGATTGATGCAGGTTGATGCCGGTCTGGCTATAAAATTTAGCGCACCAACGCTTGCTTTAACAAATATACTTGAGCTCGAGGAAATTCCGGAACTGGGATTAGTCTCCGGTTCCCTTGAGCTTGCGTTGGGCATGGACGCAGTAGCTATTTATAGCGCGGATATCAACATCGGTGACAACAACGACAGTCGTATTATGCTTCAGGGCGATATTGGTTATGTGCAGCTGTTTGAGGAACTGGACTTATCCGAGCTCAATATGCAAGTCGACATTCAAACTGCGGGGATCGCTCGGCTGGGTAAGCAGCTTGATTATGCGCTGCCCGCGCTTGGCCCGGCGCGGTTGCGAGGCAAGCTCGTAACTCAGGGTTCCGAACTGCTATTGCAGGGTGCCAAACTGAACATCGGTACACCGGGGCAGTCAACATTGCATGCGACGGGGTTACTGGCGACACAGCTGCACGATCCCGCAAATTTCAGGGTAGCCATGGACGTGGACATCCAGGCAACCGAACTCGCTGGGCTGGCTGAGGCGTTCGGCTACACGTTACCTGAACTTGGGCAGGCCCATATCACAGGGTGGCTTGAATCTAAGGAGTCTGAGCTGCTATTCGAGGATGCCAGGATTGTGGTGGGTGCAGCCAACCAGCCAACCATTCGTGCCAATGGCAGGGTTGTAACTCAGTTGAAGAAGAAAGGTAGCAACATCTATGTTGAGTACGACGTCGCGGTCTCACCGTTAGTTGCTGCATTCAGTGACTTGCACCCTCGGAATCTTGGTCACTTGCTAGGTGATGCGGTGATCGCCGACCTAGATGGTGATTGGGGTATCGAGAGTTTTAGTCTGGTGTCTTCCCAGACCGGCTTGTATCAATTTCAACTCAGTGGCACTTATGACGACCTGGTGAATTATGACAAGGCGCAAATGAATTCGAGTCTTGTTATAGATAGTCCAGTTAAGCTAGGAGAGGCACTGGGCCTGAATCTAGGCGGGTTGGGATCCTTCCGTCAACAGGGCGCGGTGACTGTCAAAAAAGGCCACTGGCGCTACGATGGCAAAACGGCACTTGGCCGAACAAATAGTACAACTAAAATCAGCGGTTATTTAAAAGACGGCAAGCCAGTGTTGGGTGGTAGCGTTGAGATACCGATATTGTATCTCACTGATTTTGGTTTTGGTTCAGCAAGGAAAGACATGCCTGGACCTCGCAAGGATGAGCCTGCCAGCCCCTATGTATTTAGCCGCGAGCCGCTGAATTTAGATTTTCTTAAAGAATTTGATTTCGATATGGTAGTGTCCATCGATGAGGTTGAGAGTGGTGCGCTCACAATTGATAGCGTCAAGGGCCAGCTAGAACTGAAAAATGGGCATTTAATTATGCCATTACATTTGGTGTTTGAAGGCGGCAATACGCATATCACCTCAGAAATCAAGGTGCTTGATATACCGGAATACCGGCTTTCAATTATTGCAGATGACGTCACACTGGGGCCGCTGATGGCTCAGGTCACTGAAGAGGTACCAATCCAGGGATATTCAAACATACACCTCAATTTACATACGCGCGGTAAAACACCCCACCAAATGGCATCAAACCTGTCGGGCGATGTTGATCTGGGGTTAGAAAACGCACGAATACCAAAGAAGTATATCGAGCTACTGTCCGTAGACACATTTGGCTGGGTGATGTCCTCAACCATGGCGAAAAGATCACACTCCAATCTCAATTGCGTGGTGATGACGTTTGGTGTCAATAAGGGCGAGGTAAAGAGTGAGACCATTATTGCAGATGGTCCGCTATTGAGCATAGCAGGGCAGATCGACATGGATCTCGGCGAGGAAACACTGAACATTGTATTATTACCAAGACAGAAAAAACGCATGTTTTCATCGGTAACCCCAGTCAAGATACACGGTCCAATGAGGAATCCAGAGGTTAGTGCTATTCCGGCCAAGGCCGCAATAGCGGAGATCGGCACCATGACGCTATTCTCGGCTGTGTTTATTCCACTACGTTTAGGTGAGAAACTTTGGCAGTTGATGTCCGATGGCGACAAACTCGGTGGTGGTTGCGCCAATGTCGACGAGTTACTCGAGGCCTCAAAATAACACTCCCAAGCTTTAGAAAATAACGCCAGGAGAGCGGGTCCACCCACTGAGTACGACGTAGTGAAACCCCGCTGGAGCAAACAAGGCGGCCAAAGTCATGCATTTGCGCATACATGCAACAGTTTTAATTGCGGTTAACTTGTAAATATGAAAAACCGAATATTTCTGTTTTTAGTCGTTTCCAGCACTGCGATTACCGCTTGTTCCAACATCGTTTGGGACGAACTCGATCTGATGCCAGCGCCAGATGTATATTACGATGGCTTGCTTGATCCGTTGCCAGATGCTGATCCCATGGAGCAGGTGCCCTATCAAGGTGTATTGTATGCGACCGATCGCAAACCGGCGTCGGATGAGGATAGCGAGAGCTACTATAGTAATAAACGCGGTTTGTTACTTCGCCTCGGTGTTGCACATATTTCATTGCATGAAGAAGGCGTTGATTGGGATGAAGTGCGAAAGAAAACGTTGCTGAAAAACCGTACCGATAATTTCCCCTTGAGGGTTACCGGTGTAAAGGAATTCGGCATCCTTGAAGACACCATACCAGGATTTGCTGCACGTGAGGATTATGGTGCTGAAGATCTCGATGGTGATGAGCAGTTTGCAAATGCAGTCAATGCTCAACTGGCCAGATCGAAACGCAAACACATCTATATATATGTACACGGTTACAAGGTCGTTTTTGAAAACCCAATACTGGTTGCAACCGAGCTATGGCATTTTCTCGGTTATGACGGAGTAATGATTGGTTACGCTTGGCCGTCGACACCTAGTAAATGGGCATATCTTAAGGACACCGATACTGCCAATGGCTATGCACGACATTTTCGCAAGTTCCTAGAATATCTCGGCGAGCAAACTGATGCGGTGGAAATACACATTATAGGGTACAGCAATGGTACACGTTTGGTAGCCCGCGCCTTTGAGCAATTGGCGTTGATGTATCACGACAATAGCCGCGAGGAAATTCAAGCAAAACTCCGGCTTGGCAATCTGATTCTGGCTGGTAGCGATTTGGATCGGCAGGTGTTTAGCGCATATCTGGCAGATGGTGCGCTATTTGTGCCGCGCCATATGAGTATTTATGTTTCCGATAAAGACAAAGCTCTTGGATTTGCCCGTTGGTTGACACGACGTGAACGACTCGGGCAAATGATCGATCAGGAAAGCCTGCCGCCGGTCGCGCACCGGCTTTTGACCGACCACAAAGACCATATAAGTCTCATCGATGTGTCGGATGCAGAGGGCGCTGATACAGGGAACGGTCATGCTTATTTTCGACAAAGTCCATGGGTAAGCAGCGATATCCTTATGATGCTGTTGTATGATCTAACGCCAGAGCAACGTGGGCTTGTGCTTAAATCAACCATGCCGGTTTGGCAATTTCCAGAAGACTATATCAGTAAGCTATGGCGCTCACTTGCAGAAGTGAACCCGGAATTTCATCGCGCGTACATGGCCCGTGTAGAAGAATAAATTATTGTCGCCAGAATAAGTGTCCATTGTAAAAAATTGCTTTTCAATGAAAGGAATTTTGATTGCATAAATCTCAAGTATCAGAATTTGAAAAATGTGTGCAAGCCATTCTATCCAAAACGCGTAGTGACTATGATGATGGGTGAATTCTAAAGGCCAGTTTTCCGAACACTAAATGTTTCCTAGCATTTCGATTCATTTGTATGTTGCTAGGAAACTTACTTTTAATTTAGTGCTTTTGGTGCGCTAACTGATACAAGATAAGCTCGATTCACGATTTCTATTTACGATAGCAGTCAGTTGAGGCTTTATTAAGACCGTCATCTAAACACTAATAAAGATTCGTTATATACGTACTGGGTGCGCTACATTGGTTTATCCTCATACTTTGTTTGATCTATGTTGGCAAAGACAGTTTCGTAAATTTTTCGAAGAAACGGGAAGTATGGACAACTATTGTGAGTGAGCTTCACGAAGTAACCCGACGTGCAGCTAGAGAATAGAAGTATTCTCACCTGCTGAAGCAGAATTAGTTGCGGATATGGTTGCAAATGATTTGCTTCACTAAATGAACAGATGGAAACACTCATCGTGATCGTATCAAGCTCTTGGTCGGGGAGCGATTGTTCTACATAAGGTTTGCATCCAGCTGTAACTTTATGCCATTTTCTAATAGGTAATTTATATTTCGGATGTAAAGAATTTTTTCGTTTAGGCGCTAAATTTTATTATTTTTATTTATAAATTTATTATTTATCTGAATCGCACACAAATAAAAGTTGGTCAGTCGTAAAATTGGCAAACAGTTTGGTCTACTCAACATAAGGGTAATTCGTGTTTTACATTAATAGTGTTGTAATTCACCTAAGAAAATACTTTATAGGTCAATTCAATTAAAAAACATATAAAAATTAGTCGAAAACTCCATGATTAAGCGGATGAAACCTTAAAATCACAGCAGCTAACAATAGGTAACTTATGCTATAATTATGTAAACCTAAATAAACTCTCGTCAAAATATATGCACGATGTAAAACTAACCATGTATGGCTTGCTGTGTGCGCTTTTAATTAGTTGCGGGGAGTCCGAGCAGCCGGCTCCGCCACCGCTAGAAATACCCGTTTTTGAAGTAATTCAGCAAGATGTTCCAATTATAATTGAAATGGTTGGACAAACTTTAGGTTCCAGTGATATTCCGATTCGGGCTCGAGTTGATGGTACACTTGAAAGCATTGAGTTTCTTGAAGGTCGAGTTGTCCAAAAAGACCAACTTCTGTATACCATCGAGACAAGACCATACGATGCAAAAGTAGTCGAAGCCAAAGGGTACTTGGCAGAAGCGAAAACAGCTCGTGCAAAAGCCAAGAGTGACCTGGGTCGAATTCGTCCGCTGGCAGAAATTAACGCGGTCAGTCAGCAAGATTTAGACTCGGCTGTTGCTCAATTCCACGCTGCGGAAGGGTCTGTGCAGGCCGCCGCCGCACAAGTAGAACAAGCGTTGATTGAACTTGGCTATACCAAAATTTATTCACCTATTAATGGGCGCATTGGGTTAACTAGGGCAAAAGTCGGCGAGTATGTAGGCAAAGACCCAAACCCGATTGTATTAAACTATGTTTCGCAAACAGATCCCATCAGAGTCAGGTTTTCGATCAACGAAAGACAATTCTTAGAATTTGCGCGAAAGTTAAAAGATACAATTAAGCGAAATGATTAGGAAGCAGAAGAAGAAGCAAAAGTAGAAACAGAATATAATCTCGAAATGATTCTTGCAGATGGCTCCATCCATGCTTACAAAGGTCGTGTAAGAAGCTACGAAGCAGCAATTGATCCAACTACCGGCACACTAACCTTAGAGGCCGATTTTCCTAATCCCGATACACAT
>PVMS01170898.1_pt1 | contig 13749 bp, 13 predicted proteins | sample 1853461 | NCBI WGS metagenome assembly PVMS01 (sample SAMN08582032, study PRJNA380276) | Marine sediment metagenome, whole genome shotgun sequencing project. | isolation source: ocean sediment barecode stripped | collected 2017 | reverse complement strand
GTAAATGTAAACCGTGAAACTCCTGGAATTATTGCAGTCTCTTCAGGGCAGCAGGATATGATATCCACAAGGGATGCAGGCTGGATTTTTCTTATTGCAGAAGATTGCCAGGAAGTTATTGATCTTGTTATTCAAGCCTATCGCCTTGCTGAAGATTATGACATCCAGGTGCCTGTAATGGTTCATTATGACGGGTTCTATCTCTCCTATCTCTCCGAGGGTGTGGATGTCCCTTTTCAGGAAGATGTGGATAAATTTCTCTCTGTGTTAAAAGATCAGCCTGAAAGGCCCAAACTTGTTCCAGGAGGCAAACTTGGCTGTGGTTCCCATGGAATTCTTGATGGTTATCTTGAGCTTCGATATAAGCATGTTTCAGCCATGGAGAGGTCTAAGGCCAAATTTGAGCAGATTGATAAAGAGTTTGAGGATATTTTCGGCCGCAGTTACGGCGGTCAGATTGAAGAGTACCGCATGGATGATGCAGATGTGGTTCTGGTTGGGTCAGGCTCCATGTGCGGAACAATAAAAACTGTTATTGATGAGAAAAGAGAGGCTGGTATTAAGGTTGGTCTTTTAAAGATACGCATGTACAGACCATTTCCTTCTGAAGCTATGGTTAAGGCTCTTAAGGGTAAAAAAGCCATTGGTGTGGTGGACAGAAGTCTCTGCTTTGGATTTAAGGGCGGCCCTATTTATACTGAGTTAAAAGCTTTTGAAACACAGCTTGAGGGTGCTAAAATGATCAGTTTTATTGATGGTATTGCCAATACAGATATCACAACTGCCAATGTCGGCCAGATGATTGACACAACCTGTGATCTTGCTGCGGGCAAAGATGTCCGTGAAGTCACATGGGTTTCATATCCTGAAGCCCAGAAAAATGGAGGACTTTAATATGACACAAAAAAAGAGAGGTAAACTCACCAAAGTCCTGGATTATTTCAAACATGATGATCCTTTTTCAAAGGGTGTTGCATTCTGCCCCGGATGTGGGCTTGAACTTTTGCTCAGATTGATCCCAAAAATCCTGGGCAATGATATTGTAATTACAGGTACTCCTTCCTGCTCTGCTCCTGTACTCCTTGGGCAGAATAAACAGTCATGGCACACACTCTCCTATTTTGGAACTTTGATGACCGGAGCTGCTGCAAATGCCACAGGCCTTGCAAGATATTATAGAAAAGCCGGCATTGATAATACAGTGGTCTGTTTTAACGGGGATGGAACAGCCGCGGATATCGGGTTTGGCAACCTTTCAGGAGCAGCTGAAAGAAATGAACCCTTTATCTATATCTGTTATGATAATGAAGGATATATGAATACCGGTATCCAGAAAAGTGGTACGACTCCTTTTGGAGCAAGCACAACCACCACTCCTGTCGGATCAATTGCCAAAGGCAAGAATTTAAGAAGAATGAATCTGGCCCTGAAAATGGCCATGCACAAGATTCCATATGCAGCCACTGCAACTTTGAGCAATCTGGAAGATCTTGCTAAAAAACTGCTTAAAGCAAAAGAAGCCAAAAAGAGAGGTTTTGCATTCCTGCATGTTTTTGCTCCCTGTCCAACCGGGTGGGGCTATGCCCCTGAAAATACCGTTGAAGTGTGTAGAAGAGCAGTAAAGACAAATTATTTCCCGCTCTGGGAAGCAGAAAATGGTAAAATAAGGATGACCCAAACCGTTAAGAAACCCAAACCGGTATCAACTTATACTGAGCTAATCAAAAAATTTGCACATCTTAATGAAAAAGATCTTGAAATTCTCCAGGAAGATATAGATTACGAATACTGTCTGCTGGGTGGTTTGAGTGTATTGGAAGCAGAGTGTCAGCTTCCTGTATCTGCGGAAGATTAAAAGGAGGGAACTTAAAAATGAGTGAAGTAAGATTCCATGGCAGAGGAGGCCAGGGTGTTGTTACAACATCAAAAATTCTTGCCAATGCTTTTGTCAGAACAGGACAGTTCGGAGCAAGTTTTCCAATGTTCGGGTTTGAGAGAAGGGGAGCGCCTGTTACAGCATTTGGCAGGTTCTCAGATAAGCCTGTCAGGGAAAAAACACAGATCTATAACCCAGACATTCTTGTGGTGCTTGATCCAAGCCAGAAAAATTCTGAACTTGTATTCAAAGGATTGAAACCAGGTGGTATGATGCTGCTCAATGACAGTGATGATACTTTGAGTGTCTCCCATGAAAATTTGAAAAAAGTGGGTATTATTGATGCAAATAAAATTGCCATGGAGGAGATTGGTCTTTCAATACCAAATACTGTAATTGCAGGCGCTTTTGCCAGAATATCGGGTCTGCTGGCGGTTGAATCGTGTTGTGAAGCTTTGCAGGATTATTTTTCCGGCAAAAAGCTTGCAGCAAATATTGTGTGTACAAAAAGAGGATTTGAAGAGGTGAAAATATACGAGATGTGAGAAGTTAGATATGAGCTATGAGATGTGGGATATTCGGAAAAGAACCTCATGCTCAAATCTCAAATCTCAAAACTACAAAAAATAAAGGAGCTGTTATGCCGAGATGGGGAATGGTAATCGACGTAAAAAGGTGTATCGCTTGTTGGGGCTGCACCATAGCATGTAAAGAGGAACACTTTCTTTCTCCTGGAGTATTTTTTAACAGGGTGCTGATTGGAGAAACCGGAAAATTTCCGACATCAAGCAAATTGATCTATCCAATTCTTTGTAACCACTGCTCTGAAGCGGCATGCGTGGAAGCATGTCCCACAGGAGCAACTTATATCAGAGAAGACGGTATTGTTGAGGTTGATGATGACAAATGTGTTGGCTGCAGGGCATGTCTTGTGAGCTGTCCTTACCAGCAGAGAACCTATTATGATCAGGAAGTTAAAGATAGGGAATATTTTCCAGGCCAGGGCAAAACACCAATGGAACTGCTTGGGGAAAAACTTTATCCATTTAAAGTGGGGACTGTTATTAAATGTAATTTCTGTTCTGAAAGACTTGAAGACGGATTGAAAAAAGGACTTGAACCGGGTAAGGATGAAGATGCGTCTCCTGCCTGTGTGAATATCTGTCCGGTCAGTGCAAGAATTTTTGGTGACCTTAATGATCCAGACAGTGAAATCAATCGTCTGATCATGGAGAAAAAGGGTAAGCAACTCCGGAAAGAATTTGGGACTGAACCGGCAGTCTATTATATAGATTAATCCTGATTATAAATTTGGGGGGAAAATATGACCTATAAAACAGATGAAATTTGGGAAGACAAATGGGTAAATACCACCTGTGGCGTATGTTATTGCGGCTGTGCTGCAAAAGTCAGAGTGGTAAACGGTGTGCCTGTAAAAATTGAAGGCATAAAAGACAGTACCATGGGCGGTGATGGCGCTGGCCTTTGCGGTAAAGGTGCAGCAGGATTGATGTATTATCATGACCCCAACCGAATAAAAAAACCACTTTTGAGAACCAATCCGGAAAAAGGTATCGGGGTGGATCCTAAATGGAAAGAGATTGAGTGGGATGAAGCTCTTGATATCATTGCCACTAAAATGAAAAAGATAATGGAAGATGATCCCAACAAGATCCTTTTTACCAACCAGACCATGAGAGCTTCTGACGGCCCGCATAACCATCCATACTTTTATGCCCAGGCTTTTGGTGTTAAAAATAATGGTAATTTTATTATTGGCGGGGGAAGCCTTCATTGTGGCAATGCCTGCCATATGCTCGGTGGTTTGATCCATGGTGCATGGTCTATTGCCCCTGACTGGCGCTATACAAAATATGTGTTAAAATGGGGTTCAAGTAAAGGTACTGGTTCCGGACATTCGGCCATGACCAATGCAAGACTTAGAGCAGACGCAATCCGGCGTGGTATCAAAGAAGTTGTTTTTGATCCAATGGGTAACTTTGCCGGTGGCAAGGCAACCGAATGGGTAGCTATTTTGCCGGGTACAGATACAGCAGTGGGGCTTGCCATAGCCAACTATATTGCGAATACCCGTGGTGAAATGGACATACTTTATCTTAAAGCCAAAACTAATTTTCCCTATCTTATTAAAGATGATGGCACATACATGCGTCATGAAGATAGTGAAAAACCATTGATCTGGGATAGTAAAGACGGCAAAGCCAAAGAGTATGACGACAAAACTCTTGCCTGGGAAGATTGTGCCCTTGACGGTGAATATGAATATAATGGCGAAAAAGTAATACCCTGTTTTGTCCCTTTTAAAGAGCATCTAAAACAGTTCACAATGGAATGGGCATCTAAAATTTCAACAGTTCCAGTGGGAACAATTCTCAATGTTGCTAAAAGCTGGGTGGATAATGCCCAGATTGGTTCCACCATTACCCTTGAAGGAAAATCATATCCATACAGACCTGTTTCCTCGGTGACTTTCCGTGGTTCACAGGGTCACTCAAACGGTATTCACCAAGTGGCTGCCATTGATCTGATGGCACAGCTGGTGGGAGCTGAAGATGTACCCGGTGGTACTCTTGGCTGGCCTGCCATAAGAAGGGCATATCCGGGCGGTAATTATGAACAGACCTGCAGCGTTGGTACGGACGGTGTTATTGTTCCTTCAGTATTTTACTCCCATGATCCATGGCCGGTTCATAAGCCCAGCCTTCCTGCCACCAACATGGGGTGTGTCGATATATGGACACACTGCACCCTTTCCCATATTCCCTATGTTGAAGAGGTAGATTACATACATGAAAAATTCGGTATGGAATCCAAACCTGAAATGATTTTTGGAATTGCTGCCAATTTTATTATCAGTAATTCTGACTGGGATGTTGCTGTGAAAAATTTTAAAGACTGCTTTGTTGTCCAGATGGATTTATGGGTCAATGAAACTGACCAGGCCATTGGTGATATCATTCTGCCGGATCTCTCATATCTTGAAAAAGATTGCTGGTCTTCGGAAATCGATGCCTTTTTCTTCTCAGGCTCCCCTTCCCATGAAGACTGGTATGTACATCTGCAGCAGCCGGTTGCCAAACCCATTGGAGAGTCGCGCTTCTTCATGGATGTATATATTGATATAGCCAATCGAGTTGGGGTACTTGATAAGTTTAATGCCAAGCTCAATGATTACTACGGAGTTGAAGATCCGGAACTGCAGATTAAACCGGGTGAAGTCTTATCCTGGAAAGAGATTGGAGATAGATTCCTGAAATGGATTTATGGCAAAGACCATGAAAAAATTCAAGAGCAGGGGTATGCCACTTGGAATAAAGCAATTGAGGATGTTTACTGGAGATGGGATATTGATTCAAGGTGTCCGATTTACATGGAGTACCTGATTCATGACGGACGCGCCATGAAAAAGATCTTTGAAGAGACCGATTTTGATGTTGAAGGCCTTGAATTTGATCTAAATCAGTATTCAGCTCTTCCATCCTGGTTCTGGCCGGAATCCCATAAAGATCTTGATTCTGAATTTGATTTGCTGGCATTCTCCTACAGGGATATCCTGCACACCAATAACACCACATTCCAGAATCCTTATATTGATGAAGTTTCCAAAATGTGTCCTTATACATTTACCATTACCTTGAACACATCTCTTGCAAAAGATAAAGGAATGAAAGATGGAGATATCATCTGGATTGAAACCAAAGCAGGTGTCAAGGAAAGTGGAATTGTGAAAACCATGGAAGCCCAAAGTCCTAAAGTTATTGGTATAGCAGGCCAGGGTGGTCTGTGGGCTGACGGACGACCCATTGCCAAAGGTAAAGGTGCAAACTTCTGTAAACTTCTACCATCAAAACTGAAATATTTTGACCCGATTGCGGGTAACATGGAAACCGCGGTTGCCGTTAAAATTTATAAAGATTAAAGGGGGAATATAAAATGAGCAATAAAATTCACGAACTTGAACAAATCATGTTTCCTCCTGATGGAAGCGGACAAAAACCTTATGAATGGATGGTTAACCCTACCCGTCAGCGGCAGTGGATTGATAATAAGGGAATATTTCTCTGGCTGGCCTTCTTTTTCTCTGAAATAGGAGCCGGGCTCTATTTTGTTTCACTTTTTTATGAATACAAAGCAGGGCTTATTCTTGGCTGGCTGATCACCCTTATTCTTGGAGGACTTATCCATGTATTGTACCTTGGTAAACCCACAAGAGCCTGGCGAATGATAATGAAGCCCAATACTTCGGAACTTGCCCGCGGTATCTGGATAATCGGAGCATTTGCAGCCCTTGGTTTTTTGCAGATAGTAACATCAGGTGGTTTTAATATAGTGTTTAACACTATTTTGGGTATTTTATGCCTTTTGATTATTTCCCATGGATTTGCCACTATGAATGTTATAAAGGCACTTCCTGCCTGGAGTTCAACAATGGTTCTTCCTCTGTCCGTGATCTCCGGTGTATGGGTAGGCCAGCAGATTCTACAGTTAATGGCAGGCTTTTCCGGATCTGAAGGGTTGGCTTCTGGAATGGAAGTGTGGGCAGAAGTTTTCTTTTTTGCCTATTTTTTATGTCTGCTTCTCTATGTCTGGGGAACCTGGCATACCAGCGATATCGGTAAAGAATCCATTAAAAACCTGATGAATGATGAACTTAAAAAGATTTCACTCATTGGAGTTGTCGGACTCGGCGTTGTCCTTCCGCTGATTTTAACCCTGATCATGTGGGGTGGAGATACAAATGGTTTTCTCATCTTCTTAAGACTGGCATCTGTTTTTGCAGGGGATCTTGCCATGAGATTTGTTATTATGAAGAGTGCTGTATATAAACCATTGATTTAGATTGATAGGTTTTAATAAAATCAGCTGTTTAATAATAACCTGATTGATAGTTCAGAAAAGGTGCAGGAGAGAAGATAGTTTCTTTCCCGTACCTTTTTTTATTAAATTTACTATTGTAAATTGATTGGGATATAGCTATATAATAGATAAAATAAAGCTATAAAATTTTTAAATATTGTGCTACTCCGGGTTATAATGGAGATACAAACTTTGAAATTGAAAATACAGGTGGTATATGGCAGATAAAGAGAAAGACATTGCAAAACAATCCATATCATCGGCCAAGGTAAAATTTGAGGTCTATGGTGAAGAGATGATTGAAAAAGAGGTAAAGTCCAGTGGCAACAGCGGCAGAATTTATCTGCCACCCAATTGGGTCGGTCATATTGTGAAGATTATCAAGGTAGAATAACTGGGAGGCTTTTTGTGGAAAATATATTAAATATAAGAGGAATCACTGAGAATGATGCAGAGGCGATCCAGAATATAAGAGAAGCCATAACAGCCGATGATGCCGACATTGATTCGAAAAAACTTATTGGGCAGCTGGTTCGGGATGATCATGGAAAAGCAAGCCTGGTTGCTGAAGTTAATGGAAAGGTTGCGGGCTATATGATAAGTACAACTCTTTATGCAGGCTTTGGCATTAAAAAAAGTGCCTGGATAATGGCTATTGGAGTACATCCTGATTATATGGGACAAGGCATAGGCCTTGCACTTGCCAGAAAAATTTGTGAAATCTATAAAAATAGAGGGGTTGAGCATATATACTCATCTGTTCGCTGGGATTCCACAGATGTGCTCTCGTTTTTTAAAAAACTTGGATTTGAAAGAAGTGAATTTATCAATCTGAAAAAAAAGTTATAATCAGAGTGCTGGTGAATTAAACTGATTGTGATGAAAATTTAATTATGGAAGCATGCATAGTAAAACCTGCTTTAAAACAGATTTTACTATGCAGTAGTATAAAATTAATTAATGAACTTTGATGGTTGTAAATTTAGCGTTTTTAACTTCCACTTCCTGATAGGAACCGAAAATTTCACCAATTTCATTAAATTCAATATCCTTTGCACCAACATAGTCAATTTCTCCGCCTTTGGCGAGAATTTGAAGGCCTTTTTTCAATTCACCAGCAAAAATTTTCTCGCCAGGTGCATTGGCAACAGCCATTATATGTTTCTGGATGCTTGCTCTGTCAGCTGAATTACCAGCCTGTGCTGCAAGAATAATCAAAGCTGCTGCATCATAGGATCCATCCCTGAAGGGACCGTCAAGAGGAATTCCAGATGCTTTGCCAACTTTTGCCCATTTTTCAGCTGCTTCACTCTCTCCACCAGGCATGGTACCAAATGAGCCGTTTATACCTTTACCAAGATCGTCGGTTAAAGCAGGACCAATCATACCATCAGCTAAGATGAAACGATCAAATGCTCCAGTATCAAGGGATGCCTGAATAATACCTTTGCCACCCTGATCAAGATAACCAAAAACAACAAGATCATCGGCTCCGGAAGCAGACAAAGAAGCTACATCTGCTGCATAATCAGCTTTGCCATCTTCATGGGAAGCTGTCATTAAAATCTTTCCGCCAAGTTTAGTATAAACACCTGCAAATGAGTTGGACAGACCTTTGCCATAATCATTATTGGTATAGGTTACAGCAACGTTTTTAATACCTCTGCCAATCACTATATTGGCCAGAACTTCACCCTGTCTTGCATCTGAAGGAGCAGTTCTGAAAAAATAACCATTATCCTTTATCATGGTTAGAGCAGGAGAAGTGGCAGATGATGAAATAGTTACTATGCCATTTGGTACAGATGCATTGTTTACCACAGCAGTAGTAGCGCCTGAACAGCTTGCTCCCACAATTGCAATAACTTTTTCTGAATTGATAAGTCTTTCCGCTGCAGCAGTTGCAGCAGAAGCATCAATACAGGTTGAGTCAGCACGAACCGATACAATTTTTGTTCCACCAAGAAATGCTCCGGAATCAGACGCCTCTTTAATTGCAAGCTCAGCTGCTAATGCCATTGGTGGGGTTAATGATTCAATGGGTCCGGTAAAGCCCTGTAAAACACCTATTTTTACAGTTCCGGCTGCAAAACCTGCAACACTGAAGCTCATTGCAAACAGTAACACTACAATAGTTTTAAAACATTTTTTCATACAATCCTCCTGTTAAGTTACAATTTTTTGTTTGTCTCAGGCAGTATGCCGTCGGGACTGAACCGCATAACCAGTAATAAGACAAGCCCCATGAATATGAGTCTTATATACTGGGCATGTTCCAATAAATGCTGCCTGAAAAAGTTTTCACTATCTAAAAAGGATGTTGACAAATTTGCCAGCCAGAAGCCGACAGGTTCTGCCATAATCCAGAGAAACCATATTACAAATCCACCAATAACAGATCCGAGATTATTGCCGGATCCCCCAACAATCACCATGACCCAGATAAGGAATGTAAATCGCAAGGGTATGTATGAACCAGGGGTGAACTGCCCGTCATAGGTAACCAGCATGGCTCCGGCTACTCCAACAATAGCAGAGCCGATAACAAATATCTGCAGATGTCTTTTGGTTATATCCTTACCCATGGCAGAAGCTGCTGTTTCATTATCTCTAATTGCCCTTATCATCCGTCCCCATGGTGAGTTAAGCGCTAAGGTGGCAAGAATTATAAAAAGCAGTAAAACTGATGCAAACAACCCGGTATAACTAAGTTTCACCATTAAAATTGAAGCTTCTCTTATATAATCCTTTAAAGCTGCTGCCTGATCTACAGCTGGTAATATGTCCAGGCTTTTTGAATAAAATTTTGCAATCATATCCTGAAACCAGGCAGCCTGCTGCAAATCAATTTCATAAGGTACAGGCCTTGGAATAGATGTTACATTCTTTACTCCTCTGACCAACCAGTCTTCATTTTTAATTACAGCCAGTATGATTTCCGAGATTCCAAGAGTTGCAATGGCAAGATAATCTGTACGCAGTCCAAGGGCAATTTTTCCAATGAGCCAGGCTGCTGCTGCTGCAAGAAAACCGCCTGCAATCCATGAAAAAAGTACTGGCAGGCCGAGCCCTCCAAGGTATCCGGTTAAGGCTGGATTGACATTTTCAATGGATTGAGTGGCATCAGAATAGAAATATCTTGTTATAACATAGCCGATTAAAATGGTTAAAATAACAAGGGATTTTCGCTTAAATTTTTTATGGAGATAAACAGCAGCTGCCACAGTGGCCACAAGAATAAACAGAGCAAGCAGCATCTTCAATCCACCGGCCTGCAAAGCTTCCGGGACACTGTTTTTTGAAATCAGGACGACACTCATTCCTCCAAGAGCAGCAAACCCCATTATTCCAACATTAAAAAGACCTGCATACCCCCATTGAATATTGACGCCCAATGCCATTATTGCAGAAATCAGACATAAATTCACTATGGTCAGGCACAATGCCCATGATTGAAAAAAACCAACCAGCAGAAGCAATGAAATCATCATGGAAAAACTTATAAATAGTCTTGCTTTATACTGGTTCATATCACTTTACCTTTAAAAATTCCTGTGGGCCTTATTAATAGTACAATAACCAGGATCACAAAAGAGATGGCAAATTTGTACTCAGTGGAAAGAAATTGTACCAGACCGCTTGGTTCCAATGCTGCCGGCAGCAGATAAATTAAAAATTTCTTATATGCATAGGTCATTGTAAGTTCAGAAAAAGAGATTACAAAACCTCCGACAATTGCACCTATTGGAGAACCTATGCCTCCAACAATAACTGCTGCAAAGGTCGGTAATAACAGCTGGTGGTATGAAATGGCCATAAAACCTTTATCAAGGCCATATAAAACTCCTGCTATTGTTGTTAAAACCGCTACCAGTATCCATGTAACCCGTACTACTTTTGCCGGGTCAATCCCGGACAGCAATGCCAGGTCTTCATTGTCAGAATAGGCACGCATGGCTTTTCCGGTTTTTGTTTTCTGTAAAAAATAAAACACAAAGCCCACAAGCATAATTGCAATGGTCACTGTTAAAAATTGCGAGGTTTTAATTGCAAGTCCTTCTGAAAGTCCGGTCATCTCCTTGAATTCTCTTGCTGTGATGATAAACCGTGCCCCATCGGTAAAAATACGATGGCTCGGCCCCAGTACAAATCTTACAATACCGCCTGTAATAAACATAACACCGACAGATGCCATAACAATGGTAATTGGTTTGCTGTTCTGGCTTCTATAGTATTCATATACAAATTTATCAATAAGTAGAATATAAACCAGGCATGCAATAACTGCTATGGGCATGGCAAGAATAGCTGTGGGCATAAATCCGAAACTTATGCCGGAATTTTGCAGCATCCATGTCACTAAAATAGTAACACCTGTGGCAAATGCCATGGTATCGCCCTGGGCAAAATTGGCAAATCTTAAAACAGAATAAACAAGGGTTACTGCAAGGGCACCAAGAGCCAGCTGGGAGCCATATGATAAAGCAGGAACAATCATGAAATTGCACATTAAAACAACGGCATTAAGAATGTCTGTAAACTCAGGCATTTATCCTCCAAGAAAAGATTTTCGTACCACAGGGTTTGCCAGAAGCTCTTTGCCTGTGCCAGTATGTTCATTGCTTCCTGAAACCAAGACATAACCTTTGTCTGCAATTGTTAATGCCTGCTTGGCATTTTGTTCTACCATCAGCACTGCCCGGCCCGATTTTTTCAGACGTAAAATATTTCCAAAAATTTCATCCATTACGATTGGTGACACTCCTGCTGTTGGTTCATCCAACAGCATCACTGTTGGTTTTGTCATCATTGCCCTTCCAAATGCAGCTTGCTGGCGCTGCCCTCCTGATAGCTGTCCTACCAGCTGGTTGCTTCTGTTATAAAGGATGGGAAACAGATCATAAACTTCCTCCATGGTTTGTGATATATCATCTGTTCTTAAAAAAGCTCCCATTTCAAGATTTTCCTGTACTGTCATTGTTGGAAAAACATTATCAGTCTGAGGTACAAAGGCGATACCAAGACTTATTCTTTTTTGAACAGATAAATTGGAGATGTCTTTGCCCTCCAAAGTTACTGAACCTTTGCTCTGTTTAAGCATACCCAGCAATACCTTCATAGCAGTTGATTTACCTGCTCCATTAGGTCCCCCAATAACAGCAAGTTCGCCTTTATTCACCTCTACAGTACAGTCATTGAGTATAGGAACACTGTAATCATATGCAGCTGTTATATTTTTTCCCGATAAATACGCCATTTATGCTGTTACCTCTTCTTTAATGCCTTTTCCAAGATAAGCATCAATAACCTCTTCATTATTTAGGATCTCTTCTGGAGTGCCAGAGGTTAGAACGCTTCCATTTGTCAGGACAATTACAGGGTTGCACATTCTGGAGATAAACTCCATGTCATGTTCGATCATGCAGAATGTATAACCCTGCTCCTTGTTGAGTTTTATAATAGCATCACCAATCTGACGTAAAAGGGTGCGGTTTACTCCTGCACCAACTTCATCCAGCAATACTACTTTAGCATCAACCATCATGGTCCGGGCAAGTTCCAATAGTTTTTTCTGCCCTCCGGAAAGCCTTCCTGCCAGTTCATTTTTAAGGTGTATAATACTTAAAAATTCCAATACTTCTTCGGCTTTTTCCTGCAGTTCTTTCTCCTGTTTGCGAATCTGCCCGCGTTTTAACCAGGAATTTATAATATTTTCTCCAAGCTGACTGCCGGGAACCATCATTAAATTTTCAAATACAGTGAGAGTTGGAAATTCATGGGCAATTTGGAATGTCCTTAAAAGCCCTTTATGAAAAAGCTCGTGGGAGTTTAATTCAGTGATCTCTTCTCCTTCAAGATAAATTTCACCATATGTCGGAGGGTAGAGTCCTGCAATAAGATTGAATAGAGTGCTCTTACCTGCTCCATTGGGACCGACAAGGCCTGTAATTAAACCTTTTTTAATATGCAAATCCACCTTGTCAACAGCTTTGATACCGCCAAAGTGTTTGGAAATGTTGCTAACTTTAATCACATACAGTCCTTTATATTTAATCCATTGTCTAATTAAACTTTATTGAACTTAATTTTTAATAGCAGACAAATGTTAATGTTGCAAGAAATAAGTTATACCTTGTTAGTAGTAAATAGAAATATCCGGTTTTTGTAGCACAAGAGTTGTCCGACTTTACCATAAGAACACCTTCCATGTTAAGGGCAAATTTATTTATTATGTAGCCAAGGCAATTTTTGTTTTGAATTCCGAACTGAAATTTTGTTGTGTGATATATTTTAACAAGTGGGATACCGGCCAAATGAAAAAGGAGATTGTTTACATAGGAGATGTGCTAAATACTGCTACAAGAATACAAGAAGACTGTAAACGATTAGAAAAAGACTTCCTGATTTCGGAAGACCTTTTAAATAGAATAGATAGATTGGATAAAATTACTGCATCCTTTGTTGAAGAAACCATCCCCAGAGGCAAGGAAAATCAGATTAGGCTTTATAGTCTGGAACTTGTGGTCTAATTATCACTAATTCAGCTTTTAACAAAAAATATTTCAGCAGATTCTGGATTGTTTTTATTCGAGTTTTTATCCACCATAAATTTTATGATGTATAAAAATTTTCGGAACATGTTTCTCAGGCGAATATCTATCTCCAAAATAGTTTAATGAGTTTGTTGATTCACAACCGCAATATATTGTGGTCGGCTCAAATTAAGAAAGCCTTTCTCTATATTCTGATATCATTGACAATCAGATGATTTTCAAATTTTGAGATAGGATAATTATTATTGAGTTTCATCATGTATAATTTTTTTATATTATACACTTTAATTTGGAAGAGTGGCTTATAATGCTGTTAGTGGCCTATATAGTGTAACGTCTTTTTTTACCGAGCGTGGATTTTTGCGCTCCGGGGCAGCAAATTGAATGTTTCCATGTTTAAAAAAACGATGACTATTTCCCCTGGTTGGACTGCAACACCAT
>PVMS01057394.1_pt1 | contig 13752 bp, 13 predicted proteins | sample 1853461 | NCBI WGS metagenome assembly PVMS01 (sample SAMN08582032, study PRJNA380276) | Marine sediment metagenome, whole genome shotgun sequencing project. | isolation source: ocean sediment barecode stripped | collected 2017 | reverse complement strand
TCGGCGGTTGTGATTCGGGTATCGATCGTCAGACCAGACTGTCGGACGCCAGGCCGGCCTCAGCGACTTCCGCACCCGCCTCCTGCACGAAGTGACCCGCGTTCTCGAATATCAGGAGCTCCGGGCAGCCGCGGATGATCTTGCTCAACATCATCATCGCGGGAATGCCCAGCACGGGGTCGTTCCTACCCGCGGCCATGAACGTCTTGCCGCGCCACTCGGTCGCCAGCCAGGCCGCTGCGCGTTGACTGATCTCGGCACCCTCCATCGAGGTGTCGACGGGTACGATCAACGGAAACGTACGCGCGCCGCCGCGGTAACGGACATCGGGAAAAGGCGCCTCGTAGGCCGCGCACTCGGCATCGTCGAGCTCCGGAGCCGCTCGCTTCATCAACGTGGAGATCGAAAAATCCGGATTGTTGGCCACGTATTCCTTCCACGCCTTGAAACCGGGACCCGGGTCGACCTGACCGGTCGCAAGGGCCGTGTTCATCACGAACAGACGCGTGATGCGATCGGGCATGTCCATCGGCAACGTCAACCCGAGTAGACCGCCCCAATCCTGGCACACGAGCGTGACGTTTCGGAGCTCCATTCGCTCGATGAAACGGATCAGCGCATCTCGATGAAATGTGAATGTGTACACCGAATCTTCGGTCGGCTTGTCCGAGCGGCCGAATCCGAAGAAGTCGGGCGCGACGACCCGGTGTCCAGCTGCCACAAACACGGGAAGCATCTTGCGATAGAGATAGCTCCACGTCGGCTGGCCATGCAGGCACAGGAACGTGTGGGCAGCATCGCGCGGCCCTTCATCCAGATAATGCATTCGCAAGTCGCCCACGAGGTCGTCGAGATAGTGCGGCTCGTACGAAAAACCGGACAGATCGTGGAATCGCTCGTCGGGAGTGCGCAGGGCGTCAATCGTCATGGTGCAAGAGCGTATCACGAGTACCGACTGAGGTGGAAGCCGTCGCGTGTGAAACCTCCACCGATCGTCTCCCTACGCCGACTCTTCAGAGCTACGCTTCTCCGCCAGCCGGGCTCCGTCAACCCGCTCGTCGCGAGCCCCGGCGCGATACCCTACGTTGAGCCGGCAAACGGAGCAGCGATCTCGACATGGCCGACGAACCCAGGACGATCGAACCCGTCAGTGGAAAAATCGTGCCGCGCTTCGCCGGCCCGGCCACGTTCGCGAGGCTCCCCGAGCTACGCGATGTCGAGCGCTGCGACGTCGCGCTGCTGGGCATTCCCTTCGATTCGGGAACCAGCTATCGACCGGGCGCACGCTTCGGCCCCCAGGCGATTCGGCAGGCGTCCCGGCACCTCCGAACGAATTATCACCCCGCCTACGACACCGAGCCCTTCGTGCAGCTGCAGGCCGCGGATGCGGGCGACGTCGGATGCAATCCGTTCAGCATCGAGGAGGCGATGGCGGAGGTCGAACGAGCGGCCAGCGAGCTGCTGGAGCGAGTCGGCGCAATCATCAGCCTGGGTGGGGACCACACCATTGCATTTCCGCTGCTCAAGGCCGTGAACCGCAGATGGGGTCCCGTTGCACTGGTGCATTTCGACGCGCACCTCGACACCTGGGACACGTACTTCGATGCGCCACTCACCCACGGAACACCGTTTCGAAGAGCTGCCGAAGAGGGGCTGTTTCTCGACGATGCCTCCATCCACGTGGGAATCCGAGGGCCGCTCTACAGTCGGGACGATCTGAAGCAGGATGCCGAGCTCGGCTTCCGAGTGGTGCACTGCGATGAGTTCGATGCCGGTGGCGCGCCCCACGTGGCCGAGCAGATTCGCTCGCGGGTGGGCGACCATCCCGTCTACCTCTCGATCGACATCGATGTGCTCGACCCGGCGTTTGCGCCCGGTACCGGCACCCCGGAGACCGCGGGCATCAGCACGCGGGAGATGGCCGCCGTGCTGCGGCTCCTCAAGGGGCTGCCCATCGTATCGGCGGACATCGTGGAGGTGGCACCCGCCTACGACCACGCGGAGATCACCGCGCTGGCCGCCGCCACGATCGCATTCGAACTCATCAATCTGTTGGCCTGCCGAGAGTCGAGCGGGCGATAGGATCCGGCTTCGATGAACGGACGGATGGCGCGATGGTGCCGCATCGCGGGAACCGGTTCCGCCTTCGCGCTGTTTGGAATCAGTGGGCTCGCGCTCACCATTTTCGTCTTCCCGATCATGCGCCACCTCGCTGGAGATCGGTCGCAGCGCGAGCGCAAGGTCCAGCGCCTGATCCACCAATGCTTTGGCTTCTTCATGACCTATATGCGCATCATTGGGCTTTCCGAAGTGCGGGTACGAGGTCTCGAGCAGCTTCGCGCGCCCGGAGGGAACCTGCTGGTCGCGAATCACCCGACACTGCTCGATGTGGTGATCCTGGGCGCGCTCTTGCCCCAACTCGACTGTGTGGTGAAACGGGAAGCCTGGTCGAATCCGTTCATGCGCGGCATCGTCCGCTCGGCCGGCTATATCCCGAATGATTCCGGTGAGGAGCTCGTGGGGAACTGTGTCGAGCGCCTTCGAGCAGGGCGATCGGTGCTGATTTTTCCCGAGGGTACGAGATCCCCGAAGGGGGGATTGGGGCCTCTCCAGCGCGGCGCAGCTCATACGGCACTTCAGAGTGGCCGAGCGATCACACCGATTTTCATCCGGTGCGATCCACCCACGCTGATGCGCGGCCAGAAATGGTACGACGTACCGCCGCGCCGGATGCGGTTCTCGATCGAGGTCGGCGAAGCGATCGACCCGCCGATCCCGGAACGCGGAGAGCCCCGGGGCGCCGCGACACGCCAGATCACCGCGGAGCTGCGTGACTTCTTCGAGAAAAGATTGCAATATCCGGCAGTGTGACGGCGCCGGCCCCGGGTGCCGGCGGGTCCCTTTCGCCATGGGTCGATTGGATGCAGTCCGAGAGTGACATCTTCAAATGGGTGGTCGAGATCCTGGTTCACGAATTCGACTTCCGCGCCGAGAACCTTCACCCGGAGACCCACCTGGTGAATGATCTCGACCTCGACAGCATCGACGCCATCGACATGGCCGTTCGCATCGAGGAAAAGACCCACATCACGCTCAGCGGAGACGATCTCCAATCGATCCAGACGATCCAAAACGCGGTCGAGCTGATCCATGAGCGCCTCTAGCGGAAATCGATGCCGTCGCTAGCCGTCGGCGCGACTTCCGCGGCGCCGACTTCCAGCCGGGATTCGACCGAAGAACCGAACCGTTGGAGCGTAATCGCCGAGCGGGGCTCCCTGTGGGGCATGCGATTCACCGCCTGGTGCTATCGGACCCTGGGCCACCGGGCGTGCAGCGTGCTGGTCCATGCGATCGTCAGCTACTTCTTCCTGACCGATCGCAAGGGGCGCCGCGCATCCGCCGCCTATCTGCGGCGCATCTATGCCACTTCTGAGGGGCGAGCCGTTCTTGGAAAACCGCCCGGTCCATGGGCGAACTTCCTCCACTACAGGGAATTCGCGCTCTCGATTGTCGATCGGCTCGCAATCTGGTTCGGGCGCGTCGACACCTTCGATTACGAAATGATTGGAGAAGAGCACCTCGATCGCTTGGCAGAGGAACGGCGCGGAGCAATCCTGCTCGGCGCTCATCTCGGAAGCTTCGACGCGCTGCGGCTGCTCGCAGAACGCAAGGACTCCATCGTCAACGTTCTCATGTTCACGACCAATGCACAGCGCCTCAACACCTTGTTTCGCGAGTTATCTCCGGACATGGAAGCACACGTAATCCGGGTCGACCCGGCTTCCATCGACTCGGTTTTCGAGATCAGGGAATGTCTCCGACGCGGTGAATTGGTCGCAATCCTCGGAGACCGCATCGAGCCTGACGACCACGGCCGCTCGCTCTCGATCCCGCTGCTGGGTGATTCCGTAGAGCTCCCCCAGGCCCCTTTCCTGCTCGCCAATCTGCTCGGCTGCCCGGTGCTGACGATCCTGGCTTTCCGTGAGGGACCCGGCAACTATTCCGTCTTCGCCGAGAAGCTCGCGGACCGAATCGAGCTGACGCGAGATGAGCGCGAGAAACAGATCGGGGAATTGTTGGGCGCATACGCGGGGCGCCTCGAACATTACGCCAAGCGATACCCCTTTCAGTGGTTCAACTTCTTCGACTACTGGGAGGACGAGACGAAATGAACCGACGCGTCGTCGTCACCGGAATGGCGGGGCTGAGCCCCATCGGAAAGGACTGGAAAGAGGTCCGGGATGCATTGTTCGAGGGACGTTCGGGAGTCCGTCGAATCGACGAGTGGGACGAAATAGAGGGTCTCCAGACACGCATCGGCGCGCCGGTCCGAGATTTCGCGACACCCACCGATTATCCGCGCAAGAAGACACGTAGCATGGGCCGCGTTTCCCTATTGTCGACGCGCGCAACGGAGCTCGCGCTCGAAGATGCCGGTCTACGCAACGATCCTGTGATCGTCTCCGGCAGGACCGGAGTCAGCCACGGCTCGAGTTCTGGAAGCCCGACCGCGCTCGGCGTCTACGCGCGTCAGCTCTTCACGGGTAAAACCGTTCGCGGCATCAGCGCCAATGACTACCTCCAGTTCATGAGCCATACCACGGCCGCCAACATCGCGAACTTCTTCGGTGTGCAAGGTCGCATCATTCCCACGTCGAGCGCATGCACGTCGGGTAGTCAGGGGATCGGCTACGGATTCGAATCCATCCGGCACGGACAGCAGGACGTAATGTTGACGGGCGGAGCCGAGGAGCTCGCGGCGATGGATGCCGTAGTATTCGATGTCCTGTACGCGGCGTCGACGAACAATGACGAGCCGGGGCGAACACCGCGCCCATTCGATGTGGCACGAGATGGAACGGTCGTCGGCGAGGGCGCCGGATGTCTCGTTCTCGAAGAACTGGATTTCGCGCGGCGGCGAGGGGCACACATCTACGCCGAGATCTTGGGATTTGGGACCAACTGCGACGGATGCCACCTGACGAATCCCGACCGGGGCGGAATGGAACGAGCGATGCGACTCGGTCTGGCGGACGCCAAGATCGAAGCTAGCTCAGTGGACTATGTAAACGCGCACGGCACCGGTACCGAAACCGGAGATATCGCAGAGAGTCAGGCCACCCACGCGGTTTTCGGCTCGAATACACCGGTGAGCAGCCTGAAGGGTCATCTCGGACATACACTCGGGGCTTGTGGAGCACTCGAAGCCTGGATGACCCTTGGAATGATGTCCGAAGGAAAAATCGCTCCGACGCTGAACTTGGTCGACGTGGACGAACGCTGCGGATCGTTGGATTACGTGAAAGACGAGCCACGTGAGCTTCCGATCGAAATCGCGGCGAGCAACAACTTCGCTTTCGGAGGCGTCAACACCTCTCTGATCTTCAAGCGCTGGAACTCGTGATCTCGCTGTGTTCGCGCCGCTCGTGATAGGCGAGCGACCGCCTCCCGTTGACGGTGCGATGCGGTGGGAACATTACAGCGAGCGCCCGATCCAATAGACTGTTTCCGAAATACCGAAACCAGACCTTGTGCAAGATGAACTCACCAGCGATGAGTGCCCCAACCAACAGATAGGCAATCAAGCCGGTGTACGCGGCCCACCATTTGAGCGGCGCCTTGACGGCCAGCACTGCAACACACACAGCATTGGCCGCCAGAAAGAAGCACCACACGATCGTCACTTTGCGGCAATAGGGAAGCGTAAAGTCGGGGAGATCGTCTTCGATCATGCGGGCAAACCGCTCGATCATCGGTGCTCCTTGGAGAAGGCTCATCGAAAAGGTCCAGAGCAGATACAGGCTCACGATGACGGGCAGAAAGAGGAGCGCGGTGGGATTTCCCGTTGCGATGGCGATTCCAATCAGCACGAAGAGCCCGAGGTGTTGACGCAGCAGACGGCCGAGCTCCGGTGCGGAGTCGCGAAATCGAAGCGCAATCGAAACCCCGTAGAGGGCCAGCAAGAAGATCGCAACCGCACGGGGACCCAGACGCGTGTAAGCGAAATACACGATCAGCGGGTAGCCGAGATAGAAGGCTCCTTGGAAGACGTCGGAAACAATCCGGCGAGCCCTCGGCGGCTCTTTGGACATGCGGTAGCTCCTGTGGTAGTCGCCTGACGTGACCGGTCGTATCCAGAGCGTAGCTGTGATCGGCGGCGGTCCGGCAGGAACGACCCTGGCCGCACTGCTGGCCCGGCAGGGAATTCGCGTTGGACTCTTCTCGCGCGGACGACCGGAGCCTCCTCTGATCGGCGAATCGACCGTGCCGGCACTCGTGCCGATCTTGCGCGAACTCGGAGTCGAGGAAGAGGTCGCTTCCTACAGCGTGTACAAGCCCGGCGCGACATTTACGGTCAGCCGGAATGAGTCCCTGCTGATCGATTTCGACCAGGTGCGCGGGCGCGCTCCCGGTTACGCGTACAATGTTCCTCGGGACCGCTTTGACGCCACGTTGCTCGACGTCTGCGTCAAGAGCGGGACTGAGAAGTTCGATACACCGGCCCGATTGGATCGGCTGCCTGGCCGCGGAGCGAGACCTGGAGACGCCCGGTTGCGCCTCAGTGACGAGACGCTCCGGGAGACCGGCGGATTCTTCTCGAAATCACCGGACTTCATCGTCGATGCCAGTGGGCGGTCACGCGTCATCCCACATTTGCTCAACCTCCCGGGGCGCGCGGGAGATCGCCGGGACACCGCGCTCTTCGCGCACTGTACGGGGGTGCCGATCGATCAAGAGGGCCACGTCCACACAGACCGGATGGAGCGGGGTTGGAGCTGGCGAATTCCGCTGGTCGGTCGTGTTTCGGTCGGTCTCGTGGTCCAGCCCAATGTGCTGCGTGGTTTCGGTGATCTCGCCAACGAGCAATTCGACTCGATGCTCCAGTTGGATCCCCAGCTCGCGCCCATCATGAGCGGCGCCAAACGCATCACACCCGTGCTCAAATACAACAATTATCAGCTCTCGACGCAGACCGGAATCGGCGACGGTTGGGCGCTGGCGGGGGATTGCCTGGGATTCATCGACCCGGTGTTTTCGAGCGGTCTGTTTCTCGCCATGGATGGCGCGCATCAGCTCGCTCGCGCGCTGCTCACGGGTAACGCTGGAGCCCTGCGCCGCTACGACCGGAGACAGCGATTCCATATCGAAGCGTGGCGTCAGGCCGTCAGCTACTTCTACGATGGCCGCTTCTTCGCGATGTTGCGGCTGAGAAATCAGTCCCACGACAATTGGATCGGGCGCATCGTCAACCCTCACGCGTCCAGGCATCTACCGAGGGTCTTCACTGGAGAGTCGACGGCGCGCTTCTACGACCGCCACTTTCTCGCCTTCATGATGAAGTACGGGCTCCGCACGCTCGAAGATCCGGACTGGGCGCGCTGGCGAATCGTCTGAGGTCGCTATGAAAGTCGTTCCCACACCCAGGGCCGGCGGGCGCTCCCGAGAATCAATCTGGATTCGTCGGAGAGAAACCAGCGCAGAAACTCGATGGCATCTGGCCAGCGCGCGGGCGATCGATCTTCGGGCTCCGCTCGTAGATCGAAAGCCAATTTCGATCCCTTCCCGTCTCGGACCAGGAACAGGGCCAAGGCGTACGATCCGGCGGGCTCCTCGACCAGCGGCGCAAAGATCGGCGCGAGAGGGACGTCTCCCACCACCAGAAGCACGGGTCGCTCCGGCTCGCGTTCGAGCAGGGTCAATGCCTCCAGATAGCCGCATGCAAATGAATCCTGCTGTGCGGCAATCGAGCTGGATGCTCGACGGTTACCCGCAGCGATCGAGAACAATCCGGCCTGGGCGTTGTGAACCGTGTGACTGAAGCGGGTAGGAGAGAGCGGCTTGTTCTCTGCGAGTCGATCCAACAGATCGATCGACTCATTGATGTTGCCGTGACGCGACGCGAAAACCGTTGCGACCCCTGTCCGATCGGCCTCTTCGCAGCAGTCAAATGCCGCCGTCAGCATGATACGGGCCAAAGCGCTGCAGCGGCGACGCAGCAGAGCAGGTAGGAAGCGCGCCTCGGGGCGCCCTTCCGACTCGAGTTCCCTCGGTGCGGAGCACCAGTTCCGCCACGAATCCTCGTCCTCGAGGCCCGGCGACCACGCGGACCAGCGTTCAACCGCCGCCACGATCACGGCCGCTCCCTTTCGAGAATCAGAGTGCAGTTGTTACCACCAAAACCGAAAGAATTCGTCATCACGGGTCCGGCTGAAACACGCATTCCCTCTCGCGGAACCAATCGGGGGATCGCCAACGCCGGATCTGGACAGCCGTCGAATGCATGAGGCACGAGTTCCATATGTCCTGAATCCTGCTCATCGAGGATGAGCCAGCAAATTCCAGCTTCGATCGCTCCCGCACCACCCAGCACGTGCCCGACCAGACTCTTGGTCGAGCTGCAGGGAGGTGCGTCGTGAAAAATGCGATCGATCGCCGCGCATTCCATCGCATCGTTCAGGGATGTTCCGGTTCCGTGAAGATTCAGGTAGGTAATTTCCGTGGGTTCCAGCCGCGCATCCGCCAGCGCTTTGCGCATCGCCTGTTCCGCGCCCTTCCCGGCCGGATCCGGAGCCGACATATGATGGGCCTCGGTGGACTCACCTACGCCCCGTAGCTGGATCCCACCGCTTTCCCGCGTAACCAGAAAAATCGCCGCACCTTCACCGAGTGTCATCCCCTTGCGGTTCACGCTGCAAGGATTGGTGACTTCATCGGAAACCACTTGGAGAGACGAGAAACCGTTGGCGGTCAGTCCGCATAAAGAATCCGAGGCGCCCGCGACGACTGCATCACAGACACCCAGAGCCAGCAGCGAACGCGCCGTCGCCAACGCACGGGCCCCGGAAGAACAGGCCGTTGATATCGCGTAGGCGGGCCCGTCCACCTGGAGCAGGTCCGCGACAAAACTGGACGCCCCGCCAAATTCGAGCTGATCGTAGTAGAAGGACTGGGCGAGCCTTCCAGTGGCGTGCTGATGACGGATTGCAGCCTCCGCATCACTCACGCCGGAAGTACTGCTCCCGATCACCACCGCAACGCGATTGCGGCCAACGGCATCGATCACTTCGACGATCGGCTTTTCGATTTGCTGGAGAGCAGCCATCAGCAGAGCGTTGTTGCGGCACGCATAGCGACTCAAGCGCGGCGGGATTTCGGGCAGCGGCTGCGAGATCTCCGCCACGATCAGTTCGCTGTCCGGAACCAGGTCGTCGCGCGCCGTGAAGTGAGATTGATCGGCAGCGAGAAGCCGCGGCCAGATCTCCTCGGGTCCGCTACCCAGCGAGTTGATCATCCCCATGGCGACCAGTGAACACGGGCTCCTCTGGTGGCCATCTTGGCGATCGGTACGAGCGGCGACCTTTGAGGGCGCTGCCTGGCTACTCATTTCTGTCGATTCCGAGCGCGGATCGCGCGGTATGAATCCCCGAAGAAACGACGCCATAGATCCCGCCGCCCGGCTGCGTCCAATGGCCGGCGAAGTGCAATCCTTCGATGGGCGCAGCGTTCTCGAGACGTCCTGGACCCACCTGTGACGGCGAGATCTCCCATCCGTAGAGTGCACCGCCCGTGTTTCGCGTATAGCGCTCCATGGTTCGAGGACTCCCGCCTTCGGCGAAGACGATGCTCTCTTTCAAGCCGTTGAAGTATTCGCCGGCGCGATCGATGAGTCGATCGAGCATCTGCTCCTTATTGGATCCCCATTGGTTTGCGTCACCGTAGGGAAGCAGTGTCGTCAACGTCATCAGATGCTCACCCTTCGGAGCGAGGCTGGGGTCGGCGAGGGTCGGAATCGTCACGGAGAGCCAGCCGGGATTCCCGCCGAGGCTGCCGCGATATGCTTCATCGTGGTTCAACGAAGGGTAGAGAAACGTCTCGTGGCCGGTTGTTTTCTCAGAGAGCGGGAGATTCGAGGCCAGATAGACGACGAACGCAGAAAGCGACGGTCTCATGCGGCGCATTCTACGCAGATAGCGAGTCTGAAAACTTTCCGGTCCGATCAATTCTTCAATGGTTTGTCTCGCGTCGGCGTTCGAGATGACCAATGGCGCATCGATTCGCTGGCCATTCTCCAGCACCACCCCACGGGCGCGGCCTCCCTCCACCCGGATGCGACGAACCGAACTCCGAAGCAGGATTTCGCTGCCACGATCCGTGACCGCAGTCGCCAGCGCGTCCGCAAATCTCTGAAAAGTCCCCCGACAGTAATAGGCCCCGTCGGCGATATAGCTCATCAGCATGGTCGCGAAGTACAGAAACGAGACTTGCGAGGGCGGCAGCCCGAGGTAAGGCCACAAGGTACCGATTGCAGCTTTGAGGCGAGCAGACTCGATGTGATCGTCGAGAACCCGGGCGAGCGTTGCCCGTCGGTACCGGACCAGGGTGGGAAAGCGATCTCGCGCCTCGAGTGTGTTGTATGGGCTGTCGTATTCGATCGCCCGGCGAATCTCGTTGCGAATATTCAGGCATTCCTGCACGAACTCGCGAAGTCCTTTCGCATCCGAGCGGTGCTCTTCGGAATGGAACGCAATGAATTCGTCGAGATCACCGGGCGCAGTCACGGTCATCTCGGGGTAGATAGCCGCATAGCAGGGATCGATGCGCTCGAACTGGCAATGATCCCGGACGCCCAGTTCCGTCAGAAGGTTGTGGATCAGCCCCCCGCCTTCGAAGGAGACGGGTTCGCAACCTCCGACCAGGTGGATCGCGGAATCGAAGAGATATCTTCCTCGCCGAAATGAATGCGCATAGCCCCCGACGCGATCGTGACGCTCCACGACCAGAACGTTTCGTCCGGCGCGCGCGAGCAGCGATGCCGTCGTCAGGCCACCGATTCCGGAACCCACGACGATGGCGTCGTAGGCGTCCCGGCTGGATTCTCCGTGGAATCTCACGTTACGCCCCGGAAGGTCGCGATTTCCACACTCGTCCTCACGTCACTCGATCTTCATCTTGGATGGGTCGTTCCCCGCCAGACCGTATTTCGCCATGAAATCGATCAGACCGAGGCTGTAGCGATTGGTCGCGTCCTCACCCGTAAATATACGGGGCATGTGTTTGCGAAAGTGAAAGTCCACGAGCTTCCCGATCAGCGTTCCACGCACGTAATTTCCGACCTTGAAGAGCGTCAGAAGTCGCCCGTCATAGTACCAGCGAATCACCCTCTGCCAGGCCGCCAGGCTGTGCTGGGTCTCTGCGTCGTAACGTTGGAGGGCCGCGTCCGTGTCTTCGAGAAGCGCCTCGGCCAATGATTTTCCGCCCTGGAATGCGATCAGTAGACCGCTCGAAAAAACTGGATCGACGAACCCGAACGCGTCTCCGAGCATTGCCCAGTTCTCCCCGACACCACGCGTCGAGCGCGATTGGTAGTTGGTGTAACGAATGACCGGTGTCACGCGGCGAGCGGGACGTGCGAAATCTCGAATGACGGGATCTTGACGCAGGAAACTGTCGAGCTGCTCCTCGGCCGTGTCACCGAATTTCCGAATGAACTCCGAGTCGATCACGACGCCAATCGAGACCCGGCCCGGTAGCGGAATCCTCCACGACCAACCGTGCTGGAGTCGATCGGTGTGCACGTTGCCCTGGATCTCCACCTCGACGCCCTCGAAGTGAGCGTGCAGCGCCGTATCGCGCCGGTCTCCATCGATTGTCGGAATGTGGAGAAGACGCGCGATCTGTCGGCTGCGCCCTCCGGCATCGATGATGAAATCGGGCTGCTCGTCCAGGCCCGCTGCCGAGAGAGCGGACTCATCCAAACGCACCCGGTCTGAATCCGCGGAACGTTCGAGATGCGCCGAGTGTTCGACGACGCGCACACCCGCCCGCTTCGCGGCTCCCAGAACCGAAGCATCGAAACGATCCCGGGGGACATTGTAGGAGTACGTCGTTTTTGCTCCGCGCACCTCGTTGAAGCGGAAGCTCTGGGTGTACTCGGCATCGTGAATGAAGGTGGCTCCCCCTTTCCATGTGCTGTAGTTCGCAACCTCGCCTTCGATGCCCAGATCTCGAAGAAAGGGGACGACAGCGGGTACGAGGGATTCACCGACGATGATGGGGGGCCGCTTGCCACGCGAAAACAGCACGACATCGATGTTTTCCCGAGCGAGTAGGGCTCCCGCGGTGGCGCCGGCCGGCCCACCTCCCAGGATCGCGACCCGGGCCACGCGTCTCTCGCTGCGAAGGCTCACGGACACGGTGGTGACCATAAGCCAGCGTTATGACGCGATCAATGAGATTCCGAGGCGGTCGCTGCTACTCTGCCGAGCGATGGCGGCGCTGACGATCGAAGAGCTGGCCAAGAAGGTCTTCGAAATCCTCCGGGACGAAATCCTCAACGCAGACGACCGTTTCTCCGTCCGTTCGAACCTCATCGACTCCGGCCTGGATTCCCTGGCTGTCACTCAACTCATGCTTTCGATCGAAGAGCACACCGGTGTATGGGTGGACGACAGCCTGCTCACACCCGAGAATCTCGAATCGGCCGAATCGCTCGCCGCATTGATCTACGAACAGCTCCCGACAGGTTGAGACATTGGGAGATCGCCCGAACAGAAGCTCCGATGTCCCGCTCACCGGAGCCGACTGCTTCTTGCGCGCCTTCGATGACGAAATCCGGCGAAAAGCCGGCGCGAATCACGTCTCCCAGCTCGTGTTGCGACTGGGGCCGGGTTTCGACGTCGAAATCTTCCGAAAACTGATCCACCAGGTCGCGCACGCCCAGCCAATACTGCGTGCGCCGATCGGACGGCGCCTCGGTCTGGGTGCGCCCGTTTACCGGTTGGCCTCCGCGCCTCGATCCCCGATGCCACCGATTCACGTCGTGGATGCAGATCCGCCGGCTGCGATGGACCCGAGTCTGCCGCGTAGCTTCGCGAAACGCCTCAACGAGCCGATGGCGTCCGGCCGTGGCGAACTGCTCCGTTTCGATGTCATTCGGTATGCAGCCGGTACCGTCGGAACGGATCTGGTCGTCAGCTGGCTTCATATGCTCTTCGACGGAGCCGGCAGCGAGATTTTCATGGGCTGGCTGGACGCCTGCTACCGGGGCGCGAGCAGTCCCGACGAACTTCCCTGTCACGACGAACTCACAGCGGCGAATACGCCCGCGCAGCCACTGGGAGAGCGTGGGGAGGCTGCGCGAACGTGGCAGAGCTGGCTCGGAATGTTCAGAGCGCATCCGCCACATTCGCTGGCCGGACCGCTGCGCCGCACACGCCAGGCGCTTGGCTACCGACGGCTCACGCTATCCAGCGAGCAGACGGCCATCGCCGTTGAAATGGCGGCGAAACGCGCGGGGTTTCTCACACCCACGCTCTTCTATCTGGCGGTCGCAATCCGAGCTCACCACGCGGTTTTCCGTGAGCGCGGCGTCGATCCCGGAAGCTACGTGGTGCCACTGGCCGTTGATTTTCGGCCAAAAGGGGGCGCCAAGGCGATGTTTCGGACCCACGTATCCATCGCGTGGTTTCAGATCCTGCCCGGAGAGGTGGACGATCTCGAAGGGCTGATCGCGACACTCAAAGAGCAGCGCCTCGATGCGATCAAGACCGGTCAAATCGAGAACGCCGTTCACGCGATGGACTTCGCCCGTTTCGCCCCGAAGCGCCTGTACGCGCATATGGCGCGGCGCGATTTTGCGGGAGAGCTCTGCTCGTTCTTCTTCGCGTATACCGGTGACTTCATGTCGAGAGTAGAACGCTTTCTCGGTGCGGAGGTTCGGGGCGGTATTCACGTTGCGTCGGGCCGGCCTTG
>PVMS01000899.1_pt1 | contig 13752 bp, 12 predicted proteins | sample 1853461 | NCBI WGS metagenome assembly PVMS01 (sample SAMN08582032, study PRJNA380276) | Marine sediment metagenome, whole genome shotgun sequencing project. | isolation source: ocean sediment barecode stripped | collected 2017 | reverse complement strand
GCAATGAGCCCTTCAGAAGCCTGTTTCAACCATTCGATATGAATAGTCGGCCGGTCGGCCAGCTGACCCTCCAGATATGAGCGTGACACCAGGCGTTTCAGGTTCAGGTATCCGATATCGTTCTGGCAAAGTAATACCAGACGACTGAGCGAATCCCTACGTTCGGGATGATATATCCAGACCTCAACGCCAATTATCGACTTTAAGCCGCTGCTGGTCGCGGCCTTGAACATTTTAACCACCGCAAACAGGTTCGACTGGTCAGTAAGCGCAAGCGCACCCATGCCCCGGTTTCTGGTTTCGGCTATCAGGGGTTTGAGTCGTAGGGTGCTATCAACTAGCTAGTACTCGGAGTGCAGGTGTAAATGGACAAACTGGTTCGCCATTTATGTCACTTCTCGAACCGGCTTAAAACTGGTGCGATGCACAGGTGAGGCCCCGTATTTTTTTAGTAATGAACGATGTAACTGAGTCGGGTAGCCCTTGTGTTGGGCAAACCGGTACTGCGGGTACTGCTGATCAAGTTTTATCATTTGGCGATCTCGATATTCTTTGGCGAGTATTGATGCGGCTGATATGCAGGGTTCGTACAGGTCACCCTTAACGATAGCCCGCATAGTTAATCCAGGAATATCAGGAACTCGATTACCATCGATCAGTGCCTGCTCTGGTACTGGGGTCAATTGTAGAATCGCCCGTTTCATCGCCAGCAGGCTTGCCTGTAAAATATTGATTTCATCGATTTCAGTACAACTGGCTTCACCGATTGCCCAGGCTATAGATTTTTGCTTAATCTGCTCTTCGATCGTGCCTCGTTTTGCTGCGCCAAGCTTTTTGGAATCAGTGAGCCCCATAATAGGATGAGAATTGTCTAGAATCACCGCGGCGGCAACTACCGAACCGGCAAGCGGCCCTCTCCCGGCTTCATCAACGCCGGCGATGAGCTTCACATCTATCATATCACCCATATATAATGTGGAGCATAATAATTATCAATTTCGCTATGTCTCAGGCACTCAATGTTGCGGTTATCGGTGTTGGCCACCTTGGAAAATGGCATGCTGACAAATATGCTGCCTCGCCCGATTGCAATTTGCTGGCGGTCGTCGACCACAATCTGGAAAGTGCAGAGCATATCGCTGAAAAACATGGGGCTCGAGCCTATAGCAACTATCATGATATCCTGTCCCAGGTCGATGCGGTCAGTCTCGCCGTCCCTACCAGCCTGCATTATAAAATTGCGCGCGATATTCTGGAAGCAAATATTCATTGTTTGATAGAAAAACCGATCACTAAAACGATCGAGGAGGCATCCACACTGATCGAAATCGCACGACAAAATCACCTCGTGCTACAGGTCGGACATATCGTAAGATTTAACAGTGTGATGATTGATTTAGACGAAATGCTACAGGCACCGCAATTTATCGAGTCCACGCGTCTTGCGCCTTTTACTTCGAGGTCAACCGATATTAGCGTAATCCTGGATTTAATGATTCATGATATCGATATTATCCTGGATTTGATTGACAGTCCTGTTAGGCATATTTCCGCCAGTGGACTTTCAGTATTATCAGATAGCATTGATATAGCAAATGCGCGTATTGAATTCGACAACAATTGTGTTGCAAATGTCACTGCGAGCCGAATCAGCCAGAAACATGAGCAAAAGCTGCGCGTATTCCAGAAAGATATGTACCTATCAGTCGACCTACTGGAGAAAATTTTGTTGATAAACCGCAAAGGTAAAACCGATAATGAAGCCGGGTTTAAGGATATCACCCATGAAGAACGCCGCTATGGTGACAATGACGCGTTGAATCTCGAAATATTGGATTTTATTACTGCAATCAAGACTGGGAGACGCCCAAAGGTAAGCGGCGAAGATGGTAAACGAGCGCTCGAAACCGCGATCGCGATAACATCTCAGATCAAGGCCGCACTATGAACATACCCATGGTAGACCTAAAGGGTCAATATGAAAATCTAAAATCCGAAATTGAACCTGCATTACTGCAAGCCCTGTCCGAGTCATGTTTTATACTTGGCCCAAATGTCCAGGCCTTTGAGCAGGAAGCGGCCGACTACCTCAAAGTCAGGCATGCGCTTGGCTGCGCCTCCGGCACTGATGCATTGCACCTGGCCCTGCTTACCGCAGGAATTAAACCCGGTGATGAAGTCATTACCACAGCATTCACATTTGTCGCCTCCGGCGAAGCCATTCGATACCTTGGTGCAATCCCGGTATTTGTCGATATTCAGGCCGATACACTGAATATTGATCCACAGCAGGTGAACGCCGCCGTTACCGACAGGACCCGGGCAATCCTGCCTGTACATCTGTTTGGCCGGGCCGCAGACATGGATGAATTACAGGCAATTGCGGAGCAGCATGACCTGTTGATCATAGAAGATTGCGCGCAATCATTTGGCAGTGGATACCGTGGACGAATGACCGGCACTATTGGTCAGGCGGGGGCGTTCAGTTTTTATCCAAGCAAGAATCTTGGTTGTTATGGCGACGGGGGACTGATAGCCACCAATGATGATGAAATTGCTCAGCAAATTCGAATTTATCGCGATCACGGCAGCAGCCACAGATACCATCACGATGTGATTGGCTATAACAGTAGGCTAGATGAATTGCAGGCGGTAATTCTGCGTATCAAACTGAAACATATTGATGAGTTCAATCAAAATCGCTTACGAGTGGCACAGACTTACAACCGATTGCTTGCGGATACTGAACTAGAGCTTCCAGCGATTCCTGATGACCGGGATCATGTGTTTCATCAATACACATTACTAACAGGCAATCGTGATCAACTGCGAGATTCGGTACTCTCGCAACAAATTGCCTGCGCCATCTATTACCCGGTTCCATTGCACCGACAGCAGGCATTTTCCGATATCAATATTACGGCACTGCCAGTTACCGATTTAATTTCTCAGCGTTGCCTATCGTTTCCGATATTTCCCGAGATGACCGAACAACAAGTCGAGACCGTTTGTGAAGCGATATTGAGTGCCTGTAGCTAATCCACATATCATGATACTGGCCGGCGAGGCTTCCGGCGATGCTCATGCCGCTGAATTTGTTGACCATATCAGGCAACTAAACCCGGACATTTACATCAGCGGTATGGGTACTACCGAAATGCGGAAATCGGGTGTCGAGGTGTTTTTCGACTCATCAACCATCGCCGTCATGGGGTTGATCGAGGTGCTAAAACATTGGGGTGATATTAGGCGCGCGATGCTAATAGTTAAAAAGCGGCTGGACGAAACGCGCCCCGACCTACTGATACTGGTCGACTACCCGGAGTTTAATCTGAAAATGGCTCGCCACGCCCGCGGACTTGGCATTAAGGTTTTGTTTTATATCAGCCCACAGGTGTGGGCATGGCGACCCAGACGAATCCATAAAATTGGTAGCCTGATCGATCACATGGCGGTGATCTTCAAATTTGAAAAGGCCTATTACGAACGTGCCAATATTCCGGTTAGTTTTGTCGGACACCCACTGGTTGACAAGGTAGTTAGCACTCGTCCAGTTGATGAAATCCGGCAACAAATGGGTTTGGACCAGGACTCGACAGTGATTGGTCTGTTCCCGGGAAGCCGTGAAAGTGAGATTGACCGACTCCTGCCTTTGATGCTTGCATCAGCCAGGCATATGTCGGGGCTAAGACCGCAACTGCATTTTATTGTCCCTGTCGCCGCGGCACTCGACATGGATAAAATAAAAAGGCAATGCGACCAGTCAGGGCTTGATATCACAGTAACCCGGGATAATATTTATGACTTGATTAGCTGCTGTGACAGCATTATTTCCTGCTCCGGCACAGTGACGCTCGAAATAGCGTTACTCGGCGTGCCGATGTGCATTGTCTATAAAATGTCGGGGATATCGTACGCGGTAATCAGCCGTTTAATTACGATTCCACGCATTGGACTGGTTAATATCGTAGCGAATAAGTCTGCGATCCAGGAATTCCTGCAAAATGATGCAACCATCGAAAATGTCAGTCGAGAAATGATCAAAACTATAGATGACAATGATTACCGAAAACAAATCAAGAGCGATCTGCGCTTTGTAAGCGAAAATCTGGGCGAAGGCGGTGGTTCCGACAAAATGGCCAGGCTTGTATTATCGTTTCTTTGACCAGTAAAAATAACTAAAAGACCTGCCCTGTCCTGAAGCTAGCTGGTTGAATCGGCAAGTATTGGAGTAATAAATATGAGTGTCAGTAAAGCGCAGTCTGAAGGCATCACGATGAGCGGAGGGGGTATTTACTCGCTCGCAACAACAGGTGCGAAACATGTGATCGATGCCGCTACGCCACTGGTATTAGACGCCATTAAATCACTGCCTCTGGAAAGCATGGAGCAGGGCTTTTCAATTTCGGACATGGGCTGTGCCGATGCCGGTACTTCGTTGACCATGATCGGTACCGTAATCGATGCGGTGTCGGCTCGTGCACCCGGCACGGCTGTCAGTGTCATTTACACCGATCAACCACACAACGATTTCAACGCGCTAATCACCAATGTCTATGGGCTCGGCCCATTCGAGACTTATCTGGACAATCGAGAGCAAATTTTCCCACTGGTATCCGCAACTTCGTTTTATCGCCAGATCCTTCCCCACAACAGTTTAAATCTTGGATTCTCGGCCACTGCCATGCACTGGCTTAGCCAAAAGGTCTGCAATATATCAAATCATGTTCAGGCAGTTGGCGCGCAGGGTTCCGAATTACAGGCCTTTCGCAACCAGGCCCACAGCGACTGGCGCCAGATACTGATTCACCGGGCGAAAGAACTGAAGCCTGGGGGAAAGCTGGTACTGATCAACTTTGGCACCAATGAAGAAGGTCAGTACCTGGGTAATACCGGTGGCATCAACATGTTTGATACCTTCAACCAGATCTGGCAATCCTTTCTCGATCAAAAACGCATTAAAAACCAGGAATACGAGAATATGACGCTACCGCAATATTATAATTCGGTTGAAGAATTTTCCGCTCCGCTGATTGATCCTGGCGAGGCGGTGTACCAGGCTGGACTGCGCCTCGACCATATCGACACACGCATCGTCAAATGTCCGTTTGCCGAGGATTATACCCACCATCGTGATGCGACACGATTTGCCGATGAATACATTCCGACAGTTCGTAGTTGGAATGAGAGTGTTTACTTTAACGCATTATCCACAGACCGCCCCGTCGAAGAACGCCGTGAAATTATCGAAGACTATTATGACACTTATAAAACCATGGTACGGGAGAATCCCGACGGGCACGGCATGGACTATGTACACGCCTACATGGTGATATCAAAAGTAATATAACTTTAGGCAAGTAGTCGTAATCTCGAAATACGTCACATTCGAAATCATAACCACTTCGTTTTATAACGCCGGCTTAGCAAGCAAGTGAATCTTTAACCACCTTTGATTTAGCGCTATTTTTGGCATGGCAGTAATATTCAATTTCCTGACTAACACAACCAGGTCAGCCGCAATTTTTTCCTTCTTAAACCAGCAGTATTGATCGAACCCGTCTTATTACCAGGAATTGATAACATTAAATCGAGGCCAAATTAACTGCTTAATTTTATCTCACGTTTCCACGGGATAACCCGCATCGATCCAGTTCGGCATGCCACTATGGCTTATACAAACCAGTTGATCCAGCCCCTGCATACTCAGGCTGGTAAACGCAGTCTGGGCGCGGCGCCCTGACCGACAATAAATATAAACCTGCTGGTATTGATTTAACAAGTCAATTTGCTCGTTTTCAGTGCCAAGCGGGATATTACGACTACCCGGAACATGCGCCCGCGCATACTCTTCCGGAGTTCGATTATCAACAATCAGACTATGCTCCGGTAAAGATTGCCATACCCCGTGCAAGTTGTTCATATCAAATTCACTGAGCAAATAACGATTCGGGTCAAAGTTGGTTCCAACACTCATATTGGCAGGTACTGCTTCGTTAATTTTTTTCGGCAGATCCAGATTCAAATTATTCATCAGGTCGACAAAATCCTGCCTGGAACGATTACCCCCGAGGCGCGAATTCCAGCGTTTTTCTTCTCCTATCGTAGTAGATGTCCTGCCGCTGTAATCATGCGCGGGATAGACTCGCACTTCATCACCAAGAGGAAATAACCGTTCTGTGATGCTGTCGTATAAAACAGCGGGGTCGCCACCCTGGAAATCAGTTCTGCCACAGCCTCTAATTAAAAGGGTATCACCGGTGAACACCGTACCGTCGACCAGGTAACTGGTACAGGCTGCGGTATGCCCCGGCGTCGCAATGGCTTTTAATTTATATTTGCCAAGCTTGAGTTCTTCACCGTCTTTTATCGATACATCGATGGCCTGGATTCCAGAAGCCTCGCCAAACACTATCCTGGCACCGGTGGATTGGCGAATCTTTCCAGCCGACGTGACATGATCGGCATGAGCGTGAGTTTCAATTGAGTAGAGCAACTCGATACCCAACTCATTAATAATACCGATATCTCGATCAAACAATTCTTGTACCGGATCGATGATCGCCCCTTCCTGAGATTCCGCATCTGCCAGCAAATAACTATAGGTACAGCTCTCCCGGTCGAAAAGCTGCTTCACCATCAGAGATGGTCGTGTATTGGGAATCGGCATGTTATTCAGAGCTCCTCTTCAGTGTGGTGCGAAGTATCCGACAAATTACAGCGATACCGGCAGTTGAGACTGTCGATCGGTTTATTATTACAAATTTGAACTAGTATCTTAATAACGACTTATTTGCGTGGCAATTTAAAATCGATTCTATATTATCCCGCTCCATGAATTTTGAATACTACATTGACCAGGTATGGACGAGTAAATTTGCTCTACCGGCTGCCTTAACAGTATTGGTTATTTTTTTGATACTGACTCTTAACTGGCGCAAATTTCGTCATCACTGGTTTGAATGGAATACCCGACGTTGCCTGGATAAAATTGGCATCAGGCAAATAAAAAATTTCATCTATTTCGATGATCTCGATGGTCACTTTAAAATTGATCGGCTGGTAAAGCTCCACGACGCAATCCTTTTGATCGCTTTTAAGCCCTATTCGGGAAATATATATTGCGCTGACAGCATACACGAATGGACACAGGTGGTCGGGCAAAAAAGCTTCAAGTTTGTCAACCCGCTGTTTGAACTTGAAAACCAGGTCACTGCGATTAAGAACATCATTCCCAATGTACCCGTTCGCGGTGTGTTATTTTTTGATCACAGCGCCAGGTTCCCGAAGGGCCATCCTGAGCAGGTGTTAAACCCCGATATTATTCCCGACTATTTTATACGATCGCTTTGCCCAGAACCGAGTACCGAAATTCAGAAGGCCTGGGAGATGCTGATAAGACTTCCTGGACAGGCGAATCAAGCGGCCCTGTTGCAAAAATAGAACATCCAGTTACAACCAGGCCTGGTTATTAATCCGGCCCAGGTATAACCGGGAAACTCAAATTTTCCGGGCCACCCTTGAAATGTGGAGGCAGAAGGCTCAAAATGTCCGCGTTGTCTTAGGGAGATGAGTACAGCATAAATCTTAAGTACCAACCTGCCTTTTACAACAACAAATTATAATTACAAATACCGGAGAGAAATAACCATGAAACGTCGTGATTTCGTAATGGGCGCCGCAGTTGGCGCAGGTGCAACCACTGCAGCACTACTGACGGGTTGCTCAGATAGCGGTGAAGCGGAAAAGCTAAAATCAGAGTTAGATGCTGCAAAGTCGAAAATCGCCGATCTAGAAAGCAAGGCTGTATCCGCACCAGCCATAGCAGCGCAAAGAGTCGAAATTACCATGGTGGCAACCTGGGGTAGAGACTTCCCCGGCCTTGGAACCGGTGCCCAACGATTTGCCAAACGTCTTACCGACATGACCGACGGCCGCATAAAGGTCAATTATTTTGCCGCCAACGAGCGGGTTAAAGCCTTCGACTCATTCGACGAAGTCGCTTCTGGCAACGCACAAATGTATCATGCCGCCGACTATTACTGGAAAGGCAAGCACCCGGGGTGGGCTTATTTTACCGGGGTTCCATTCGGCATGACCTATACTGAAATCGGTGCCTGGATGCAATTTGGCGGCGGCCAGGAATTGCACGATGAACTAGCTGCAGGCTATGGTTTAAAATGTCTGCCCTGTGGAAATACCGGCGTCCAAATGGGTGGCTGGTTTCGTAAGGAAATAAATTCCGCCTCTGATTTTAAAGGCTTGAAAATGCGTATGCCCGGACTAGGCGGCGATGTTATTGCCAAAATGGGCGCGTCCCCTGTTTCCCTGTCCGGTGGTCAGATTTATGAAAACCTGATATCGGGTGCAATCGATGCAACAGAATGGGTAGGTCCCTGGAACGATAGTTTTTATAAATTTTATGAAGCGGCCAAGTATTACTATTATCCTGGAATGCACGAGCCGGGATCACAATTGTCGCTCGGCATTAACAAAAAATTCTGGGATGGACTAAGCAAGTCCGACCAGGCCATTATCGGTGCAGCGGCGGAGACAGAAAATTCTGTGATGATGTCCGAGTACAATGCCAAAAACGGAGCAGCACTGGCAAGCCTGATCGCTGATCAAGGTGTCAAACTGCGCAGTTTTAGCGATGATACCTACGACAGCTTTGGAGAAGCTGCGGCCGAAGTGTTCGCAGAGGTAGAGCAACACAGTGCTCTTGCGAAGAAAATACACCAGAGTTTCCTGAAATCGCGTAACGAGGTTGGTGCCTGGGCAAAAATTTCGGACCAGGCCTATGTACAACAGCGTAACCGTGTATTGGGTTTGTAATCCCTCTCACTGTTTAAAGGCATGACGGAGTCTTCGGACTCCGTTTTCTTTCGCCCGATCAAAAATACACTAACATGCTTGCAAACCATCAAGTTGCAGTAATCAGCCGTGGTTTAGGCTATATGATGGTCAGTGCCCTGTTTCTCTATTTGATTAATAATTACCTGGTTTACTGGCAGAACATGCCGGGAACTTATGGCCTGATGTCGCACTACGGTTTCGCCGGTCTCGAAATACTTGACCCACCGCTGAGTGATGAACAAATTTCCCAGGGCTGGATTCAGATTGTTATATATCTATCTATACTGCTCCTGAGTTTTGTTTACACGCTCAAAACCCGTAGCCGCAATTTGTTGCAGGATTCAGTACGATTCGCGACCCTGGCTGCCTATATCATCAGGTTATCCTTCTGGTCGGTATTGCTGATCGGCTTTATCGATATGATAATATCACTGCTGCGGGTAGAAAATTTTCTTGAATTCTGGGTAGGCGAATACCTCGGAAAACAGTTAGGTCGACCAATTTTTCGCGGTACCTATGTACATTACCCGCTAATTATCGTGTCCGCTATTCTCGCCGCGAAATTTCGTTCGATCAGTTTTTCCTGGTTGTCAATCATGGTGGTACTAGCTGAGTTTTTAATCGTGATCAGCCGCTTCGTGTTTTCATACGAGCAAGTCTATATGGGTGACGTCGTTCGTTTCTGGTATGCGGCTCTGTTTTTATTCGCCAGCGCCTCTACCCTGGTAGAAGAAGGACATGTTCGTGTCGATGTACTCTACGCCGGGTTTAGTCGCAGAAAAAAGGCGTGGGTCGATTCACTCGGATGCATGATGCTCGGTATCCCGTTATGTTGGGTGATCCTGATGCATGGGATGGGTGGAAAAGGCAATAGCATCAATAGCCCTTTACTCAGTTTTGAGGTTTCACAAAGTGGCTACGGCATGTATGTAAAATATCTGATGGTTGGATTCCTGGTGGTATTTGCAGTATCAATGCTGGTTCAGTTCGTCAGTTACCTGTTTTTTAACATAGCTGAACTAACCAATCGGTCAGATGATCCGGAAAGGCCCAGTTATCGGCAACTGATTACTTCCGCCAGAGCTAAATAATGGAGCTATATTTTCTTGCCCTGTTAGTCCTGATCATGGTAGTCGCTCTGACATCGGGATTTCCAGTGGCATTTGCACTACCCGGAGCGGCAATTATCTCGATTGGGCTCGCTGCCCTGTGTGGATACCTGTTCGAAGGCAATACAGATGCATATTTTGTGCTGGGGGGTCCGAACCAGTGGCTTAGCGCCGGGGTTACCAATTTTCGAAGTTTATACTGGGATGTCGAACGCGATACGCTGATCGCGATTCCGCTGTTTGTTTTTATGGGCATTATGCTACAACGTTCGAAAATTGCCGAAGACCTGCTGGTAGCGATGGCGCAGTTATTTGGCCCAATTCCAGGCGGTCTTGGAATTTCAGTGGTGTTTGTCGGCGCATTGCTCGCGGCCACTACCGGTATTGTCGGCGCTACTGTCATCGCCATGGGCCTGATTTCACTACCGGCGATGCTGCGTAATAATTATTCAAAATCTTTGGCCAGCGGAACTATATGTGCATCCGGTACGCTGGGGCAAATCATACCACCCTCGATTGTTTTAATTATTCTCGCCGATCAGCTTTCGAATGCTGCTGACCGTGCCGCGACTGCACGCAAAGCAGAATACAAAGAGGCAACCGGTAGTTTTTCCATGCCTGGAGAATTCGATGTCGTCACCGCCAGTGCCGGTGATATGTTCATGGGCGCCTTTATCCCCGGTCTGATCCTGGTGGGTATATATATGGCCTATATTTTAATTACAGCTTTGATCAATCCCGAAAAGGCCCCTCCGGTTCCGTTTGTAGGCGAATATGATCGCAAATTTATCTTGAGTGTGTTACTCGCATTAATACCGCCCTTAACATTGATTTTTGTCGTCCTCGGCTCAATTATCCTCGGTGTTGCGACAGTCAATCAGGCCGGAGCCATCGGTGCTATCGGCGCGATGATCATGGCCAGTTACCGACTCATGGAGGGCAAACCGCGTGCCTATTACCCCGCATTCATGGCGGTGATATCGATAGCGGTAATTGTCATATTGCTTAACACCTTTAATCTTAATATCAAGAATATTCAGACCAGCTCCGATGCGTTTGGCATATTCCTCGCCTGCCTGGCGGTACTGACTTTGTTGGCCGCCATTTGTTGGAGTATCTGGCGTGCCTACAGCACTGAAAACATACTTCAGGGTGTGATGGTGGAAACCGCTAAAACTACATCGATGGTGTTTATCATCTTAATCGGCGCGGCAATGTTGACTTCGGCTTTTCGCGGCTTTGGCGGTGAAGAACTTGTGAAGGACTATCTGACCAGTTTGCCGGGTGGTTTCTGGATTCAGTTCGTCGTCGTCATGGCGGTAATCTTTTTCCTCGGCTTTTTCCTCGATTTTATCGAAATCGCGGTAGTGGTAGTTCCGATTGTTGCACCTATATTACTCGCCGACCCGGGTGCTAATATTACCGCCGTGTGGCTAGGGGTGATGATTGGACTGAATATCCAAACCTCATTCCTGACACCGCCATTTGGATTTGCATTATTCTATTTGCGGGGTGTTGCGCCACCCGACGTCAAAACCCTGCAGATCTACAAGGGTGCAGCCGCATTTATTGGGCTTCAATTACTGGGTCTGGGTATTGCTGCCGTATATCCTAGCCTGGTTAACTATTTACCCAATAAAATCCATCTCACTTCAGAGACCGCACCACCACCAACCAACCCGTTATTGCAGGAATGTCTCGAGTCGTCGCTGTTCGCTGACTACGACACTAATAAGATAACCATTCTAAGTGGCATCGACCGAATAAAAACTGTCAACACTGCTTATTTACCAGATAACTATCGGTCCGCATTAGATGAAAGTTACACGAAGGCCGGAAAATCCTTCGCTTTAATAAAACGGGTTCGCGAGAATGCGAGTCGTCTACAGGAATATATACCTGGTTATCAACCCCTGCATGTACAGGTGAGAGCGATTCAAAAACAGATCAAACGAGCCACTGGCGAAATCGAAGCACTCGATGAAGAACGCCAGAGACTCAAATTCAGCGGAACCGGGTCAGGGCCTGAGATCAATACTATTCTGGCAAAAATAGCATCACGTGAAAAAATACTCGCTGAACTTGAAAATCAGATTCCACAAAACTGGCAAGAGGCACGTGACAAATTCCAATCCCTGGCCTCAAACGAGAAAAAATCACGACAGAAATATAGATTTAATGCCGATGAAAGTTATGAATCGGTGGCTTCGATGTTGCAGATGATCAACGAGCTTGAGTCATTTAAATCGCTGCAACACAAGTTACCGCCAATGCGGGAGGTGATAGAAAACGAGTCGCCAGAAAATGCAATGATCGCAATCAAGACGCTCGGGGCAGAATTTGATCAACTAACCAATGCCGGACCGGTTAAGTCAAAGCTGTCCAAAGCACGGCGTGCACTGCGTGGTAACAGCCCGGACCCGGCAAAGGCAGTCAAACAATTATTGATAGCTATCGAAAGGCTAGATGCTGAAATTATCTGGCGCGATCGGGCGGCACGGGAACTGCAGCCCGAACTCAAAGCTTATGATCTGGTAATTCAGCAGACTATCGGTATGCGTCTGCAACAACGCCTCAGACCTGATCAGGCCGAAAACATCGCAAGCTGTCTGGCTGTGCATAAAGATCTTACACTATTCTTTTGATACCCATATAAATCAATATTTCTGCAATCCAGTCAGCGCATAGGCCTCCACCAACCTGTCGGTGTGGTTACCAGGTAATTGATCCAGTTCAAACTCAACCATGTCAATCTTGATGACCGTCTTGCAATCGGAACCGTTGCACCTGGATCTAGAAAATTAATATTACTCAAACTGAACCAGGCCATTAATCTTGCCGCCTGATTTCAGCTGATGGTTTCCGTCGCTCAATTCGAGAACGTATTTAGATGGTTTAGAAACTCCGTAACTTGGGCAGGGGTCGTTGGCACAGGGAAGCAGGTTTTTGACACCGATTATTTCGCTGTTTTCATCGACCCAGATCACGGTTAAAGCAATTCGGGTATTCTTCATCCAGATACGATGGTGGCCAGGTCGCGGATATATAAAAAGCATACCGTGTCGATGATTCAGTTGATCTCGAAACATCAGGCCATGATTGCGTTGGAAGGAGGTTCTGGCAATTTCCACTATATATTCCTCCCCACCCAAAATGAGCTTTTCTTTTTCGAAAGAAATGTCGCCGGGAAAAACGGCTTCGACCCCCATTAGAGAAAGCACAATAAAGATAGAGATCGAATATCTGTCAGGCATGAAATATTTTAATTCAAGCATACTCATCAAATTCTAAAAGATTATAACCCAGTCTCTTACTAGTCTTTAACCACGTTTCCCGGTTATCTAAACCGTCAGCTAAAGCCAAATCTAAAGGCATTAAGTTACCTCCTATTACAGCGGCCAGTTAACATTTTACAAAGACTTATAACAATTAATTAACTTTAAACTTGATAATAAATCCCCAAAAACTTGATTTTATTGACAATTTCGTTATAAGAATGGTAAATTATGTGAACCAGTTCAATGTTTAGTTGGTTTTAACTTTTTATTAACATGCAGTTACATAAAATAGGCCGCCTTAACTTTAATAGGGTCAATGTGAGGTTTTAGTTGATTTCGAATAAAGATAATACCACCGATATTAAAGCCAGCTCTGACATCGAGCCATACGAAAACGCCCACCGTCTAAGCGTATTACGTCGTCAACGAAAAGTCCTGATTGTTGATGACGAGTCCACCGGACGAATTATTTTATCCAAGATCATTCAGCAGGTCGAAGATGATATTGG
>PVMS01002837.1_pt1 | contig 13753 bp, 11 predicted proteins | sample 1853461 | NCBI WGS metagenome assembly PVMS01 (sample SAMN08582032, study PRJNA380276) | Marine sediment metagenome, whole genome shotgun sequencing project. | isolation source: ocean sediment barecode stripped | collected 2017 | reverse complement strand
CCTGAGATTCGATATACCGTACAACTGGCCTCCCTGGGAAGTAGAGATAAGGCTGAAACGATGATCAACGATTTGGTAGACCAAGGGTATCCGGCTTACTATTATGAAAAACTGGTGAAAGGTAAGACCTATTTCAGGGTGAGGTGCGGCGAATTCTCCTCCAGTAAAGAAGCTGGGCGTTATGCCACGAAGCTGACTAAAAATACGGGGATAAAGGGTTTTGTGTCCAGGCTTGAATAGGACTCTCCAAAGCATATCTTCAGCCAAGGACGGGCTGCCAAAGACGGGCGTTCTGACGAAGACGAATAAAATGAGAGAAATTTGTGATCAGAAAAGCTATCATACAGGATGTTAAGCCCATACATAAACTACTGAGTGATTATGGGGAGCGGGGTCTTTTATTACCAAGACCCCTCATGGAGCTCTATGAACACTTGAGAGATTTCCATGTCGCGGAAGGTGACAACCCAAAGCGCTCGATTGTAGGGGTTTGTGCTTTGGGCATATGCTGGGAAGATCTCGCCGAAATCAGATCGCTGGCGGTCGCACAGGATCAGCAGGGGATGAGACTTGGTTCCCAACTGGTGAAAATTTGCCTTGAGGAAGCGGTTTCTCTTGGATTAAAAAGGGTTTTCACCCTCACATACACGCCCGATTTCTTTTCCACATTGGGCTTTAAAGAAGTTGAAAAATCGACGCTCCCCCATAAAATATGGGCTGATTGCATGAAGTGTGTGAAGTTTCCTGATTGTGATGAAACCGCCATGATGATTGAGGTATCAAATCGCACGGTGACTCGGTAAAGGAGGAAATCATGTTCGGCATAGGACTGCCAGAATTGATCATTATCATGGTCATCGCCCTGATTGTTGTCGGTCCCAAAAAGTTGCCTGATTTGGCGAAGGCCCTCGGGAAGGGGATGGCGGAGTTCCGAAAGGCCACCCATGAGATCAAGGAAAGTCTCGATATAGGTGACGATTTCAATGAGGTAAAAAGGGATTTGGCAGATTCCCTCCATGATCTGGAAAAACCCTTGGACCTCGCTGCATACGGTTCAGAAGAGGAGGAATCCCTGTCCAAGGAATCTGGTGAGACTCTCGAAGCCAAGGGAGAGGGAGAAGACTTAAAGGAAGCTTCAACGGAGCCGGAGAGCCAGGAAGGGACGCAGGAGCCGGAGGAGGAGGGGGGCCGGGAAGGGAAGCAAGCTCAGGAGGAAGCGGAAAGCCAGGAAGGGAAGCAAGCTCAGGAGGAACCGGAAAGCCAGGAAGGGAAGCAAGCTCAGGAGGAAGCGGAAGGCCAGGAAGAGACCCCCGGTAAGGAGACGACGAAAGCATGACCGGTAATGAAAAACAGCCCTTTCTCAGTCACCTGGAAGAACTGCGAAAGAGGCTTATTGCCTGTGCGATCGCCGCTGGAGTCGGCTTTGTCATTTCCTATATTTTTGCGGAGAACCTGTTTCAAATATTAGTGTCGCCCCTGAAGGCACAACTGCCGGAGGGTGACAGGCTCATATATACCAACCTGCCGGAAATGTTTATTACCTATCTCAAGTCGGCACTGGTTTCCGGTATTTTAGTCACTTCCCCCTACATTTTTTATCAACTATGGATGTTCATCGCCCCCGGCCTGTATCGGAAAGAACGAAAATATGTCGTCCCCTTTGTCTTTTTTTCCACCCTCCTTTTTGTAGGGGGAGCCCTTTTTGGGTATTTTGTAGTATTCCCTTTCGGATTTAAATTTTTCCTGGGCTTTTCCAATGAATCCATACAGGCACTCCCATCGGTTAAGCAATACTTTTCCTTCGCAGTCAAGCTCCTTTTTGCCTTCGGAGTGGTCTTTGAACTCCCGGTAATCGCATTTTTCCTGACAAAGATAGGTGTCGTTACACCCAGCCTTATGAGGCGGAAACGGAAGTACGCCATTTTGATGACCTTTGTTATGGCCGCCATACTGACGCCGCCGGATGTGATTACGCAGTGCATGATGGCCGGTCCATTGATCATTCTTTATGAAATCAGCATTATTGTTTCAAAAATGGCTGGAAAGAAAAAGGTCACGGATGAAAGGGCGAAAGAGGACGGAACGAAGAGTTAGGCGTAATGTATTCCATTTTGCTATTCAGAGGTGCAAGAAGTTTGAATCGGGGTACTAGGGGAGAATGTTGAGGTGTGAGCCTGAAACGGTCAACAGGATCGGGTCTTTGACCACTTCTCCATCCTCGTCAAAGGAGATCCATCCTGTAACGCCGTAGAAATCGTCCTGGGCGATCAGTGCTGTCTGAAATTCCCTCCTCGTCTTGATCGGTCCCTTTCTCATAAGGGCCTTCAGTAGCCTGATGGTATCATAGCCGGTAGCGGCCAGGATGCCCGGCTCCTTTTCAAAGTTTTCCACATAGGGTTCCAGGAAATCCCGGGCAGGATCAGATCCCTCCTCCAGGAAAAAGCTGGCGGGGAATATAGCCCCCTGTAAATAAGTGCCCGCCATTTCTATGAGTTCGGGCGATTGCCAGAGTCTGGTCCCTAAAAACCGGACATCGAAGACACTATAAAAAGGGAATTGCGGTGCAATGAGTGCGATCTGCTCGTAGTTATCGGGGATAAAAATGGCGTCAAAATCAACGATCGGATCCGATGCTTTCCCGGAATCAGATTCTTCTCTGATCTTTTCTTCTGCCTCCAGCCACTTCAACGCTTCAACCTTCACCTGTACCGATTCAGGCCTTGGATAATGAAGCCCTATCATTTTTTTGATCTCAACGGCAAAATCAGTCTCATCCGGGTTGTATGACTCTACGGCGGTAATAGTTCCACCCATTTCCGCCACCTTATCCCAAAAGAGATTCATAAAGAAACGGCCGTAGGAATTGTCCGGATAAAGGATTCCGAACCGCTTAAGGGACATGCCCGTAATCGCTTTTTCAAGGACCCTTTTGATCTCTTTTGACGGTGTCATAAAATTACGAAAGACCATGTCGCCTTCAAACGTAATCCCTTCCTTCTGGGTCAATGTAATGATTGGAAGTCCCAATTCCTGGGCTTTCTTTGCCGCCGCCACGGCCGGTTTGCTCGCCAGGGGGCCAATAATGGCCATGACTTTATTTTTTTTTACCAGTTCTTCAACAAGCGATACCGCCACGTCCGGATCTCCACGGGTATCCCGTATGATCAGATCAATACTTCTTTCCCCTTCGGCTTGGTCGAATAGGCCCATGCCCAACTGGATGCCGTTTAAGACCTCTTGGCCATAAATGGCAAAGGGCCCGCTCAATGGCAGTAAACATCCTATGCTACCAACTTTTACTGAAAGGGATGCTGTGACGCTTTCCAGAATACGCCGCCCAAGCGAGACCCAGTACTGGTCGGGAGTCGAGCGTATCAGGGCCATAGCTGCAAATTTGGCCCCTTCCAAATTACCCATTTCAAGGGATAGGTTGACCAATTGGTGATAAGCCTCAGGGGCATATTTTGTCCCGTCGCATATGGGGCCATTTCTTTGAGCTCATGAACGGTGCTTGTTTTTATCAAAGCCGAAATTCGTTCATCGATTTCATCCCGTGTCACGGATAGATCGAAGGACCCGTTGTAGGCCAGAAGCCACCAGTAGAATGCCTTGGGAGAATTCTCCATGGCCCTGAAATTTCTTCCAGCCATGAAAAAGACGTCGCCCCGAAGGGGATTAAACGGATACTTATCGATCCATTGGACGGCCTCGATCTGGGACTGCTGGTAATCTCCGAAGCGATAATAGGCATCAATAATATCGAATTCCACCCTATGGGTATCCGGATGGTCAGGGTATTCTTCGACTATTCTTTTCAAAAAACCGAGGGCCTCTTCAGGCCGATTATTTTTTAAATAGATGTTGGATATTCGATACAGGGTTGTTCTGGATTTTTCACCCCGGGGATTCACCTCCAGATAACGCTTATAGCCTTCTACGGCCCTGTCATCATTTCCGGCTAAAAAATCCTTTTCAGCCTGGTCAAACAGACCCGGCGAGATCTCCTTTTTAACCTCAGGGTATTTCTCGACCGGTTTCGGGTAGCACCCTGACACTAAAAGGGCCATCCCCATCGCTGGGATGAGGATGGCCCTTATTTTCAGATAAAACAAAAATCTCATTTCTTGACTTCCTCGAAATCCGCATCAACCACGTCTTCATCTTTTTCTGCTTCACCGGTGGCGTCCGCACCCTGGGTGTCTTCTTGAGTCTGGGCGCTGGCCTGGGCATACATGACTTCCGCCAGTTTGTGGGATGCCTGGGTCAGTTCCTCGGTCAATCGTTTAATCTCTTCGGTATTATCAGTCTCCATGGCTTTTTTCAAGTCTTCTATGGCTTTATTTATATCGGATTTTGTGGATTCGTCAAGCTTGTCACCCGCTTCCGAGATAGATTTCTCTGTGGCGTAGATCATTGAATCTGCCATGTTGCGGGCATCCACCAGCTCTCTTTTCTTTTTATCCTCTTCAGCGTGAATTTCCGCGTCTTTGATCAGGCTTTCAATCTCTTTTTCATCGAGACCGCTCGAGGCGGTTATTTTTATGGATTGCTCTTTGCCTGTGCCCATATCCTTGGCCGAGACGTTTACGATGCCATTGGCATCGATGTCGAAGGTGACCTCTATCTGCGGGATTCCCCTGGGCGCGGGTGGGATCCCAATCAACTGAAACCGTCCCAACGTCTTATTGTCGGCGGCCATCTCACGTTCGCCCTGGAGGACGTGGATCTCCACGGCGGGCTGATTAGCGGCAGCGGTCGAAAAGATCTGGCTCTTTTTAGTCGGTATGGTCGTGTTTTTTTCGATCAGGGTGGTAGAGACGCCGCCCAAGGTTTCAATCCCGAGGGAAAGAGGCGTCACATCCAGCAGGAGCACATCCTTGACATCCCCCCGTAAGACACCCCCCTGAATGGCTGCTCCAATGGCGACCACCTCGTCCGGATTGACCCCCTTACTCGGCTCCTGGCCGAAGATCTCTTGGACCTTTTGTTGTACCTTCGGCATCCTGGTCATGCCGCCCACCAAAATAATTTCGTCAATTTCACTCGTTTTCAAACCGGAATCTTTAATGGCAACCTGACAAGGACTCATCACTTTTTGGATCAGATCATCCACCAGGGCCTCCAGTTTAGCCCGGCTTAATTTGATGTTGAGGTGTTTCGGACCGCTGGCATCCGCCGTGATGAAGGGGAGGTTGACATCGGTTTCTAGAGAACTGGACAATTCCATTTTGGCTTTCTCAGCGGCTTCTTTCAATCTCTGCAAGGCCATCTTATCATTCCTCAGATCAATGCCCTGGTCCTTATGAAATTCATCTGCCAAAAAGGTGACAATTCGCAAGTCAAAATCTTCTCCACCCAGATGGGTATCACCGTGTGAGGCTTTGACTTCAAAAACTCCATCGCCAATTTCCAGAATGGAAATATCGAAGGTTCCTCCTCCCAGATCAAAGACGGCGATTTTTCTATCGCCTTTTTTATCCAGCCCATAGGCAAGAGATGCCGCTGTCGGCTCATTGATGATCCTTTCCACTTTCAAGCCGGCAATGCGTCCCGCGTCTTTGGTGGCCTGCCGCTGGCTGTCGTTAAAATAGGCCGGTACCGTGATGACCGCCTCCGTCACCGGTTCCCCCAGGTAGTCTTCAGCCGTCTGCTTCATCTTCTGAAGAATCATGGATGATATCTCTGCGGGGCTGAAATCCTTACCCCTTGAAGTGACCTGTGCATCTCCATTGGTCGCCTTTGAGATCTTATAGGGAAGTACTTTAATATCTTGTTGGACCTCGTTTGAGTCAAATTTCCTTCCAATGAGCCTTTTTACTGCAAAAATCGTATTATCGGGGTTAGTGATTGACTGTCTCTTGGCAATTTGACCCACCAATCTTTCCTCCTTATCGCTGAAGGCGACCACGGACGGTGTGGTCCTGCTCCCTTCCGCACTGGTGATAACAACGGGATCTCCCCCCTCCATCACCGCTACGCAAGAATTGGTTGTTCCAAGATCAATACCTATAAGTTTTCCCATTTTTTCCTCCTTAAAAGTCCCTATCTTTATAAATAATTTTTCATGTATTTTTACGAGGGGTCGTCGCGGATTGTTCAGTCTCCGGTCTTGCCTTTACTCACGACCACCATGGCCGGACGAATCAATCGCTGGTTAAATGTATACCCTTTTTGAAGTTCTTGACAAATCACGCCGGCTTCCACCTTTTCATCTTCCAGTTCAGAGACAGCATGGTGATAGCAGGGATCGAAACTCTCATCTTGCGCCTTAATTTCCTCCAGTCCCGACTTTATCAAGGTGTCTTTCAGTCCTTTGAGGGTCAATTCTACGCCTTCGCTGAGAGCCTGAAATGAATTTTCGTTTTTGGAATGGGCTATTGCATTTTCGAGGTTGTCCAGGACCGGCAATATATCCTTGATAAGCTTCTCATTGGCGTATTTAATCCATGCCTCTTTTTCTTTTTTGTTCCTCTTTTTTATATTTTCAGAGTCAGCCTCTGAACGGAGGAAAAGATCGTAATTCTTTTTTGACTCTTCCTGTAATGTTTTTATTTTTTCAATGAGCTCTGCCTTTGAGGATTTCTCCAAAGGTTTTTCTTTGGGCTCTTTGTTCTTTTTTGCAGGAGTCTCATCATGGGCGACTCCTATTTCTACGCGGGAATCTTCTCCGGCCTTTTCATCTTTTTCAAGCTCTCTGTTCATGATTCCAACCCGTAATTCCCATATCGTCTCCTACTAAAAGAATAAAAAAAGGAGGATAAATTGATTTAAAACGAATAATTATGGGATACGATAAGCATCGGAAAATGCTTTGTCAAGGCGAGTTCAATGAAGTTTTTTACTGGTTTCTGAACGCCCGCCACGCCTCAATGAGATGCGCAACTTCCTTTTTTCCCCCAATGAATTTAGCCTCATAGGCCTTTTTAAACGTATTCAGATTGCCCATATGTCGGTCGGCCACAAGGACTAATGCCTCGATCAGTTTGGGAGCATACTGCCTGGTTGACAGACGTGTTTTAGAGTCATCGGTCCCTGTTGGTTTAATGAAAAGGCCATCGGCACCCGCCTCAAACATGGCCACAGCATCATTGATCAGGGATTTTCTCGTATAAAAAACCGCCGGCACGCCGGGATAACATTTTCTGACCTGTTGGAGATTCGACAGACCATATAGCCTGTTTTGTCCGATACGGCCAGAGACCTCCTCGAACAGGTTTCTCCAGCCATCCACGATGGTAAAAAGCCTTTTAAGGTACTCATTGGTCCGGTCCCCTTTTAAATCTTCCAGGCCTTCATAAACAGTATCCAGGGTCTGTATCCGGGAAATCTTTGCTTCAAGATCCTTCTTTGGCATCAGAGAAGGTCCTTTTACGGTCTTATCCTGTCCCCAAAGATCGAGCAGGAAGAGGATCGGAATTCTATTGACCAATCTCTCTTTGGCCTCTTCAAAGGTATATGCCTGGATGAATTTGAGATCCGGACCTGATGGGGCAATCTCCTGACGGACGAGATCATGTTCGAAAGGGGAATCATCAATAAAGCAGATTATAAGGTCCATTTCTTTCAAAGTTGGAAAGCCCCGTCTTCCGGGCGCAATTAGAGCCAATTGGCTATGCCGTGAACGATGAAATCGGGTGATAAATTCGAAATCCGAATTTTAAGTAATATAGACCGATGCCCCCGCACCCTATAGGGTCTTGCCTCAAACTTGGGCCCTCAATTGTTTACTCATCTATCCCCTTCCCGGTGATTCTCTCTAACGCCTCAATATAACGCTCTCTGGTTTTTTTAATAATGTCAGGCGGAAGCTTCGGCGGTGGGGGTGACTTCGGCCAATCAAGGCCATTTAAGTAATCTCTTAAAAACTGCTTGTCGAAGCTTTTTTGAGAGCTTCCCGGACGGTAAGCATCCATGGGCCAGAATCTGGATGAATCGGGAGTCAAGACCTCATCGATAAGAATGAGACGATTGTCGACAAAGCCGAACTCAAATTTGGTATCTGCGATAATAATCCCCTTTTGGTCGGCCAGTTCTCTTCCAAATTCATAGATTTCCAGACTGAGTTTTCGTGCCCTCTCCCCAGTCTCTTTACCCAGGATTTCAATGGCTTTTTCGAAAGAAATATTCTCATCATGCTCGCCCTCTGCCGCCTTGGTTGAAGGCGTAAAGATAGGCAGAGGCAGCTTTTCCGATTCAATCAATCCTTTGGGCAGAGGAATTCTGCAAATCGTCCCATTGGATTGGTATTCCAGCCACCCTGATCCGGCGAGATATCCCCTCACAATACATTCCACAGATAGGGGCTCCGCCTTTTTCACAAGCATGCTGCGTCCTTCGAGCTCGCTTCCGTATTTTCGACACACTTCCGGATAATCCGCAGGGTCCGAAGAAATTAAATGATTTTCCACGATGGACTCCAGCTGTTTGAACCAGAAGAGGGAAATACTGGTGAGGATTCTACCCTTATCGGGAATCGGGTCATTCATGACCACGTCAAAGGCAGACATGCGATCGCTGGCAACAATAAGCAGTTTATCCTCGATCTCGTACACGTCTCTTACCTTGCCTCTTTTGACGAGTTTCAGGTCTTCAAAATTGGAGTTTAACAGGACATCTCCGGACATCTTTGTCTCCTCTCAGAATTGGATTCTTTTCTTCGTATCTTTGGAAGAAATCATGCTTTGCTTCTGCGGTTTTATAATGTGATCCGAAGGATATTGTCAAGGACCTATCACCTTCTCCTATGACCAGCGGGCAAATTATGGGTAACTCACAGTTTGGAATGGGAATATCCTATTTATAAGATAATGAAAATAGGGTATAATGGTCTATAAAAATGAGGCGTATCTTTAAGGCGGAGGCCGTAAGACTCGATCCTACCGTATAGAATCAGGTTCCATTTGATCAAATCCTCTATGCGGGAAAGAGAATACCCAACCATAGGAATGAGTCCACCGCAGAGATTGAGTCCACACGGTGGAAGACGCCCACAACAGTGGAAGACGCCAGCATCGGGGAAAGGTAACTAAAATTATGCCTATTGTATCGGATGAAAGATCAGACATGATAAAAGCCCTGTCATTATTTGAACAAAGAATAAATGACATGCATGTGGAGTTCGAAAAATATCGTCAAGGGCAAGAAAGTAGAATGCCCGACTGGCAACAACTTGAAGCAGATATGCTCGGTTTTTCTCGCCGGAAAATCTATGATTTGGTGATCTCCAAAAATTTGGACCGGTTGCTCTATAAATTTCAGAACCGAAAAAAGCTATGGTTAGGTTGGGCGAAAGAATTTCAGGGAAGCGGCTAATAAATTAGCTTCGGCTAATAAATCAGCTTCGGATAAAAATTGGATGGGGGTAATGAGAATGCGGAGATGAGGCGATATCATTGATCGGACGCAATCATTTTCATTTTGACATGATCCCGTCCCGCTGCTCTGTATATTTACGATAAAACTGAAGAACCCGATTTCTAAAAAGAATCGTCTCCTTGTAAGGGGGAATCCCTTTATATTTTTTTACGGCGTTGGGCCCGGCATTGTAGGAGGCGAGTGCCAGGCTCATATCGCCCTTTTGAGATTTCAATAATCCCGCAAAATACTTGAAACCATGTTCAATGGCTTGAGCCGGCACCAGGCGATCATCGACGCGCTTCTTTAACATTTCCTTCTTATATCGGGCAAACAGTCTCTCTTTTTTTCTACCGTAACTCAAGGCCCTCTGGGCTGAGTTACGCGCCTTTTTTGCCGACTGGAGGCTGTTTTTCTCATCAATCTTATGGAGGATCGCCTGGGCCTCTCGCTTGTTTCTTCTCACCGCTACAACCATTGAAATGGCCTTCTTAAAATAGTCCGGTTTATATATATTCTTCATGCCCAGCCCTTTTCCGGTATCGGGCATAATCTGAGTGAGACCGGCGGCTCCGACATGAGAAATGGCCAAATGATTAAAGGCGGACTCCCGTCTCATTAGAGCCATAAACAACAAGGGGTCAACGGCATAGAGGCTGTTGTTATATTTCTTTATGGTCGCCTCGAGCAAAGGCACGAATTGGGCGCCTCCTTTGCCGACAATCTGTTTCCAGCTTGCGGGTGAACCCCAATCCTTTCGACCCCGGACTTTTTCAAGGTCGAATCTCTTTAAAGAGGCCTCCGGGGCGCGTTGAAGAAACTGATAAAATACGTCATTGACGACAGTTATATTCTCCAGCGTCAACGCAAGGCTGTTTTTATCCACACCTTGACAAATATTGTAGAAAAGGCCCAAGCCGTCTCGCAATCTATTTTCGCTTTTCCTGAGACTCTCTGACAACAACCTGTCCATGACTTTGACACTCTGAATTTCTTGGAGCCGATCATCATTGGCTCGTTTCAATTTTATACGGTAAGCCTTGATTTTTTGTTCCGCCAATTGAGTCATTTTTTTATAGGCCAGAAAATGATCGGCGACTGCCTGAACGTGTTGTCCCGGGACCTTCTCCTTTTTCACCGAAAACAAAGCCTCTTCGGCCGCTTCAAGAGCTTTTTCAGCCTCTTGGTATAACTCTCTGGAATCCTTGAAGTCTTGATCCATGAAGACCTTCATGCCTAAAGATTTTCCCACATCGGGTCTCATCATCAATATCCCGTCTTCGCCCCTGTTTGAACCGTCGAGGAAACTTTTCTCAAGCGCCTTTCGGTTATAGGTGATGATAATTTCCATTAAAAGGTCATTTTCAGAGACGGCGACCTGAGGGAGAAGGAAGGAGGCGAAAAGGGTGAGCGTAAACAGGAAAAAAAAGGGCCGTTTTTTAATAGGTATGAAGTCTTGAATCATTTTTAAATCCACTGTCTTAAAACTCCTGAGGGAACGGGCAAAAAGTCAGATCGGTTCGATCGGTCATCTCGTCCAGATCATTACCCCAATAAGACTAAAAAATCAACCAAACATTGAGTTGTGCAAACATCAGACCAAACAAAACCATGGTCCGCCATGGGAACCTTTCTTGACATTGGACAGGGGCAATCTTAATTTTTAACTAATTTGTTCGATCCAATAGAGCAACGACCAACTTGGGATAAACCCAAGGGTGGAGCCTTCAGCAGTCAGCGTGTGAGTCCAAAAGGAATTTCCTGTACATCAACCCCGAAACTTTCAATACGCCCCGGAAGGGGTGAGGGGGTAAAAAGGAGTTAAATATGCGGTTTGATAAATTTACGCTCATGTCCCAACAAATCATCCAGGATGGGCAGCAGTTGGCCGAAAAAATGGGCCATCAACAGATTGGGCCTGAACACCTGGTCAGGATCATATTAGAGCAAAAGGAGGGCGTTGTCCCCCCGATACTGGGCAAGATCGGGGCAAATCGGGAGCAGCTCATAAGAGAGATTGACATTGTTCTGGAGCAAATTCCGAAAGTCTCAGGTCCTGGAACCGGGCAACTTTTCATGTCTCAGCGGACCAATACCGTCCTGGAGCAGGCCTTTGATGAGGCCGCAAAGATGAAGGACGAATATGTGAGTGTCGAGCACATTCTTCTCGCCATATTGGAGGAGAAGGAGGGAGAGGCAGCCCGGATACTGGCGGCCTCCGGGATTACCAGGGAAAACTTGTTGAAGGCCCTGGTAGATATCCGGGGTGGACAAAGGATATTGGATCCGAATCCGGAGGACAAATACCAGGCCCTGGAGCGTTTCAGTCGGGACCTGACCGATGCTGCTTCAAAAGGGGAACTGGACCCGGTGATTGGTCGGGATGATGAAATCAGAAGGATCATCCAGGTCCTGTCAAGAAGGACCAAGAACAATCCCGTGCTCATCGGCGAACCGGGTGTGGGTAAGACGGCCATCGTCGAGGGACTGGCCCAGCGGATTGTTCAAGGTGATATCCCGGAGACCTTGAATAATAAAAAGGTTGTAGCCCTGGATATGGGGGCTCTGATAGCGGGGGCAAAATATCGAGGGGAGTTTGAGGACCGCTTTAAAGCCGTTTTGAAGGAGGTCATCGGCGCACAAGGTGAGATTATCCTATTCATCGATGAAATGCACACCCTGGTGGGTGCCGGAGCCGCCGAGGGGGCCGTGGATGCCTCCAACATGCTAAAGCCGGCCCTGGCGCGCGGAGAGTTGAGATGCGTGGGCGCGACAACCATCAAGGAATACAGGAAACATATAGAAAAGGACGCGGCCCTGGAGAGGCGTTTTCAACCGGTTATGGTGGAGGAACCTAACGTGGAAGATACGATTTCCATTCTACGCGGCCTCAAGGAAAAGTATGAGGTGCATCATGGGGTTCGCATCAAGGATTCCGCCCTGGTGGCTGCGGCCACCCTCTCTCATCGGTATATCACCGATCGGTTTCTTCCCGATAAGGCCATCGACCTCATTGATGAAGCGACATCAAGGCTGAGGATAGAGATCGACAGCATGCCGGCCGAGATCGACGATATTGAGAGAAAAATTACTCAGCTTGAAATAGAACGCGAGGCCCTCAAAAAGGAAAAGGACAAAGCTTCCAGGGAGAGACTCGAAGGTATTGAAAAGGAACTGGTAGAGCTTAAAGCACAAACCAAAGAAATGACGGCGCATTGGAAGAAGGAAAAAGAGGCCATTTCCAGGATCAGGGAAATCAACCAACGACTGGAGGAGACTAAGTCTGATGCTCAGCTCGCGGAGCGCCAGGGAGATCTCTCCAAAGCAGCGAAATTGAAGTATGGCACCCTCATCGAGCTCGAAAAGGACCTGGAGGAGGAGAATAGAAGGCTGGGGGAACTTCAATCGGACAGGCAGATGCTCAAAGAGGAAGTGGATAGTGAGGACATCGCGGAAGTGGTTGCCCAATGGACAGGCATCCCGGTTTTAAGGCTGATGGAAGGTGAAAAGGAGAAACTCATCCATATGGAACAACGACTTGAACGGCGCGTGGTGGGCCAAAACAAAGGGATCGTTGCCGTGTCCAATGCCGTCCGTCGCGCCCGTTCCGGTCTTCAGGACCCCAATCGGCCCATCGGTTCGTTTCTGTTCATGGGCCCGACAGGTGTGGGGAAGACCGAACTCGCCAGGGCCCTGGCCGAATTTCTGTTTGATGATGAGCAATACATGGTCCGTATCGATATGTCCGAATATATGGAACGGCACTCGGTGGCGAGACTCATCGGGGCCCCTCCAGGGTATGTGGGGTATGATGAAGGGGGGTATCTCACGGAGGCGGTCAGGAGACATCCCTATTGCGTCCTGCTTTTTGACGAGATTGAAAAGGCCCATCCAGATGTCTTTAATGCCCTGCTTCAGATACTGGATGACGGACGAATGACGGATGGGAAGGGACGCACGGTGGATTTCAAGAATACGGTGTTGATCATGACATCCAATGTGGGAAGCCAATGGCTAGAGGATCTGGGCGGCAAAGATGAATCAGAAATGGAGAAGAGAGTCATGGAGGCCCTGAGGAACACTTTCAGGCCTGAATTTTTGAACCGCATCGATGAAACTATTACTTTCAACTCCCTTGGGCCGGAGGAAATCAAAAAGATTGTGGGCATTCAGATGGGATATCTGAGGACGCGCCTGGAAGAGAATAAGATCACTTTGGCACTGACGGAAGGGGCGGAAGAATTCCTGGCCAAGACAGGCTTTGATCCGGTTTACGGCGCCCGGCCCCTCAAGAGGGCAATCCAGCACAATATTCAGGACCCCCTGGCCATGAAAATCCTTGAAGGAGCCATCAAAGAGGGGAGTCACGTGAAGGTCGATGTGGGGGATGGGGGTCTGG
>PVMS01030678.1_pt1 | contig 13756 bp, 11 predicted proteins | sample 1853461 | NCBI WGS metagenome assembly PVMS01 (sample SAMN08582032, study PRJNA380276) | Marine sediment metagenome, whole genome shotgun sequencing project. | isolation source: ocean sediment barecode stripped | collected 2017 | reverse complement strand
TTTCTTGAGTCAATGTCCGGACGCCATGCGGCCTGCCATTCAGCGGATGTAAACCGGTTGGCGGGTTCAGGGTTCAAAGGTTCTGGGTTCTGGGTTTAAAAGAAAAGTTAAATGGTTGACTCGTTAAATCGTTAAAAATGGATTGAATCCTCTGACGAATTGACTATTCAACTAATCAACTATTTTACCAATTCTAAAAAACCTCTTGAGTTTTGAAGGTAAACACCGTAAATTAAAGATAAAGATAATAGCTCGATTTAACTGGCAAATTGAGGATTTTACAATGAAAACCATGTGGGCACCGTGGCGGATTGAGTATATTCTTGCAGACAAAGACAATCGCTGCATATTCTGTGACGCAATAGATGCTCAGAATGATCTGACCCTTTTTTTGGGTGAGGTCACCATGGTCATGATGAATAAGTTTCCATACATCAACGGGCATCTTCTGGCTGCACCTGTACGACATGTCTCGACTCTCGATCAGCTTACGAAAGTGGAAATGGGAGAATTGCTGGCGACAGTGGAGCAATCGGTAGGTATTTTAAAAACCGTAATGCAACCGGATGGATTTAACGTTGGTCTCAATCTGGGTAATGTAGCAGGTGCCGGTGTTGAAGAGCATCTGCACTTTCATATTGTGCCGCGCTGGTTTGGTGACACCAATGCTTTAACCGTTTTTGGCGAGGTGCGCGTTATTCCAGAGCACATTAAGACCACATATAATAACTTAAAACCATACTTTAATAAAATAGATTTAACTACTAAAAATTAAATAAAATACTAAATACCCACATTGATGCCAACTCGACTCTGTGATATTAAAAGTAAAAAGTTGTGTTGTACTGATTGATTGATGAGCCCTCCCAAATTAACTCCCATGATAAAACAGTATCTCTCCATTAAGGAGGAGTATCCGGATGCCATGCTCTTCTATCGGATGGGAGATTTCTACGAAATGTTTTTCGAGGATGCCCAGGTTGCATCCCGGGTTTTAGAAATTACGCTCACATCTAGAAATAAGAAAGATGAATCTCCGGTGCCCATGTGCGGTGTGCCCCATCGAGCTGTATCAGGGTATATCGCCCGCCTGATCGATCACGGTTACAAGGTGGCTGTCTGTGATCAGATTGAAGACCCTGCAACGGCCAAAGGACTGGTCAAGCGCGATGTTGTGCGGGTCATTACCCCCGGAATGATTATTGATGATGAATTTCTGGATAAACGTTCCAACAATTTTGTTCTGGCACTTATCCACCAGGGTGATTTAATCGGATTGGCATATCTGGATATTTCCACCGGTGTCTTTCGGGTGACCGAATTCGATGATTTAGCGGCTATCGTTGATGAATCCTTACGGATAGCTCCCAGTGAGATCCTGCTGCCGGAATCATCCAAGACCGACCCGCAAATGGCAGCCATTCGTGGCGCCCTGGCTGAGCTGTCAATTACCCACCTGGCGGATAGTGAGTTTGAATATAAACGCTGTTATAACAGACTAACTGAGCAGTTTAAGACGATTTCACTGGAAGGATTCGGGTGTGAAGCGCTATCTGCCGGTGTGAGAGCAGCCGGAGCGCTTGTTTTTTATGTCCGTGAAACTCAAAAACAGAAAATTGAGCATTTTACGCATATCGAAACCTACACTTTCGGCAATTACCTTGTGGTGGACGAAATAAGTTGCCGCAATCTGGAGCTCGAAAAAAATATCCGATCCGGCACCCGTCGCGGCACGCTGGTCGGCATTATTGATCATACCCATACAGCCATGGGGGCACGCTTGCTTAAATCATGGCTCCGGTATCCACTAATTGACATCCAGGACATTAAAGCCCGCCACCAGGCAGTCGCAGAAGCCAAAAATAACATCCAGGTTCGTCGTGATATTAACGAATGTCTGAAATCGGTATACGACCTCGAACGCGTCGGCAGTAAGATTGTTATGGGGCACGCCAATGCTCGGGACCTTATTGCCTTGAAGCGGTCGCTTTTTATGTTACCGCAAATACAAAAATTGCTTTCGGAGCTGCATTCCGAACTTTTTCAGTGGAACGAAAATCTTAATCCTCTTTATGAACTGGCGGAAGTGTTCGAAAAAGCCATCCGGGAGGATGCACCACCGGCGATCAATGAAGGCGGGATCATAAAACCGGGTTATCATAAGGAACTGGATGATCTGGTAAAGATCAGTCAGGATGGCAAAGGCTGGCTGGCCAATCTGGAGGTCCAGGAGCGGGAAGCCACTGGAATCAACACCTTAAAGGTAAGGTATAATAAAGTCTTCGGGTATTATATCGAAGTCCCTAAAAGCCGCTCATCGGATGTGCCGGCCAATTATGTGCGCAAACAGACCCTGGTCAATGCCGAACGCTATATTACCGATGCATTGAAATCATTTGAGACCAAGGTGTTAAATGCGGAAGATCAGCGCGCGGTTCTCGAACTTGAAATATTCAATGAAATCAGGCAGGAAGTTGTAAAGAATTATAAAAATATTCAAAATGTTGCGAGTTTTTTGGCACGCCTGGACTGCCTGCTTAACCTGGCTGAGGTTGCCGATCAAAATGATTATTGTCGACCGGATATGACCACCGACGGTCATATTCATATGAAAGATGGCCGCCACCCGGTTGTGGAAAAAATGATTACCGGCGAGCGATTTGTGCCCAATACCGTTTCCATGGATAACGACAAAAATCAAATCTTAATTATTACCGGGCCGAACATGGCCGGAAAATCCACCGTATTGCGTCAGATGGCATTGCTGGTTATTATGGCTCAAATAGGGTCGTTTATTCCGGCTAAAAAGGCGTCAATTAGCGTGGTCGATCGGATATTTACGCGGGTCGGCGCTCTGGACAACTTGTCCCATGGGCAAAGCACATTTATGGTCGAGATGCAGGAAACAGCCAATATCCTCAACAATGCCAGCGAACACAGCCTGGTTATTATGGATGAAATCGGCCGGGGCACCAGTACATATGACGGTCTCAGTATTGCCTGGGCGGTGGCCGAATATCTACATGATTTACATAATAAAGGTGTTAAAACCCTGTTTGCCACTCACTATCATGAATTAACCGATCTGGCCCAGCAGAAACAGCGGGTAAAAAATTACAACATCGCGGTCAAGGAGTGGAACGACGAGATCATTTTTTTGCGCAAACTGGTGGAAGGGGGGACCAATCGAAGTTACGGCATCCAGGTTGCCCGTTTGGCCGGAATTCCCGATCGCGTCATCAGCCGTGCCAAAAAAATCCTGTACAGCATTGAAAATGAGGAACAGGATTTAACGGACTCGTTTAGCGGTCAAGAAACCGAAAAGACCGGACCGGTGCAAATGGATTTGTTTAGCAAAAAAGAGCATTTTTTCGTTGAAAAGCTATCCAAACTGGATATATCCAAGATGACACCCCTGGAGGCACTCAACTACCTGAATGAACTCCGACAAAAAGCCAAAGACATCACCCATTGAGCGATTTCTGGGATATCAGCTGTCTGGCGTGAAAGCGAATCGAGTGACAAACTGCGACATATACCGGTTAATGGTTAGCGATTTATGAGCATGCGGATTGGAAAAACCTGCATAATTGTAGTCATTTCAATTTGCCTGTTGGGTGTCATAATGCCCGCGGCAAACCTGGCGGCTGCACCGCGCGATACCTATTTTGAAGCTGAAGCCTGTTCCCGCAGTCTGCGTCAAAGCTCACAAAAAATAAAATACCGCCATAACTGGATACGCTGCATTAAAAAGTATCAGTCTGTTTACAATCAGGACCCTGATGGCCCCTGGGCGGCTGCGGGCCTTTACATGTCCGGCAAAAGGTACCAGGAGCTGGCCAAATTCTCGGGCAAAGAATCCGATCAAAAAGAAGCCCTCGACATTTTTGAACGCGTCGTCAAAAGGTACCCGAAAAGTCGCTACCGGCATAAGGCCGGCCGGGAAATTGGCATTCTCAGTTCAAAAACCACTATAAAAAAGTCTCTCCCAAAAGAAAAACCTGCCCCCCCGGAGGGATTGGCCCCCAAAGAGGCCTATATCAACGCTGAGGCCTGTTACGGTGAGCTCCGCAAAAATACCCGGAAAATGAAATATCGTCATCACTGGTTGCGGTGTATTGACAAATTTAAATCCGTCTATAAAAAAGACCCTGCCGGCCCGTGGGCCCCGGCCGGTCTCTACATGGCAGGAAAACTTTACCAGAAGCTTCACGTCTATTCAAATACCCCGGAAGACCTTAAAAGCGCCCACCGCATCTTCAGTCAAATCATTACCCAATTTCCCCAGAGTCGTTATCAGGTTAAAGCGTCCTTGGAAATTCAAACCATGCCGGAATTTGAGGAAAGGGAGGCGTTTGCTAAATCGGATCCGATTGCCGAAAAGATTAAAACCAGCGAGACGCGAAAAGAATCCACCAAAGGCATTTCAACACCCTCAAACAAATCAGCCCCCGGTGGAATGATCACGGTTACCAATCTGCGATTTTGGTCCAACCCCAATTATACCCGGGTCGTCATTGACGCCGACCGAGAAGCCACTTACTACCATCATTTGCTGAAAAAAGACCCCTCCATCAACAAACCCCAGCGACTCTATGTTGATTTAAGCAACAGCCGGCTGGGAGAACACATCCACAAAAGCATTCCCATCGACGACGATCTGCTAAGTGATGCGCGGGCCGGCCAATACACGCCGGATTCCGTCAGGGTGGTGGTCGATATTAAATCCTTTGAAACCTATAAAATATTTTCCTTGAAAGATCCGTTTCGGATTGTGATTGATGTGTGGGGATCCAGGGGAGCGAAAAAACCGCAGATGCGACCGCCCGCCGATACGGTCAAAAAAGGTGGCAGAATTCCGCCGGGGTCGTTGGCCAAGCAGCTGGCTCTCGGTGTCCGGCGGGTGGTCATCGATCCGGGTCATGGCGGCAAGGATTACGGGGCTCCGGGTTATCTCAAGGGCATACACGAAAAAAAGGTTGTGCTTCAGATCGCCAGACGGCTGGCGAAAAAAATCCGCCAGGAACTGAAACTTGAGGTTATCCTCACCCGCAATAGGGATCGATTTTTAACCCTTGAAGAGCGCACGGCCTTTGCCAACACCAAAAACGCTGATCTGTTTATTTCCATCCACACCAACGCCTCAAGAGATCGCCGCGCGTATGGTATTGAAACCTATTTTCTGAATCTGGCCACCGATGAAGAAGCCATACGGGTTGCGGCCATGGAAAATGCAACTTCGACCAAAAATATCAGCGATCTGCAAAAGATATTATACGACCTGATGCAAAATGCCAAAATCAATGAATCCAGCCGACTGGCCGGTTACGTTCAAAGCGCCATGGTGGGTCACCTGAAAAATAAACGCTACAGCCGTGTTAAAAGCAAGGGTGTTAAGCAGGCGCCGTTCTACGTGCTTCTGGGTGCTCAGATGCCGTCCATATTGATCGAAACCGCATTTATCAGCAACTCACGTGAATGTAAACGCCTGGTCAATCCAAGATTTCAGGACCGATTGGTCGAAGGCATTGTTCAGGGCATCCGTAACTATATCAAAGCCACTTCTCCGACTGCCTATCTAAATATTCCTCCTCAGGAATCTATAGCTCGCTCAGATGGATAAAATTTCTAAATTTCAAAATAGTATCATTATAATCTCAGATTCCATTTAAGGGGTTTTTAAGTTTTGAACATTTGAAGATTCGGGCTTCGAAATTGTTTCGGATTTCGGATTTTGACATTCGGATTTCCGACTTACCCAACTGGATTTTAAATTTGACAAAGATGACCACATTATCTATGCATCAGATGTTTAAAAAATTTTAAAGTTTATGGAGGTTCTTATGGCGTACGAAAATATTATTTATCAGACGGATGATAAAATCGCGACAATCACATTTAACCGGCCGAAAGCTCTCAATGCTTTAAACGCAGACCTTCTGGACGAATTTTCACAGGCTCTGGATGAAATTGCCGGCGACGAAAATATTGGTGTGCTGGTGCTCACCGGTGCCGGTGACAAATCATTTGTGGCCGGAGCCGATATTAATGAACTGGCCACTTATACTGCGCTAACCGCCAAAAATTTTTCCAGAAATGGCCACAACATTATCGCTAAACTTCAGGAACTGCCTATTGCGGTTATCGCGGCGGTGAACGGCTTTGCCCTGGGAGGTGGCACAGAGATTGCCATTGCCAGTGATTTTATTTACGCATCTGAAAATGCCAAATTCGGTCAGCCTGAGATCAATTTAGGCTTAATTCCGGGTTTCGGCGGCACCCAGAGGTTGCCGCGCTTAATCGGCATGAACATGGCCAAAGAATTGGTCTTTACCGGTAAAATGATTTCCGCGGCTGAAGCCGAAAAAATCGGGCTGGTCAACAAAGTGATCCCCCACGATCAACTGATGGAAGAAGTCATGAAAACCGCCAAAGAGATTGCTTCCAAGGGAAAAACTTCCCTGCGGGCCGCCAAACAGGCGATTAACTACGGCATGAATACCGATCTGGCAACGGGTATCCATATTGAAATTGAGGAATTCGGCCTGTGTTATGCCAGTTCCGACTCCAAAGAAGGAACATCTGCTTTTCTAGAAAAACGCAAAGCGGAATTCAAAGGCACATTAAAAGATTAAACTATGGAGGATAAGAAAAACACGCTTCAACTCATCTGGGGCACCCTGCTCGTGTTGGCTGGAATTGGCGTTTTTTTCCGAATCCCGCAGCTCATGCCTAAAATCAAAAAAATAGAGCAATTTTCCTCGTACATGTTCATATATTTTATATATTTTTGCTTTTATTTGGTTGGAATTCTTTTAATCGTAGGCGGTGGAAGAAAGATTTATAATCATTTGAAACGATCAAATGCGAATAATTCGATGGAATAGTTCGTTTCTATTAGACAGGATTAACAGGATTTTTAGGATATCCTGTAAATCCTGTCAGAGAAAATTTATTTCGATACAGCTGCCTTCCTAGAAGTGGTTTCAAAATCTCAGATCATGTTCGAGAGCCCCGCTAAACAGAAGCGGGATTTCACATCTTGATTTAATAAATTAATGTGTTCAACAAGCGTCCCGCGGATTGAAAACGGAGCGTACACGTAAGTACGTGAGTATTTTAATTCGCGGGACAACGCAGCTATGGGACATTAGATGACTTTTTGAAACCACTTCTAAACTTTTTGAGCTGCTCTTTATAGTATGCGCGATTGCCTTTCGCCAGTTTCAGCGCCCGCTCAGCGGCTTCAATCGCTTCCTGATTCATTCCGTTTACAAAATAGCTCTCGGCCAATGTGTCAAAGATGTGGGATGAGGGTTCGATTTCCACCGCCAATTTTGCGAGACTCAGGGATCGTTCGGGGTCGCGCAGGGATTCAATCTCGCAGGTTGCGTAAAACCAGGCCAGGTTATTAAGGACATGGGGATCCTCCAGCCTGAGTTCAATCGCTTTCTCATAAGCGTCTCTAACGCCTTCATAATCCTTGCGTTCGTAATACAGATCTCCCATAAGCCTGTATAAATTAGGGTTATCCGGAGATTTTTGCAGTTCTCTGGCAATTACTTTTTCTATGTAATTTTGACTTAACCTGTCTCGAATAACGCCAAAGCTCAGCTGGTAACCAATAAATCCGACTAAGAGCATTCCGGCGAAGAAAATGCCAATACTTTTTTTAACTTTTCGATTATGCCGGCCAATCCACTTGATGTCGAATTCACATTTTTTTAAGTAATCGATTCGTTCCTTGATGCTGAAATGGTGCCAATTGGGTCGGTCGGCAGATTGTCCGCTGGTAGTCACAATTTTTTCAAGCGTGGAAATCAAGGGCTTAGCAGAATCAAATAAGGTGTAGACATAAATATCAGCTTGGCGTTCAAAATTGCGCATATAAAAACCGAAAATAAAACGAAAATATATTATTAACCCTAAAATGAACACCAGGCTATAAAGGGCAGAAATAATCGTTGATGGGTTGAATCCGGTTTTGTTGAGAAACCAGTAAAACGGCTTAGCAGAAATGAGCCACCACTGAACTGCGTCAGCAATAACGTAATTCAGAAGCATGTAGCCGACGAAAAATAGCAGATAGAACACCAGATGCTTTCTTTTGACATGACCGATTTCATGAGCAATGACAGCATCGATTTCTTCGGGTTCCAGCAATCGCAGCAGGGAAGGGGTCACCAGTATGTAGCGGAATTTTTTTAAAAGCCCCATTACCCCGGCAGTGATCATTTTGCCGCCGAAGATCGGCCAGTAAAGAATATCGGCATAGGAAAGGCCGGCCTTTTGACATAAATTTTCGATTCGCTTGCGATGCTCTCCGGACTCCAGTGGTTTGCAGCGCCAAATTTTCTGAATCATTGTCGGTCCAATGATGGCGACAACAAAAAGAAAAATCAGAAAATAAGTCACTTCACCTTCGGTGGTCTCAAGAAAACGGCCGGGCCATTCAAACGGCAATATTTTTATCAGATCGGCAAATCCCGAAAGTAAAAGCCAGGGAAGAAGTACCGGGATTGAGAAGGTAATGTTTGAAAGAACATAGGATTGCATGGAGATGTCGCCGCGGTACAGCTCCTTATACGGGCCATAGGCGCAGATCCAGACAAGTGCAAGGTAAAAAACAAAAAGTCCTAAAAACAACAGCGCTTCAAGCGTCGGAATGGTATTGAAAATTGGAATTTCGATTAAAAAAGAGGAAAGGCTCAGGCCATAAATATCGATGGCAAAGACCATAACCGCCATGATGGATTGACGCGTTAAAATCGCGTGGAATTGATGATCGAGGCGTGAAAAGTCGCCAATTGCAATTCGTTTTTCAAGTCTTCGAAAAAGAAATAAGGTAAAATAAAAAAAGACAACGATCAGGCCGATAAAGAGCATGAACGTTTCAAGGCCGCTAAAATTGGTTTCTTCGGCAGGCTGATACGTAAGATATATCAGAAGAACAATGATAAAATATAAAAAGTTTCCAAACATAAGTATTCAGTGTTGTTTTATTTGTTCAATAAAACTATTCAAACCAATAAAACAGATGAAAAATGAGAGATTTTTTCGTTGAGTCCCGCCTGCCGGCGGGATTTCACGTTTTGATTTTTAATATTAATGGGTTCAACAATCCGCACAAGCCCGCCCGCTTCGCCTGAGCGCTCGCGATGGCGGGCAGGGGTTTTTGTCTGAGGCGTACTTTGAGTACGTCGAAGGCAGAAACCCGCGGAGAACGCAGCTCAGCGTAAAAAGATCCATTTTTACTCCTGAAAAAACCGTTCTTTTTCACTGTAAATACATCCGCAATAATGCTGGCGGTAGAGTCCCATTTGCTTTGAACATTCGATGCCTTCTTTCCAGCCTTCACGATAATCCTGATACAGAAACGAGACGCCCACCGATTTTCCGACGGACTCTCCCATTGTGCGGATCAGATCATGTTTTTGATGCTTGCTGTAAAGCAAAGTCGAAGAGAAGTAATCGAACTTGCCGCGTTTGGCCAGCAGGGCAGTTGACCGCAGACGATCATGGTAGCAATAATTGCAGCGTTCAGATTCCCGAAAGGCCACATGCTGTATAAATCCTTCTATATCGTAACCCTCCTGGTAAATGACCTTCAGATTGATCTGTTCGGCATAGGCTTGAAGGGCTTCCTGACGCTTTACACATTCAGTGTAAGGATGAATGTTATGGCGGTAAAAAAATCCCATCACCTCCAGACCTTCGTCTCTCATGGTTTTGATAGGATATATGGCGCAGTTTGCACAGCAGACGTGCAAAAGGACTTTCATTTTCTTTCTCCAAAAATAGCCGTGCCGATCCGGACCAGGGTGGCGCCTTCTTCAATGGCAACTTCAAAATCACCGGTCATGCCCATAGACAGTTCTTCCATGGATACATTGGCTGGAGCTTGTTTCTTTATTTCATCCCGCAACTCTCGCAAAGCCGCAAAAAAGGGTCGGACTTTTTCGGGCTGATAGAAATAAGGCGGCATGGTCATCAGGCCTTTGATGGAAAGGTTTTCCATCCGGCTGATTTCTGAAATCAATCCAGGCGCCTCTTTGGCCGATATCCCGGATTTGGTGCCTTCGCCGCTGATATTCACCTGTACCAGAATGGGTTGAACTTTATCTGCTTTTTGGGCCTCTTTATGAAGTTCACGCGCCAGCTTAAGCGAATCCACGGAATGAATCAAATCAAAAAGCCTGACCGCATATTTGGCCTTGTTGGACTGCAGATGACCGATAAAATGCCAGCTTACCGGATATTGAACCAGCGCATTGAACTTTTCACGCACTTCCTGCACGTAATTTTCGCCCAGAATCGTTACGCCGGATTCAATGGCGTCTTTAACCGTTTCTGCCGGAATCGTTTTACTGACCGCCACCAGGCGGACCGACTCCGCATCCCGGTTGCAGGATTCGGCAGCCTGCCGAATACGTTCTTTTATCTGTTCCAGTCTTTGTCTCAATTTCAGATCTCTAGAATTAATATGAAATTGGCCTAATCTTATTATTTCGAATAGACAGGATTTACCCCGGTTAAATGGACTTCGTATTTAACTGGGCAAGCAGGATTAATTAGATTTTCTGGCCTGGATCACTTTCCGGATGAAAATGATCCAACACAATCCCGCCAAAAAAATAAGCATCCAAAAAATCCTGTAAATCCTGTCAAAAAAAATTATCACAACTTTCTTAAATTTAATGGCTTTTGGGAATTAGCCCTATGACCCCTGCATTAAGCAGAAACTCAACAACCTCACACACCGGAAGCCCGACCACATTGGTATATGATCCGTTAATGCTTTTAACCAGAAAGGTCCCGAGACCTTGAATCGCATAGGCACCGGCTTTGTCAAGGGGCTCGCCGGTTTGAATATACCATTCGATTTCCGCATCACTCAGCGATTTGAAGTGTACATCCGTTTTTACGGTTTCTGAAAAAAGCGCGTCTTTATATTTACAGCATATGCAATAACCCGTAAGCACTCGATGGATTTTTCCGCTAAGGCGCTTGAGCATATCTCTGGCTTCGTTTTCGGAGCCGGGCTTGCCCAGGATCTTGTTGTCAATCAGCACAATCGTGTCAGCCCCGAGAACCCAGCAATCCGGATGCTTCTCCGAAATATCGACCGCCTTGGCTTCTGCCAGCGTTCTTACATAAGAATCAGGATCCGACATCGTCACCGAACTTTCGTCAAAGTCGCTTGGAATTATTGAAAATGTGAGCCCCGCCTGTTCTAACAGATACTTTCGCCGCGGGGATTGAGAGGCGAGAATTAACCTGGGACGATCATGCGGCACATTCATGCTAAATCATTATCAGATGAAATAGCGTTTGACAAGAAGGAGGCCGTAAGCCTTTTTTAAAAATCAAAAACGATCGTTAGACCCTGAGGCTCTCGAAGGGTAGAATTCTTTAAAAATAAAAATCTTCCCCCGTTTTTTAAAATTTGAAACGCTCATTTTAGGTTAAAGTTATTGTATTTTATATATATTTTTGATATTTATAAGAGTTATGTTTTGCGCATCCTGCGCTCATTTCAATCACTAGAAGTTGTTTCAAAACCTCAGATCAGGTTCAAGGGCAAGGCGTCCCGCGGATTGAAAACGGAGCGTACACGTTAGTACGTGAGTATTTCAATCCGCGGGGCAACGCAGCCATTGAGCCTCAGATGGGGTTTTGAAACAACTTCTAAACACGTGTCCCTGCACAGGCCATCGATGACTGAAGAGCGTAACACAAAATACCGAATACTGGCGGTTGACGATGATCCGGCCATTTTAGATTTGTATCAGCAAATCTTAAATTCAGATTCTAAAAAAGACGGGTTTTATACTAATTTCGAAGTCGACTGCTGTTCCCAGGGAAAGAAGGCAGTGGAAACCGTAAAACTTTCCCTTGAATTCAAACGGTCGTATGCGGTCATTTTTCTTGATTTAAATATGCCGCCGGGCCCTGACGGGGAATGGACGGCTGAACAGATTCAGAAGCTGGATCCATATACGAATATTGTGCTGGTCAGCGGCTTCATGCGCACCAGCCCGGCAAAATTCGCCAAACAGTCCAACCTCTTCGATAAGTTGCTGTATCTACAAAAACCATTTCATCGGCAGGAAATCCTGCAATTCGCAACGGCGCTGAGCGCAAAATGGCAGGCTGAATTAAAATTGCGCACTCTTCATCAGCAGATGCAAGGTTTGGTGGGAGAACGCACAGAGGCCCTGCTGCAAACCGATCAGCAGCTGCGAAAGGAAGTTGAACACCGCCAGGAAACAGAAAAAGCGCTGCATATGAGCGAAATCAATTTTCGCAATATGATCTATAGTAACGCCGATGGTATTCTGATCCTGGATGAAAACTCAATCGTGAAGTTCATGAATCCGGCTGCTGAATCTATTTTCGGAACCAAAGCTGAGCATTTTGTCGGCCAAGCTTTCGAGCATTTGATTATCCCGGAAAAACCCACCGAACTGGATATTACTATCGGAGATGGTAAATCCATGGTAGCTGAAATGCGGGTCATGGAAACCGAATGGGAGGGGCAAAAGGTCTATCTGGCATCTTTAAGGGATATTACCGATCGCAAACGAATGCAGCAGAGGCTCCAGGTCAGCCTGGATAGCCTTAAAGAAGTGATGGACGGAACGATCCGTGCCATGGCACTGGCTGTCGAAATGCGAGATCCTTACACCTCGGGTCATCAGCACCGGGTGGCGGCACTGGCCCAGGCCATTGCCGAAGAAATCAACCTGGCGCCCGAAGGCATCGAAGGCGTGTATATGGCGGCCTCCATCCATGATATCGGCAAAATCTCGCTGCCTGCTGAGATCCTCAGTAAACCCATAAAACTGACGGAAATCGAGTTAAAAATGATTCAGTCCCATTCAAAAGTGGGCTACGATATTTTAAAAGGAATTGATTTTACCTGGCCCATAGCCCAGACTGTTCTGCAGCACCATGAACGCATTGACGGTTCCGGGTATCCGCATGGCCTGGGTGTAAATGAGATTTTAATCGAGGCTAGAATTGTCGGCGTATGCGATGTTGTCGAAACCATGGCATCTCACAGGCCCTACAGACCTTCCATCGGGTTGGACAAAGCCCTGGAAGAAATTTTAGCAAACAAAGGAAAGCTTTATGATGGGCTTGTCGTAGATGCCTGCCTGAAGCTTTTTAACGAAAAAGGCTTTAAATTTCCAGAACCTGAAAGTGTTTTGTCAAACAACCGGTAGGATATCATTCTAATTGAGCAAAAAATACTCAATTAAATCTTGAAAACCCACCTTATTTCAGGTATCAGACCTTTTAGCCCAAAATGCCCGGGTGGCGGAAATGGTAGACGCAAGGGACTTAAAATCCCTCGCCGCTGAGCGGTGTGCCAGTTCGATTCTGGCCCCGGGCACCACAAATTAAAGCCCTCAGAAACCAGTCTGAGGGCTTTTTTAATGATGAAGGGCAGGGCGCCGCGGCTGTCCATAAATAATACAGGTAAAGGTCAAACGAAGACTTGACCCCACTTCAAAAAAGCTTGTATTTCAATTATTAAGTTAACCCAGATTATTAATAGTTTAAAGAGGTGGTCTTTTATGAGACCAGGGTTTCTCTGATTCAAATGCAGCAGCAGCCAGCAGGATATTTTTTTCTTTAAGCCATGGACCAACAATCTGGAGGCCGACTGGCAAATCATCTTTCGTCCAGCCACATGGTATTGAAATTGCGGGATTTCCTGACATATTAAAAGGATGCGTATATGGATACC
>PVMS01165494.1_pt1 | contig 13757 bp, 11 predicted proteins | sample 1853461 | NCBI WGS metagenome assembly PVMS01 (sample SAMN08582032, study PRJNA380276) | Marine sediment metagenome, whole genome shotgun sequencing project. | isolation source: ocean sediment barecode stripped | collected 2017 | reverse complement strand
GAAGAAATTAAAAAAGAATTTCCAAAACCATCAATTCACAGACGAAATACAGGTTACGCAGTTGATGAGCTTTTAAATTCAGCTGTTTTTTCTGCTAATGAAGAAAAAATAAACCTGGCCAAGCTTTTATGCGGAAGTGAAGGAACCTTGGCTTTTTCAACAGAAATCACCTTACAATTAGATGATTTACCTCCAAAACACACTATTTTAATTGCAGTGCATTTCACAAGTATCCAGGAAAGTTTAGCGGCCGTGATTGTCGCAATGAAGCACAACCTTTATATGTGTGAATTAATGGATAAAACAATTTTAGATTGTACAAAAAATAATCGGGAACAAATTAAAAACAGGCTTTTTATCGAAGGTGATCCGGCATCAGTTTTAATGCTTGAAGTAAAATCAAATTCAGTTGAAGAGTCTCTAAAATTGGCGAATTTACTTATAGCAGATTTAAAAGAACATAATTTTGGCTATGCTTTTCCAAAATTATTTGGAAACGACATTAACAAGGCAATCAATTTACGTAAAGCCGGCTTAGGTTTATTAGGAAATATTATTGGAGATCACAAAACCGTTGCCTGTATTGAAGATACCGCAGTGGAATTTAACGATTTACCAAACTACATAGCCGAATTTACTGCGATGATGAATAAATACGGTCAAAAGGCTGTGTATTATGCCCATGCGGGTGCCGGTGAATTACACCTACGTCCTATCCTGAATTTAAAGCAACAGCATGACGTTGTTTTGTTTAGAGAAATTACAACGAATGTTGCAAAATTGGTAAAAAAATACAAAGGTTCATTTAGTGGCGAACATGGCGATGGCATTGTTCGTGCAGAATTTATTCCTATCATGATTGGTGCTAAAAATTACGAATTGTTAAACAGAATAAAATCTACATTCGACCCACATAACATCTTTAACAAAGGAAAAATTGTAGATGCGTTTCCAATGGATAAAAGTTTACGCTATGAAATTGACAGAGCAGAGCCCGAAATTGATACAATTCAAGATTTTTCTGATAGTTTAGGCATATTAAGAGTTGCTGAAAAATGTAATGGCTCCGGCGATTGCAGAAAGCCTGTTTCAGCGGGTGGAACAATGTGTCCAAGTTATAGAGCTACAAAAGATGAAAAAGACACTACGAGAGCAAGAGCAAATGCCTTACGTGAATTTTTAACCAACTCTGACAAAGTAAATAAATTTGATTATACCGAATTAAAAGATGTATTTGATCTATGCATAAGCTGCAAAGCATGTGCCAGTGAATGTCCAAGCAATGTTGATGTAGCCGCTTTAAAAGCTGAATTTTTATATCAATATCAAAAAGACAATAAGCCTTCCTTGCGTACTAAACTGTTTGCAAACAATGTCAAATACAATAAATTAGGAAGTATATTTCCATTATTGACCAATATTGTTTTAAACAATTATTTTTCAAAAAAAATAATTGGTATTTCCACAAAACGAAGCATCCCCGGATTGTACAAAAGAACGTTAAGGAACTGGTATAAAAATAATGTAAACAGGCTTCATAATAATAAATATAAAAATGGTGTAGTTTATTTATTTTGTGATGAATTTACCAATTATTATGATGTAACAGTGGGCATTGACACAGTTGAATTGCTTATACAACTGGGATATAAAGTGCTAATAATCGATCATAAAGAAAGCGGGCGAAGTTTTATATCGAAAGGATTTTTAGAGGATGCTAAAATTGTAGTTGATGAAAATATTGAAATCTTTAAAAAACTTGTTAGCAAGGAAACACCTTTGATTGGAATTGAACCCTCAGCAATATTAGGTTTTAGAGATGAATATTTGCGATTGGCCAATGATAAATTAGCTGCAAAACAAATTTCAAACAGTACATTTACCGTTGAAGAGTTTATTAAAAGAGAATTTGATTTGGGGAAAATAAAATCTTCAGACTTTTCAATCGCACACAAGGAAATAAAAATCCATATACACTGTCATCAAAAATCGTTGAGTACTTCAGAAGCAACTTTTTCTGTATTGAACATACCGAAAAATTATATACCAAAAATCATGAATACAGGTTGTTGTGGAATGGCAGGTTCGTTTGGTTATGAAAAAGAACACTATAACATTTCGATGCAAATTGGTGAGGATACTTTATTTAAAAAGATTAGAAACACTGAAAATACAGTTGAAATTGCGGCTTCCGGTACAAGTTGCAGGCATCAAATTTATGATGGGACAAAACGAAAAAGTAAACACCCTATAAGTATTTTATACGAGGCATTACTCTGATGAATCGAAACATGTAAAACAAAAAGGGACTCTAAATTATTAGAATCCCTTTTCTAAGTACATTTGCCAGCCATAGCCTATGTACTATTTTATAAACTTCTTAAACTGGCTTTGATGGTTTCAATTTTTGCCAAAGCATCGGCTTTTTTCCGACGTTCATTTTTAATCACTTGCTCTGGTGCATTGTTCACAAAACGCTCATTGCCCAACTTTTTTTGAACCGATTTCAAGAAACCTTCTGTATACATTAATTCTTCTTCTAATTTCTCCTTTTCTTCTTTTAAATTAATATCAGAGCCCATAGGAATAAAATATTCATTAGATTTTACTCTAAAACTCAAAGCTCCATCAACTTTTTCAGTAACATAATTAATTGAAGACAGGTTACCCAATTTTTCAATTACGGCATCAAAATCTGAATTCACATTGTTATTATTCAACACTGAAAATGCAATTTGTTTTTTAAACGCTAAGTTTTTATCTTTTCTTATAGTTCTAATTCCAGAAATAACTTCTGAAGCTACTTTAAAATCACGAATTAAAGCCTTATTAACTTTAGTTGTTTTAGGATAATCAGCTATAATTAAAGCTTCTTCAGGAGTTCTGTCAGTAATATCCTGCCAGATTTCTTCCGATATAAATGGCATAAAAGGATGTAATATTTTTAAGTTATCTTCTAAAAATCCAATAACTGAATTGTAAGTATTCACATCAATTGGCTGTTGATAAGCCGGTTTTACCATTTCTAAAAACCAAGAAGAATAATCATCCCAAATTAATTTGTAAATGCTCATTAAAGCTTCACTTATACGGTATTGTTTAAATGATTGTTCTAAATCTTTTAATGTTTGTTGAAACTTAGCATTGTACCATTCAACGGCAACTTTTGCAGATTGTGGCTGTTCAATTTCATCAGAGACTTCCCAACCCTTTATTAGGCGAAAAGAATTCCAAATTTTATTCGAGAAATTACGTCCTTGTGCACATAATTCTACGTCAAATAACAAATCGTTACCTGCAGCAGAACACAATAACATTCCAACACGAACACCATCAGCACCATATTTTTCCTTTAATTCGATCGGATCAGGCGAATGACTCAACTGTTTTGACATTTTTTTTCCATGTATATCTCGTACAATTCCTGTGAAATAAACGTTACTAAATGGTTTTTTATTTCGAATTTCATACCCGGCAAAAATCATACGTGCCACCCAAAAGAACAGGATATCCGGTGCTGTTACTAAATCATTGGTAGGGTAATAATATTCAATTTCTTCATTATTCGGATACCGAATACCATCAAAAACTGATATGGGCCATAACCAAGATGAAAACCAGGTATCCAAGGCATCGGGATCCTGAGTAAGATCACTTAGTTTCAGCTCTTTGCCTATTTTTTTTGATGCAAGTTGTACAGCCTCTTCTTTGGTGCTTGCAACTACAAAATCATGTACGTTATCACCGTAAAAATAGGCTGGAATTTGATGCCCCCACCAAAGCTGACGAGAAATATTCCAATCTCTAATATTTTCTAACCAATGACGATAGGTATTGTTATAATGTTTTGGGAAAAATTTAATTTCTTCATCCTCTAAAACAGCTTTCAATGCCGGCTCTACAATAGTATCCATTTTTAAGAACCACTGGGCTGAAATTTTTGGTTCTATTATTTCTTTTGTTCTTTCAGAAGTGCCCACTTTATGCATATATTTCTCCACCTTAACTAAAGAACCTGAACTTTCAAGTTCTTTTGTTATTTCTTTTCTAACAACAAACCTATCCATTCCTTCGTAATGCAATCCGAAAGAATTTAACGTAGCATCGTCATTAAAAATATCTATTACTTCCAAACTGTGTTTTTCACCGAGTATTTTATCATTTGGATCATGTGCCGGAGTAACTTTTAAACAACCTGTTCCAAATTCAACATCAACATATGCATCTTCAATTATAGGGATTGCTCTATTAGCTACAGGAACAATCGCTTTTTTACCTTTTAAATGGGTAAAACGTTCATCAGTTGGATTGATGCAAACGGCAGTATCACCTAATATAGTTTCAGGGCGCGTGGTTGCGATGGTTAAAACATCATTGGTTCCTTCTATCTTATAATTTACATAGTATAAATTCCCAAGTCTTTCTTCATAAATAACTTCTTCATCGGATAGTGTTGTTTTTGCCGAAGGATCCCAATTTACCATTCTATATCCACGGTAAATCAACCCTTTTTCAAATAAATCAATAAATATTTCGGTAACGGCTTCGCTTAGATCGCTATCCATGGTAAACTTAGTACGTTCCCAATCACAAGAAGCGCCTAGTTTTTTTAATTGTTCCAAAATAATCCCCCCATGCTCGGCTGTCCATTCCCATGCATGCTTTAAAAATTCATCACGAGTTAAATCCGATTTGTTAATTCCTTGCTCCTTAAGTTTAGCCACTACTTTTGCCTCAGTTGCAATGGAAGCATGATCAGTACCAGGCACCCAACAAGCGTTAAATCCTTTCAATCGAGCCCTTCTAATTAATACATCTTGAATCGTATTATTTAGCATATGTCCCATATGTAAAACACCGGTAACATTAGGTGGTGGTATTACAATTGTATAAGGCTCTTTTTCGTTAGGAACTGAATGAAAATAATTATTTTTCATCCAGTACTCGTACCATTTTCCCTCTACATCAAGAGGATTATATTTTGATGCTAAACTCATTTTGGTCCAATATTTGTAACATTAATTTGCAAATGTACAATTATAAGGTAAAACATAAAATATTTTGAAAACATAAAAAAATAACTAACTTTACACATTAAACAGAAAAAAATGAAAAAATTAATCACATTAATATTTATTGGTTTTATTACAATCTCAATAAATGCTCAAGAAAAAAAATTAACAGTAAAGGTTCAAGATCCAAATGCGCCTGTTTTTGAATTTGTAACTGATGTTATTGATTACGGTAAAATAGCATTTAAATCTGATGGAGTACGGGTTTTTAAGTTTAAAAATGTTGGAAAATCTCCTCTTGTAATTAATAATATAAAATCTAGTTGCGGTTGTACAGTACCAAAAAAACCTACGGAACCAATATTGCCAGGTGATAGTGGTGAAATTGAAGTTAAATATGCAACCAACAGACCGGGAGGTTTTTCAAAGATGATAACAGTATTTTCTAATGCCTCTGAGCCTTCTAAAGTACTACGCATTAAAGGAATTGTTGTAAAGCCGGAGTCGTAACCTGTTGAGAAATAAAAACTACAATATCTTCAAATAAGATGTAAAAATTATTTAAAAGGCTTTCAAATTTGAAAGCCTTTTTATTTCAATATATTTTCCAAATAAAACGTATAGGAATGGTTCTGCCCGTTTCGTTCAATCAATAAATCAATTCTTGTGCTTTCTTTTTGGTAAAATTTCTCAATTATTTCTTCTATTTTTAATTCGTGAGTAAATTTTCCATTAATTTTAATTACAATATCATCTTCCCTTAAACCAGCCCTTTGTGCAGGTGAACCAATTCTTAACTTATGTATTCTGTACGACGGTTTAAAAGTATATTTATATCTATAATCTAAAATAATTCTGTTTTGTTCTGAAGTTACGCGACTTTCTGTTAAATAGAATGAAGAATATCCCCGATCCTGTTCTTTTACTAATATTTTACCATTGTAACTCAATTCAATTCCACTCATATTGTATCTGAATGGCTCTTTAAACAAACCTCCCCTCTTGAAGGTAATTTTATTATTTTTATAATCAAATGTAACTGTAAAACGTTTCAAGATATTCGCACCCAGGCTTCCATTTCTTTCTTTAAACAGACGTGCAAATGATATGGATGCTGAATCCGGATATGAAACTGTTGGGTTTTTAAATTCATACTGCCCAATAACCAATGCTTTAATCATAGCTCTTTTACCATATATTGTTCCACTCAAACCCTCTCCTAAAAAATCAATGAAATATTTTTTTGGTTGCAAAATATCCGGATGACTATTTTCAAATAACCACATGGCATCACTCCCACCAGAATCAATTAAAAGTTTAACAGGCGTAATTTTTTCTGAAATTTCATTAAGCTTAACTCCAACATTGATATAAGGCTTTCTATTGTAAAATTCCAACCTAAATGATTCACATTTTCTGCAGCGCTCATAATCATAGTTATTAGGGCTATAAAAAGATATTCTTTTTGTACTGTAATTAATATTTACAACAAAATCCTTTAAAATTTCATACCCAATAATACCATGAATTGTTAGTCCTAACTTTGATGACAGATCAAAGCCATCATCAAATACAACATATAACTTTTGATTATTTCCGGTAATATTTTTGAGTTTAAACACATTGTTTCTTGATACAATAGCATCTATAGGATCTTCACTACCCAACCCTTGCAATTTAACTTTCTCAACATTATAAAGTGTAATGGAATCTTTCGTGTTCAAATTAAACATAATGTTAGATCCAACACCGGAATCAAGAATAAAATTTAATTTCTTTCCGTTGACTTCAATTGGAAATACAATTAAATTACTCAATAATTTAAATGCAATGGTTTGCTTTTTAGAAGCACTCTTATTTAAGCTGAAATGACCTTGTGCGTTACTTGCAGCAGAATAACATAAAATAAAAAAAGCAATAACAATATTCCGAAAAAAATTATTCAATATACCCTATAATTTTGTTGATGTTAAGCTACAAAAACCCCCAATTAAAACATAACTTTTGTGAAAACTTTAACTTTAATAAAATCTATTAAAAGTTACCGTTTTTAAATTTAATTTCGCAATTTTGCTGTATAAATTTTATTAAAAATCAATTCCATGCCCTCTATATCAACCAAAGGAAAAAATATGCCCGAATCACCAATTAGAAAATTGGTTCCATATGCTGAAAATGCTAAAAAGAATGGAATTGAGGTGTTTCATTTGAATATTGGGCAGCCCGACATTAAAACGCCTCAGGTAGCGCTTGATGCAATTAAAAATAATACTGTTGAAGTGCTTGCCTATAGCCGTTCTGAGGGCTCAGAAGAATATCGTCAAAAAATTGCGAATTACTATGCAAGTAAATCCATTGATGTAACTTCTGATGAAATCATTGTAACTACCGGTGGTTCTGAAGCATTACTTTTTGCAATGGGTAGTATAACTGATCCTGGAGATGAAATTATTATTCCGGAACCATTTTATGCCAACTATAACGGATTCTCGATTGCATCAAGTGTGAATATTGTTCCTGTAGTTTCCAAAATAGAAGATAATTTTGCATTGCCGGCCATTGAAGAATTTGAAAAATTAATTTCTTCCAGGACAAAAGCAATTCTAATTTGTAACCCAGGAAATCCAACCGGGTATTTATATTCTAAAGATGAAATTCAAAAATTAGCTGAAATAGTTAAAAAGCACGATCTCTTTTTAATAGCTGATGAAGTTTATAGAGAATTTGTGTACGACAATGAGCAACATCATTCTGTTTTAAATGGTTTCGGCTTAGAAAATAACGCAATTATTATTGATTCTGTCTCAAAACGATACAGTATGTGCGGTGCTCGTATTGGATGCCTGGTCTCAAAAAATAAAGAAGTGATTAGTACTGCTTTAAAATTTGCACAAGCGCGGTTAAGCCCCCCAACCTTTGCTCAAATTGCCAGTGAAGCAGCTTTAGAAACTCCAACAACTTATTTTGATGAAGTAATTATTGAATACAAAGACCGAAGGGATACTTTAATTGCTGAACTGAACAAAATTGATGGTGTTAGAGTGGCTACACCTAAAGGAGCTTTTTATTGTGTCGCTGAACTACCGGTTGATGATGCTGACAAATTTGCACAATGGATCTTGGAAGATTTTAATTTGAATAACCAAACGGTTATGGTAGCTCCCGCAGCAGGTTTTTATTCTACAAAAGGAATTGGGATTAACCAAATTCGAATCGCATATGTTTTGAAGAAAGAAAATCTAATTAAATCTGTGAAGATATTAAAAGCTGCTATTAAAAAATACAACACAAACTAATTGAATATTCAACAAAACATATCTTTAAAAAATTATAACACGTTTAGTATTAATGTTAATGCCAAACGATTTATTTCTGTGAATTCATTAGAAGAACTAAAAGAAGTTATCTCTAATGAACATGATTTTTTCCTGTTGGGTGGTGGAAGTAATATGTTGTTGACTTCCGATATTGAAAAACTAGTAATTCACTTAAATTTAAAGGGTATTATTGTAAATGATTCAGAAAAAGATGTTGTTTATGTGACTACTGAAGCCGGGGAGAATTGGCACGAATTTGTACTATGGTGTATTTCTCAAAACTATGGGGGATTGGAGAACTTATCATTAATACCGGGAAATGTTGGCACCGCTCCTATTCAAAACATTGGTGCATATGGTGTTGAAATTAAGGATACATTTTACCAATTGGAAGCACTTGAAATTGAAACCGGAAAAACCAGAACTTTCACCAATCAAGAATGTGATTTTGGCTATAGAAATTCCATTTTTAAAAACAAGCTAAAAGGAAAATATATTATTACAAACGTAACGTTTAAGCTTCGTAAAACAAATCATGAAATCAACACTTCATACGGAGCTATAACAAGTTATTTACAACATAAAAAAAGCCCTTCTATTAAAGATATTTCTGATGCCGTTATAGCCATAAGAAATAGCAAACTCCCTGATCCTAAAGAGATTGGGAATTGTGGAAGTTTTTTTAAAAATCCAGTAGTTGATTCAAGGTCGTTCGAAATATTACAAGAAAAATATCCGGATATTCCGCATTACATTGTTTCTGAAAATGAATTAAAAGTACCTGCCGGATGGTTGATTGAACAATGTGGATTCAAAGGAAAGCGTTTTGGTGACGCCGGAGTACATAAGAATCAAGCATTGGTATTGGTGAATTTTAATAACGCAACAGGTAAAGAAATTTATAATTTGGCCCAAAACATTCAACAAAAAGTGAAGGATATTTTTAATATTGAACTTGAAATTGAAGTAAATGTAATTTAAACTGTCTTGCTATTAAATTACATCAGGTTTTTTATTTGTCTTCATAACTAATTTGTCGCCCCCCATATTTTATCGTTTACTATTGAATGCAATTTTATCTGGCAATTCAACCTTAGTTTAGAAGCTCTTTCAAGGTGGTTATTACATAGTCAATTTCATCAATTGTGTTCATTTTACTAAATGAAAATCGAATTGAAGTTTTTAAAGCATCTTCTTCAGATAATATGGTATTTAAAACATGTGAACCTTTGTTGCTTCCACTTTGACAAGCACTTCCACCAGAAACAGCAATGCCTTTTAAATCTAAATTAAAAAGTAACATGGCATATTCTTTCGGAAAACGGACATTTAAAATAATATAGCTGCTTTTAGTCTCACTTTCTGAAAAACCATTGAATTCAACACCATCAAAATTATTTTTTAATTCATTTATAAAATAACTTTTAACATGTTGAATAGCCGCCGATTCCTCTTGCATATTTGTACAGGCAACTTCCAAAGCTTTATGCATACCTAATATGCTTTGCACATTCTCTGTACCTGCCCTGGCTCCCCGTTCCTGATCTCCTCCATGTAAAATTGGAAAAATCCCAAACCCTTTCTTAATATAGGCAAACCCTACTCCTTTTGGTCCTTGAAATTTGTGTGCGCTAGCCGCAAAAAAATCAATTGGTGTTTTCTGAATATCGAATTTAAAATGTCCGACTGCCTGAACTGCATCAGAATGAAATAGGGCATCGTTTGCCATACATAAGTCTGAAACTTTTTTGACATCCAGTATATTACCTATTTCATTGCTCACATACATTAAGCTCACTAATTTCTTTTCATCTGTTTGTTGCAGTAAGTGTTCTAAATGATTGTAATCTACTTCACCTTTTCCATCTAAATCAACCCAATTTATAGTTATATTAAATTCTTTCACAAGATTGTCGATGGTATGCAAAACTGCATGGTGCTCGATCTTCGATGAAATAATAGTTTTAACGCCTAAATTTGTAACAGCGTTTCGAATAATTAAGTTATCGGCCTCACTTCCTCCAGCAGTAAATACAATTTCGTTAGCGTTCGCTTTAAATTGCCTGGCAATATCTTTACGGGCAGTTTCAACCAAAGACTTTGCTTTTCTTCCTATCTGATGACTTGATGACGGATTTCCATAAACACTACGCATCATTTTTGTAATTGTATCAATTACTTCAGGTAAAATTGGTGTTGTTGCGGCATTATCCAGATATATATTTTCCATAAAAAGCAAAAGTAATTAAAATATATGGTTCTGTTTAACGTTGAATTGCTTAAAACTCTTATTTTTGCTTTGAAATTTTAAATATGAAAAAAATACTTACCCTCGTTTTAGTCTTTATGCTTACATCTTGTAACGACGGAGATTTTGACGTTCCTTCATTTGAATTTACTGAACCAGTTAATAATTGTAATGAATATCTTTTGTATATTACCAATACTAATAGTACAGAAGTATTGGTATTAACCCTAACGTCTGAACAATTAGGAACAACCCCAGGTGAAAAAGAGTATTCTATTTCATCTACAATAAGTGCAATCTATAGAATTTTTGATGAAGGGATCAGTACCGATTATTTTTGCCAGGCTATTCCACCTACAACGCCCAAAGTTTTAAAGGAATTAGTAGCTAACAGTGGAACTCTTCATATAAATACCATAGAAAAAGAGACTGATGGTACTGTAACCGGGTATGATTATGAAATTACTTTTTCCGATTTATTATTTGATGATGGTACTGAGCGAATTTTCTTTGAAAATTTCGAATTCGGAACTTTTACTATAAATATTTAATTTTTGGGATTCTGGTAAATATAAACTTCCGTTGCCCCTAAACCATACTTTTTAAACGAAGCTGCGTACCATTCAACCTTGTATTTTTTAAATAAAAATTCCAATTCAGGTTTCAATACACCGACGCCTACACCATGAATAAATACTACTTTAGGTATTCTATTTCTAATTGCGAACTCTAATTTATGCTTGGCCATATCGACTTGTAAATTGAGTATATCATAAGTATCCATTCCTCTTGTTGAAGAAGTTAACTGATGAATATGCAAATCAACCTCCATCGGTGGGAGTTTTTCTTGCCTGGCATCAGATTTAAATTTTATTGTATTTCCTTTTGAAGGTGTATCACTTATTTTTTCCAATAAATTTTCATTCTTAACATCGCTATATTTGGAGAGTTCAGATTGGTTTTCTTTTATAACAACCAATTCATTTGGTAAAAACTCAAAAGAAAATCCGTCGGAAGTTTCCAGCACAATTTTATCAGGATGTATGGCTATCACCTTTCCTTTTATTACATCATCAATTACAGCAACAGTATCACCTATATTAAACTTATTTCTTAACATTCTATTAATTTTACAACAATTCTTTAACTTCGTTATAATTATATATTTGTACAAAAATATAACCATGCATCAAACTGAGTCAATAAAAACTAATTTATTTTTTAAAAATGCTCTTGAAAATTTAAAAATAGATGTGAATAGAGCCAAATTATTGCAATCAATTGGGTTGTTTATCACTAATGAACTAAAAGAAAATAAACAAGTTAACTTAAATTATATTTGCACGCATAACAGCAGAAGAAGTCAGTTGGCACAGATTTGGAGTAGTTTTGCCTCTCATTATTTTAAGTTTGATACTATTGAAAATTTTTCAGGAGGCACCGCAGTAACCTCTTTTTTTAGAAATACACTTAAAACTTTGCAGGAAGTTGGTTTTCATTTTCAACTATCAGAATTTTCACATCAAAATCCCCGGTATTCAATCGGTTTTCAAAATTGTACAAAACCTATTATTGGCTTTTCGAAATTGTATGACCACGAACACAATAAAAAACCTTTTGTAGCGATCACAACTTGTTCAAATGCTGATGAAAATTGTCCATTTATCCAAGATGCTATTGAACGTTTTCACTTACCTTTTAAGGATCCTAAAATCTACGATAATACTTTAAGCCAAGCTGAAAAGTACCTGGAAACCAACAAACAAATTGCCGGAGAAATTCACTATATTTTTAAATCGATTAAAAAATCATTGTAATTTTTTTGTACATTCGTTTTTAATACTTTCTTTAATCAATTTAATTTAAAGCTAATGGACCAATCCAGACCAAGAAACTATCTCGTAGAGTCAATACTAGTTACCATATTTTGTTGTCAGCCCTTTGGAATTGTTGGAATTGTATTTGCTGCTCAAGTAAATTCAAAATATGCTTCAGGAGATTATGAAGGTGCTCGACAAGCATCTAAGAATGCGAAAAAATGGATGAATTGGGGAATTATTGCAGGTATTGTTACAATTGTAGGTGTATTGGTTATTTATGGCTCCATTTTAGCTGCATTTTTAGGAGATTCATTTTAATGAAAATAAAACACATAGGAATGGTACTGCTCTTATTAGGAGTAGCATTCCTTTATTTTTTTATAGATCCAGGCGAAGTTGATTTTCTTCCTAAATGTCTATTGTTTGAAACCACAGGGATTTATTGTCCGGGATGTGGCAGTCAGCGTGCAACACACCAACTTTTAAATCTAAATTTTTTAGGTGTTTTACAACAAAATGTGCTTTATGTTGTGGCACTATTAATTTTAGGCTATCATTTATTTATAACCGCTTTGAATTTATATATTAAACAACCTGTTTATAATTATCTATATCATCCAAAAACTCCCCTACTAATTTTGATTTTTATAGTGCTGTTTTGGATTCTTAGAAACATACCTTATTATCCATTTAATTTATTAGCACCAAAATAAGGAGGTTGATGATGTCTTTGTTGGCATTTATTTATTCATTTTCCCGATGGCGCGGACGTCTCGTCCGTGACTACATCTAGATGGCTCTTTCCCGTGATTAAAACAATTCCAAACATTCTATTTCAAGCTCATAATCCAGTTCAGCATAGTTTCTCGCTGAAGAAAAGATGTAATCTTCAGGGAAAGCTACAATTTTATCTAATACAGGGTTGTTATGAATATAAGCTATTTTTTGTTTTATAAATTTGTCCGAATATACTTTTTCAGCATGATAACCATTCTGCCATACCTTATACTTTTGTTCTCGCTTTAGATGTATACATGCTTCTTCAAAATAGGTTAACATCCATTCTCGTCTGCTTTCCGGCAGGTCAAGTATCGTTTCAATTATTTTTTTTGATGTAAAAGTTTTAAAATCCCGAATTGTATCTGATAATGGCTGACTATTCCCATCTTTACATAATAAATGTATATGACTTGGCATAATACAATAAGCATATATCTCTAAGGACTTAAAGTCCTGACAATATTTTAGAGCATTAATAATCACATATTTTTGTTCTAATCTTGTAAATACATCTATCCATCCAACTATTGTACAGGTGATAAAATAGGCGGTATCTTTTTCTGTATCTTTATATTTTGTT
>PVMS01000694.1_pt1 | contig 13758 bp, 9 predicted proteins | sample 1853461 | NCBI WGS metagenome assembly PVMS01 (sample SAMN08582032, study PRJNA380276) | Marine sediment metagenome, whole genome shotgun sequencing project. | isolation source: ocean sediment barecode stripped | collected 2017 | reverse complement strand
CTGCGACCGGTTGTCTACTTAGAATAAACTTCACCTCGAATGCTGATGAAGATTTAAGAATTCTTGACACAATTGTCAACTCTTTCCCGATTCTGATCACACCAACGTTCGCGGTGATTATATTGTGACTGCTAATCAGCGCAGGTTCTTTGCAAGTATACATTATTCAGTTGGGCAATACTCATATCAGATGACACGAATGGGGTGAGAATTCAAAATCGCTTTATTCAGTCTAATCAAGGTCAGAAAGCCAGCGTTGAGGCATTTCTACAACAATTACCTCTCCCCTTGCGCAGGCGACATCTCTTACATATAAAATGGAATTCACAACCGCTTTCCTTCCTTTGAAGCTCGAAACGGTTGCTCTCACCACCAAAGTTTCCCCGATTGGAGTGGGCTGCAAGTAATCCACTTGAAGAGATGCTGTTACATATCGAAAGTAGGGCTTCGTTCCCATTTTCCGTCCCGCAATTCGATAGGCTGCGGCCGAGGCAGTACCGGTGCTGTGACAATCGATTATTGAAGCAATGAGGCCACCATAGACGAACCCGGGTATTGCCGTATGATAGAGTCTCGGCTCATAAGAGCAAATCGCCTCCTCCCCGTCCCAGTAGCTCTTAAAGTGTAAACCGGCCTCGTTCAGCCTTCCACAGCCATAGCAATAACTGACTGCTTCATCATAATGGTCTTGAAATGACTTCTCGTCCATTAGCCTTTTCGATTTCTCTCACTTAGACCAGCAATTTTCAGACCATCGGCTATAATATCGTCAAGTTTTTCTTCGTGAGTTGTTTCGCAATATACGCGGATGATAGGTTCAGTCCCGCTAAACCGAACCAGCAACCAGCCTCCATCTTCCATTATGAACTGGTAGCCGTCAAGAGTTACAAAATCGGTGACAGCCAGTCCCCCAATTTGCTCAGGTTTGGCATTCAATACATTTGCCTGAATCTCTGTTCTACGGCTTTGGTCAAATTCATTGTCGATGCGCTTATAGAAATGAGGGCCGACAAGGCCAAACACAGTATCTAATAGTTCAGTCGGTTTTTTTCCAGTCCGAACCATTAAATCCAACATATATAATCCAGCTAAAATACCGTCTCTTTCGGGCACATGTCCTCTGAATGCATAACCGCCACTTTCCTCACCACCGATCAGGGCATCAACTTCGACCATCTTAGGGGCAATGTACTTAAATCCCACTCCAGTTTCGTAGACTGGAACATCGTACAACTTTCCTAATTTATTTAACATCCTGGTAGTCGAAATGGTCTTGACTATTGGACCTCGATCTCCCCGTACCTCTAGGAAATAATATCCTAGCAAACCGTAAACGCGCAGCTGATCAATAAACTGGGCGAACTCATCGCCAAATCCCACGCGATCCGCGTCACCATCATTGATTATCGTTACATTTGCCTTCTCTGCTTTGGCAAAAAGCAAACCGTTATCAACGTTCGGTGGGATGGGCTCTGGTCGAGTCATATCAGGGAAAATTGGATTGCGTTCACTGTGAACTTCTTTAACCCTGGTGGTACCACCACCTAAGAGTTTGCTAAACCAACCCGCACCATTCCCCCACATACAATCGACGACAATATTAAAGCCGGCCATCTTTAAAGGCTCGATATCGATAAGGCGATTTAGTTGAGCGATATAAGCAGGATCGGCATCGAAGTTAGTCACTAAACGGTCACTCTGAGCGTCATCTATTTTGACAACTCTGACATCGCCGATATTGTCGGGTATGAGTGCTTCAATTTTTTTCAACTCGTTCGGCGGAATAGCCCCACCACCTGCATCGCGAACTTTAAAACCGCAATCCGTAGGAGGACTGTGGCTGGCCGTAATATTGATCGCCCCAGCGGCTTGCATGGCTACCACGGCATATGATATCGTCGGAGTTGGAGTAGCTCGATCCGTTAACCATACTTTGATTCCGTTTCCGGCCATCACTTCCGCTGCGGTCTGCGCAAAAAATTCTGCCTGGAATCGCATGTCATAGCCAATGACGATCCCTTTTTTATCCACGCCAAGCTTTTTCAGATAGCTGGCAAACCCTTGGCTACACCGTCTAACGGCATCAAATGTGTAATCATCGGCTATTCTGCCACGCCATCCGTCAGTCCCAAATACTATAGAGGTCATAAGATTCCTTTTCTAGTGAATTTTGATTTCTGGCGATGGCAATTGAATACTAGATGGAGCTGACACAACAAACTACAGAGGAGTTTTACCATCTTCTAATAGCTTAAGATCTGCGTCAACCATCATTCTGACCAGTTCGGTAAAAGTAATTTGGGGCTCCCAACCAAGTTCGCGCCCGGCTTTGCTTGGGTCGCCAACAAGCATATCAACCTCAGCCGGCCGCATGAATCTTGGATCTTGAAACACAAAATCATGCCAATCAAGATCGACATATCCAAAGGCCAATTGCAAAAACTCCTCGACGGAGTGAGTTTCACCTGTTGCCACAACATAATCAACTGGTTCGTCTTTTTGCACCATACGCCACATCGCTTTGACGTAATCACCCGCATAACCCCAGTCTCGACGGGAATCGAGATTGCCCAGTCGAAGCTCGTTACTCAAGCCCATTTTTATTTCAGCTACACCATGGGTAATCTTTCGAGTTACGAATTCAAGGCCACGCCTGGGTGACTCATGATTAAAGAGAATTCCCGAAACCGCGTGGAGATCATAACTTTCTCTATAGTTTACAGTAATCCAGTGACCGTAGACCTTGGCAACGCCGTACGGACTTCGCGGATAAAATGGCGTCATTTCACTCTGGGGCACCTCAACGACTTTGCCAAACATTTCACTGGAGCTTGCCTGATAAAAACGAATTCGGTTGTCGACTATACGAATCGCATCAAGGATTCGCGTTACGCCAAGGGCTGTTGCTTCTCCGGTAAATACTGGCTGAGACCACGATGCTTGCACAAAGGATTGGGCTGCTAAATTGTAAACTTCATCTGGTCGATGCTCTTCCAGAATGTGAATCATTGACACCTGGTCTAGGAGATCACCTTGTACCAAGACGATCTGTTCCTGGATTTGATCAATACGGTGAAAGTTTATGGTACTGCTCCGTCGTACCATTCCTACCACGTCATAACCTTGCGCCAATAAAAACTCGGCCAAATATGAGCCATCTTGGCCTGTTATTCCAGTGATTAATACTTTTGGCATTGCGCTACTCTCTCTTTCTCGAGGTTTGCGGGATTATAGCCCACGCGTTATTGGTCGTAAAACCGCGATGACAGTTGGCGAATGCAAAGATAATGATCAATCCTCCTGGCCACCCCAGATAGGGCAAATTCAGGTGTCGTCGATCATGCTTGAAGTCCTTCATATTCTGCTTATCTGGATTTGGTTAGACATCATCGAAGATCAATTTGATCGATGATTTCTGGTTCTCCTAGTCGTTCTGCGGTCGGGAAATGATAAAAGCCGGTCTGAATGACATACTTTCCTGATGTTAGATCATCGGGTATTTTGAGACGGTATACATCTCGAACATACTCACCAGGTTGCCAATCGTTCGTTGGATAACCATCTGGTGGTCGGTCAAGCTGACTGACCAAGGTTCCATCTTCTGCTAAGAGGTGAACGAACGCGGTATAGGTCCTGGACATCTGGACTTTTGCCTGCCATATCAACGTAACCGCTATTTCCTCCCCTTCTTGCTGAATCATCCACTCTTCAAGGGTAATTGCGCCTCCCCAAGTAATAGGATTCTCGGCCGCTGAAACACCAGTGATTCCAGAACTCGGACGAGAAATGGTAATAAAGCTTGACACGGACTCATCGATTTGAGTGTCATTAAATTGATCTGCGATGCGCAACAAAGCGTTTTCTTGATCTGGGCGAAGAATATAGTATGCCGGCACTCCCTCATGCCCATATGGAAGGAGACTCTCACCTGGACTGTGAAAACTGCGCAGACGTTCTTTGTCGCCCGCAATGGCAAAATAGATAGTCGCCATTTCTTCTTGTGTGGGTACGATGTAAACAGTCGATTCTTCGGGAAGTTGGGCCACATATTGGCCTAATTCCCAGTCAGAGCTGTCAAAGGCCGAATCTAAATTATTCGAATTTGCGTAACGCCAAAAATAATCAACTACAGTTAATCCGCCTGAGGCGATGAGCAGCAACATCAGTTGCAGCATAATAATCTGAGGATAATCAAATCTTGTGCCCTCAGTTCGCTCGAATAAAAGCTGTCCAATCCAGACGACACCTCTTGCCATAATAATAGCCAAAGGGGGAACTATGCCTATTAGCCGACCAAAGTGAGGGGCGTCACCGCTAAGTACTCCAGGTAACAGCATTATGAATAGCCAGAGCAGGAGAAAGACATCTTCCTCTTTGAATTTTCGAGCGACGATATTTGCCAGGCCAACGAAGGCAAAAAAAAGTTGTATCGGATCGATAAATGCCCTTCCTGGCAAGTTTTGCAAAATGTTTGTATCGCCCTGCCAAATTAGACCCCATAGTATTCGCCCAACATTGAGCGACCAAGTTTTCCAAGGCTCTCCCGGAAATGTTCCAGCGCCCCTGTTGGCGACGACTCGAGAACGAAATATTAGGAAATATGGATGGCGGAGCATGTAGACTACCAAAGGTAATGCTACAAGCAGCGCAGCTAGCGCCATTGCAACTAGATTTGCCCACTGAAGCCTGAATCCGCGTCGCTCTCGTATGAACCAGTAAATTCCATAGGCTACAAAAAGTAGTGGGAGAAATCTTGCCGCGGCATATGAATAAAATCCTAATCCCATTAGTATGCCAGAGATGATGAACCACTTTGGAGCAAATAGGCCTAAGGAACTCCAGGCCGATGCTTGTGATAGGTCATCAATATCTTGTTTTAGCGTCTCCGTCTTACGCACTCCCCGCCAAAAGCTATAGACAGTGAACGTACTTATTACGACGAACGACATGACTCGAACACCGTATCGGCTATGGGTTATAGCAGAGTAATTAATAGCTACGAGAAACGCCGCGAATAAAGGAATTAGACCTTCGAGAATATCTCCAAGATTTTTTACTTCGGTATCACCTCTGGCTTTTGGTGAGGAAGAAAGAACCGCAGCAGCAAAATAGATCGCAAAAACAGCAAGTACACCTGCAAGCGCTGCAGGAAATCTCACGGCAAATGGCGTTGGTCCAAAAATCAATAGCGAAATCGCTGTTAGATAAACATGCAAAGGTTCTCGACCGTAATTACCCTCAAGAAAAATCGGGTTGAAAGTTTCGAATATTGGGGAATCACGGTGAGCTTCGTCGGCATAAAGTTCCCAGCCTTCGTGAAATATCGGAAACGTATCACGTTTTAAGAGGGACAGAGCATCTAGCCCGTTGTATGCTTCTGCATGCTGTAATCCAGGAGGAAGGGATTCCAAGTTCCAAAAGCGTAAAAAGGCCGCCAGGATTAGTATCATCAACAAGGCGACGTATTTAGGGTCGAAGGTTAGGCGTTCTCGAATATTCTTAAGCACCCGATTATTAGGAGTTCGCCGTTCGGTTTCATTTATCATTTGAATTGCCCGGCGATAGCATTGTGTCTAAATCAGCGATCAATAACCCTTATAATTCGCTTGCACCTTAAGCATAACGCTTCCGTAAAATTCCACAGTGACGAGCGCCATACGGAAGTACCAAAATAGACTCATTTGGCTGGCTATAGTACTTCTCAATAAATTAAGGGTCAATATGGTCTAATGCTCAACAATCGTTACATCAGTTAAGTAGACAAAATCTTCATCACTTTGTTCTACGCGTAACCGCTCACCAGTAACCAAGTCATACATACCAACAATTAACGGAATTTTACCGGTCGGAATATCCTGTGGAAGATCGATAAGATGCGAATCAGGTATTATTTGACCTGGTTCCCATCGCGATGTTGGATTTATCCCGCACTCTGGGGCGCCATCGTGTTGGGCAAGGATGACTCCATCAAACAAATGGGTAAAAACTTGATTGTTTCGCTCTAGCGGTTCGAGTGCCTGCCAATAGATAGTTAAAATGACCTGCCCACCGGGCCTAGCTTGCGACGCATCAAGTTCATACCCAACTATGGCTACCTTGCCTTCCAAACTAACGTCCAGTGACGTCAAATTTGCTGGTAGGGATGGAAGGTGTTCTTCCGGAGTCACCCAGTAACTTCTGTCGCTTGCCTCAACAGTCGAGACATTTTGGACCGGCGCTCTAGAATAAATCTCTAGCGAAGGGACACCGTTGACTGTGATCACCGAGCGAAGGTTAAGATCACCCTGCCATATCTCAGGAATCTGGATTGTGTCCTGCGTATTGATCGCTTCAATATAGGTAGCATAATCAGGACAGTGTGTTCGCGACGACTGGGCCATATACCAGTTGGTGATTTCCTCCTCCTCATTGCTGATGTAAGGCAAATCATCATCGGATCCAGTTAATTCTAGCGCTAACCGCCAGCCTGCTTGGTGAGGAAAGCCAAAAAGGCCATAACTGGGCGGCTCATCCCAAGTGGTCAGATAGAGCCAGGGGAGTGGACGATTTTTTTCCCAAGTACGTTGACGTTCGGGAGTGGTGTCAACAAAAAGTAGTACCGGATACAAGGTAACGACAATAAGCCAAATCATCGCTATGGTAATTGTGCCGGCTGCTAGAAATGCACCTTCGCTTTTCTGAATTCTTCGCCATATTGCCAGCGCTCCATAGCCCGCCAATATGGATGTTGGAATAAATACTGTATAAAAATGAGTCCGCGGATCCTCGACTATGAGCCCGTAAAATATGAGAGGTACCACGAGATAAAGGATTGTCGCAAAATGGCTCCGCTTTATCGCCAGAAAAACTAACCCGACGGCCGCTAAGATAATGAGGCCAAGAACATACCAGGTGCTGTTATAGAATGTGCTCATTTGCCAGCCACGCACTGCACCTATACCAAGGACAGCGTTTCCGGATCCAAGCCCTACTCGATCACCAATCAAATAGCCAAAGGTACGGGCAAAATTTGGGCTGAGGATGAAAGGGATGAAAAAGACCAGGAGCAGCAGAAGACCTATTGCTCCCGCTATTGCTAATTCGTTCCACTTTGTCTTGGGTCCTTGCTTCAATCGCCCCAGGATGATCCAAATGAATGCAGGCACAATCAATAATGCATCATAGTGAGCCAAAATGGCCCCGGTAATAAAGAATGTCGATAGAATCAGATCATTGAAACGAGCCTCTTTCCGATAGCGATCTGCACAGACGAGGGTGAGAAGACCCCAAAGCATCACCAAGGATTGATATTGGACGATTCGACTAAAGGCGATCCCAAAACCACCAACCGCAAATAGCAAACTACTGAGAATCGCAACATCGTGATCAAACCATCTTCGCGCCAAGGTATATACGCCAAGGACAACGATAACACCTGCCCAAGCAAAGGGAATTCGTAGCCAAAAATCATTCAATGCGCCGGTGACAACCCAAGAAAACGTAGGTATCATTATCTCCATCGGGCCTTTTTGATGGAGAAATATCTCCGATTCATCGCCGCTAATTACTGCCGCCGCGCGTGCCATGATTATTCCCTCATCGCCCTGAAGCTCCTTGTATTCTAGGTTTGATAGCCGAAGAAATGCAGCCAAAATCAAGACAAGCAATATTGGGAGCCAACTACGGATCGAATTGGGAACAACGATGCTTGTGGAATTCTTGGTCAACGACAACAGAAATGGTATTAAGGCTAGCAAGATTGCAACAAAAATCGCAGATTGGGGAGAATACCCTGCAGGCAGCATACTGATGAGCAAGGTCGAATATCCGGCCGCGAGCATTGTCAAACCAGCTCCGACTAATAATCTTTCGCTAAGCGCACCAGGCAGCCATACGGCCCAAGCAATAGCAGGCCAAATCCATAGTAATAGAAAGGCAGGAATCTGCCTGGGGGCGCCGGCTGGGAGAATTGCTAAAAGGAGGCCTGATATGATGATGGCTAACCCAAGACTACCTGTTAACACCTTTTTATCAGTCACTGGACTCATCCACGATATAAACATGTATCGAATAACCGATCACATCATCAGGCTCTCGTTCCCTGAACCAGGCGAAAACACTTTTGTCTTCCAAAGGCAATTCCGATAGATTGCTGACACTAATCGCATACACACCTGGCTCCGGCGATTGGGAATCAAAAGGCACATCCCACCACAAATCATAATGACGGGTTAAACCGGGCAATGGTTCGTATTCTATTCCGTAATAAGAAGGATCGGCCGTCCCAAACCAGGAAAGTTTTATCCGTTGCTGGTTGTTAGTGTCCATCCAGTCTTTCAAACGCACAAGATCTTGTCCCCAGTCGATGTTACTATCCGCAAGTACTTCATGTCCTTGGGAAGGACCGCCAGCGAGTACGTTGAAATAACTAAGATAGTGTGGATGAATATAGATGGCAATTATTAGCAGAGAGGACAACGCACCTAGAATCGCAAACCGGGTTGTCAGAATTCTCACTCTTTCTGTTTCGTGCCAAAGATCAGCGAGCTCGCCGACGCCGCTTGCAAGCACATACAGGAAAGGCAATATTGGCAGTAAGTGTCGATAACCGATATTTAGTGCGCTACTCATGCTGAAAATAAAAAATAATACGGAAGGCAATAACAGATAAATTGCCTTCGACCTTGTCACTCGTAAGGAAAGAAGCATGCCTGCGGCAAATATGAACAGAAAAAGGACAAGCAAAGGCGTCTTGACTGCAAAGGCTACAGGAAAATAATACCACCAACCTTCCGTGGAGAATTGCCCAAACAGTACGGCCGGTCGCCCTCCGCCACTTAACATGGCGATCTGTTCAATCCCTGCCAAATATGTTGGAGCAGGTCCCGATAAGCCATTTAGTGTATTCAAATTAGTTGTAACGAATCGAAATTGACCCCATTCAAAACCATAAATTCCCCACACTACCACGGCAGCTATCAATAAGGCACCACAGTATCTTAAAAGGTTGCCGAATGTGTTCGACATTGACCAACGCCTGCCATATAGCGGTAATATCGCTAAAAGTGCGAAGACCGGAAGAAAAACAAGAACCGACATTTTGCTGGCAAGGGCTAGCCCGAGAGCAATTCCAGCCAAGAATAAATGTCTGAAGTAGCTATTATCAACCGACCACAATCTCCATAAAAGGAATGTGGCCAAAAGTAAAAAAAGCGCCCCTCCAACGTCGGTAGTGGTATAGCGACCATGGGCCAGTATATTCGGATCCAAAAGCAAAAATATCAGGGCCAGTAAAGCAGCTACCCGCCCCCAAAGGTTCAATGCAAAACGATAGCCAACCAGACTTAGCGCCAAAGTGAGAAACAAGATTGGCATCCTTGCCAGAAAGATCATTCTCTCAACATCCTGGTTAACAACCCAAAGCAATTGTTCAGCAAATGCATACCAGCCTTCTCGCTGATTCCACGATTCATGGTTTGTTGGCAAGACGACTTCAGGAAGTGTTAGCAGAGGCAGCGCACTGATACTGTTTATTAAAGGCGGATGTTCGAGACTAAAACGAGGATCTCCTGTTCTTAAGAAAGCTAAACCACGAGCAAGATGATTTTGCTCATCCATGGTCGGGCTATCATCTACAATAGAGTTTAGGGCCAGCCAGAAAAAGAGAAGAATGACCGGAACCACCAGATATGCCGGGCGGTCGCGGGCGATTTTTATCATGGATATCGATTATAGTTTAGGAGGTTGTTCAGGGGCAACAGGCCGTCAGCTTTTCGCTGTTGCCCAGAGTTGCATTGACGTGTCATGGAAACAACTTTGCATTAAAATCGGTTCCATGATGGAGTGGATATCGGGCTTAAAAAATTCTCGAGCAATTCGATTCTTAAGGCAACATTTTTCTAGTCTTCTCAAAATAACTATTTCCCTGGCTGGCTTGCTCTTTGTATTGACAAGAATCCCCGCCGGACAAATAAGAGATGAATTAGTAATCGTCAGCTGGCCTTGGTTGTTGGTCACCTTTTTACTGGTTACAGCTAGCCTATTCTTACGTGCCTATAGATGGATGCTTCTACTTAATGGTTTGAAGGCCAATATCAGGTATGGTCGATTGGTCGAATTATATTTCGTCGGAAATTTTTTTAATGCCTTTCTGCCAAGTGGCTTCGGTGGTGATGCGGTTAGAATTTTGGAAACCGCAAGAAATGTACCGGCGAATATCGCGGCCGGAACGGTTGTTGTCGATCGGATGACAGGACTGCTGACATTATTCGCCATGGCCCTATTAGCATTGCCCTTCCGGCCAGAACAATTTACTGACCCGTTAGCCCTTATCGTTGCTTTGGTCTCAATTAGCGGATTATTAGCCGGCTTTATCTTGTTCGACGGCTCACTATTGAGACGCTTTGGAGGATGGTTGCCTTCCGCAATTTCTCCGACGGGAGAAGGACCTATGGCAAAATTTTTAGACGCGGTGCAAGGCTGCGGCTGGAGAGCGATTGGCGGTGCTTTTGTCGTTTCTCTAATCTTCAACGCAATGTTAGTTGCTTGGTGGACAACAGCCGCTAAAGCACTCGGTTTCTCCATTCCTTATACCTATATGGTGCTGGTAGTTCCCATTTTATCGGTTGCCTTATTGATGCCCTCCATAAGTGGCTTAGGAGTTCGGGAGATTCTGGCCGTACAATTGTTTAAAGGGGCTGGATTGAATGAAGCCGAAGCGGTGGTACTTTCACTTCTCGTATGGCTAGTAATGCGGGCAGTAAGCTTGCTGGGAGCACCCGTATATATTTTGGCTACAATTCGGGAAAATAGGAGACCGATAACTGAACCAGCCGAAGAGACTCTGCCTTGAGGCTTGCTAAGTTCCAGGATCCGGAAACCATACTTGCTCCCCGTTTAGTATTTTCTTGATTTGCTCCGGAAATTTTTTAACATCTAGTGGCTTTGCCAGAAATCCATCAAACCCTGCTTCCTTCGCTCTCTGCATTTCCGTGGCAGTGCCTAAAGCGGTGATTGGCACAACCAAAGTGTTACACAGTTGTGGGTGGGATCGGATTTGTTTTAGTGCTTCGTATCCATCTTCGACGGGAAGTCGCAGATCCATGAGAATCAAATCGACTCGCTCCATCTGTTCAGCATACTCCACGACTCCCCATCCCGTGGTCTTCCATTCTGGATGCTTCACCCCCATATAGGCCAATAATCGAGCAGTTAATGCGAAGCTAGCTGGATTGTCCTCTACAACTAAGACATGAGCGTCTTCTGGAGAAATCGATTTTTGTCCAGACATCGTAGGCCTCAAAATAACTGAACTTCAACCCATTCGCCAGCTGTCAGTCCCCCTTTGTTAAGCGGCACTTTCAGCAGGCCGTCGGCATTCACGAGTGTATAGATTAGATTGCTCTTGCCGAATACAGGCGATGCAATAAGCCCTTCCGGACTGTCCTGTAATCGAGACGGCACATAGTCCTCGCGACCTGTTTCGCTGGATATGTTGGTGCTGAGCTTAGCCCATACAATACCCCGACGAGGCGCTGATTGCAAGCCTTGCAGTCTATGCAATGCAGGTATGCCAAACATTGCGTATTGAACCATTGCCGAAACGGGATTGCCCGGCAATCCTAGGATTGGTTTTCCATTTACAACGCCCAGGATCGTGGGTTTTCCAGGCCGGGTTGCCACACCATGAAGCAATACGCCTGGATCGCCAAGAGCATCTATGATCGTGGCAGTCATATCGCGGCTGCTGACAGATGAGCCGGCCGAAAAAACAACCATATCATTGTCATCAAGCGCTCTCTGAGCGGCCGCTTGTAGCGCGCCCTGATCGTCAGGAATGATACCCAACAGCTGCGGTATGCCCCCGCCTCTTCTAGTTTGTCCTGCAATCGTGTAACTATTGATATCTCTAATTTCACCTGGAGCAGGATTTGACTGAGGGGGAATCACCTCATCGCCAGTACCAAGGATGGCCACACGAGGTGATTGAGCCACTAGAACATTTACGATTCCTAGGGCAAGAAGGCCGCCGATGTCTTGTGGTCGAATTAGATGACCACTGGGTAAAACCTGGTCACCGTAAGTAACATCCTCACCAATCTGCAAGACGTTTTGTCCGACCGCTACTGCCTTCATTACCTCAATTTCGCCTCGGGGCGCCATATGTTCATCACCTGTTACAGATTGAGTATGCTCAATTTGCACAACTGCGTCTGCGGTGTCGGGGATCATGCCACCAGTGTGAACCACGGCGGCCTGGTACGGAGCAAGGGTTATATCGGCCGCTTGACCCATATTTACTTCGCCAACCACTGACAACATCGCTGGAAGACTCTCTCCAGCCCCAAAGGTATCAGCCGCCCTAACGGCATAACCATCCATCGTACTTCTACGAAATGTAGGCAATGCTTCTGGAGCTCGAACGTCCTCAAAAGTAACCCGATCCTGGGCGTCCTCGCTTGCCAAAATCTGACTCGATGTGCGCCAGGTCAGGTGCTCGAACAACAGCTGGCGAGCATCATCCGGAGGTAGAACGTTAAAAAATTCAGTCATTCTTTTGATAGTCAGCAGTTATTTTCTGCATTATCCTTAACTTTCAATTTCAACCATATTTTTTAAGCCGGTTTCGTCGATAATCGGTATTCCCAATTGCTCCGCTTTGTTCAGCTTACTACCGGCCGAATCCCCAGCTAGAAGATAATCTGTGCGCCTGCTAACCGAGCCTGTCACCTTACCGGCGCTTGCCTCAATGAGGGCCTTGGCCTCTTGACGGCTCATTGAGGGCAGCGTACCGGTAATAACGAAGGTAAGACCCTCTAACCTGGTGTTTGTTGCGGAATCCGTATCCAGGGCGAAATTAAGCCCTGCATTTCGAAGTTTTCGAATTAGATCTTGATTATCGTCCTGTGCAAACCAAGCGACAGTATTTGAAGCTGTTTCCGGTCCAATTCCCTCGATAAGTTCCAATTCTTCTTGGCTGGCCAAAGCGAGTTGATCGATACTACCCAAATTGTCTAGGAGCAAGCTGGCAACCACCCCACCTACAAATCGTACGCCTAGACCTGTTAATAACCTATCAGCGCTTTGCTGCTTGCTGGCTTCAATACCGGCTAGCAAGTTTTCCACCTTTTTTTCTTGAAATCCCTCGAGCTTTAGTAATTCATCGCGCTGCAGGTAATAAATATCGGCGATATCCGATATCAATCCTTCTTGAATCAACAATGCTCCTGTTTGCGAACCAAAATTATCGATATCCATGGCCGATCGGCCGACAAAATACTCAACTCGCCTGACTAACTGTTCTGGACAGGTCGGATTCAGGCAATAAACGGCGACTTCGTCCGGAGGGTGGGTTACAGGAACGTCACAAAAAGGGCAATGCTCTGGTGGTTTAACGATTTCTTCGGATCCATCTCGCAGATTAATTACATGACCAATAATGTAGGGTATTACATCTCCAGCCCGTTTTACCAGTACCGTGTCGCCAATGCGAATATCTTTTCTAGCAATTTCATCATAATTATGCAGCGTCGCGTTCCTGACCACAACGCCACCAATCTCGACCGGTTCCAGCACCGCATTTGGGGCCAGGATTCCAGTTCGGCCAACATTTACACCAACCTCGAGTAACCGGGTCGTCTTTTCTTGGGCTGGAAATTTCTTGGCAAAGACCCAAGAGGGGCGATTGCCATGAAATTTCCAGCCCAAGAAAAGACGACCAGGTTGCTCGAGGTTGGTGTAAATGTTGGCCGAACTGGAATCCTGGCCCCAAATGCGGTG
>PVMS01018634.1_pt1 | contig 13759 bp, 13 predicted proteins | sample 1853461 | NCBI WGS metagenome assembly PVMS01 (sample SAMN08582032, study PRJNA380276) | Marine sediment metagenome, whole genome shotgun sequencing project. | isolation source: ocean sediment barecode stripped | collected 2017 | reverse complement strand
TGTGTTGGATCCATACGACGTTCCTAGTTTGCGCGGCATCCAAGCGCCTGCTGCAAAATCTGTATCGGATCGTCGTCCGTCGACAAGTGCAGCAAATGAATACCGTAACGCTGACAGAAATGTTCCATCGTAGCGAATCGATCCTCGAACACGTGCCGGTAGTCGGATCGAGCGCCGCGTGCGTACGTGTCGATTGCCATTTCTTCGTCGTGACTGACCAGCCGGTAATGGCCCGGCGGCGGCAAGCGCCGCTCGAGCGGGTCGCTCAGGAATACCACCAACACCTCGTTGTGGCGCGCCACGCCGGTCAGGTAGGACTGTGCGTTTCTTGAGAGCCCGATGAAATCACTGATAACGATGACCAGGCTGCCCGGATGGGTGACCCGACGCAACGCCGCCATTGCCTGCGTGAGTGGCGGTTCTTCGTCGGCGGCGGTCTGATCGTTCGACGGTTGCCAGTCGGGATGGGTCACGATCTCATGCACATATCGCAGTGCCGCCTGGCGACCGAGCCTCGGCCTTACCTCCCGGTGCCTGGTATCGCCAAATACGATTCCACCGAGCCGGTCGCCGCGATGATGTGCCGCCCACGCCAGTAAAGCGGCAGCGCGCGATGCGCTGACAGATTTGAAACAACCCTGCGTTGCAAAATGCATGTTGCTGCGCAGATCGGTGGCGATCAGGACCGGCCGTTCCCGTTCCTCGCGAAATAATTTGGTATAGGCTTCGCTGCTTCTTGCGGTAACTCGCCAGTCGATGTTGCGCGGATCATCGCCGGGCTGGTAGGGCCGGGATTCGTCGAATTCCATGCCGCGGCCTTTAAAATGCGAGACGTAGGCGCCTGTCTGCATTGAATTCACCCTGAGCACATCAAGCGCAATGACTCGCGCAGGCCCGCCCAGGCGTATCAACTCGGCCTGGTTGACGCTTACCGGTGACGCATCGGCCTGTAACTTGTCGTGCCGCATTCCCGTTTTTTGTCGCTAATGCACCCCGACTCCGTCCAGTACTCCATTGATAATAGTGTCCGGTTCGACGCCATCTGCTTCCGCCTCGAAACTCAATACGAGCCTGTGCCGCAGCACATCCGCTGCGACCTCCTGGATATCTTCGGGACCAACGTAATCGCGCCCCTGGAGCCATGCATGTGCACGGGCACATCGATCGATGCCCATGCAGGCGCGCGGACTGGCGCCGTACATGACCTGGCCGTCCAGTTCTTTCTTGACTGCGCCCGGATTACGGGTGGCAACGACGACCTTGACGATGTATTTCTCGAGTTCCTCCGAAAGATGCAGACGCAGGATCTCCTGTCGTGCTTCCATGATGGCCGTCTCCGGCATCAGCTCCGCCGGCGCGAAGGCGTCGCGCTCCCCGGATTTGGCCTCCTCGCGATTGAGAATGAGGATTTTGCGCTCATCCTCGATACTCGGATAACCAATCAAAACATTCATCAAAAACCGGTCCAGCTGTGCCTCTGGCAATGGGTAGGTACCTTCCTGCTCGATCGGATTCTGCGTGGCCATCACCATAAACAGGTTGGGCAGTTTGTAGCTGTGCTCGCCGACCGTAATCTGCCGTTCCTCCATCGCCTCGAGCAGTGCAGACTGAACCTTTGCCGGCGCGCGGTTGATTTCGTCCGCGAGGATCAAATTGTGAAACAGCGGGCCCTCGCGAAACTCGAACGTGCCGTCCTGCGGCCTGTAGATATCCGTTCCGGTCAGGTCGGCCGGCAGCAGGTCAGGCGTGAACTGGAGTCGGTGAAAATTGCCCTCGATGCTCTCGGCCAGCACTTTGATTGCGCGAGTCTTTGCCAGGCCCGGCGCCCCCTCCACCAGCAAGTGCCCGTCGCACAGCAGGGCGATCAGCATCCTGTTGATCAGGTGAGACTGACCAATGATGAGATTACTCGCGTGGGCTTCGAGCTTTTGGAATTCTTCTGTGGTGCTCATTCAATGCTCCGAGGGTAAAAACGGCGTGCCATTGTAGTGGTCATGCGCGAACAGTCCAACCGGTCAGCGAATATTTGTCTCACATGGAGCAATGAGCGCGCTTTAGCGATAATGGTCCCCTTACGACCAATCGGTACTGAAAACATTGCAAATATCTGTTGAAAAATCTTCCGGCATCGCCATGGCATGCCTCGTCCTGTGCGTGTCCGGCTGTGGCGATCCCGAGCCAATCGCCGCGGAGCAGGCCCTCGCCTGCGGCACCGACGGCGCGCTGGTCGCGGAAATCTACGGCGGCGTCCGCGTATCCATCGACTGGGACGCCAGCGTGCTGGAGTGCCAGGGCATGCCCCGGCCCAACGGCGAAGGGGCGCGGTTGCGCTTCGCCGGCCCGGTCGGCACCGCTGACGGAGAGCGACGGTTGGCATTTATTCTCGGGCTCCCGGACCTCCAGCGCGGCGAGACCGGAAAGGAATTGCCGACCAACGTGACCCTGATGGAGGAAGGTACCGGGCGGTTTTTCGGGACCCGGGATACCGTCAATTGCTGGACCGACATTGAGACACATGAGCAGGTCGAGCCGGAGGGTTACAGAATCAGCGGAATTCTCTATTGCGTGGCGCCGTTGGCAGACCTTAACGGCAATTCGAATGTTTCGTTCACCGATCTGACGTTTACTGGCCAGGTGACCTGGGGGGCACCGAAATGAAGATAATCCGCGTCATTTCGATTTTGTGCATCGGCCTGATATTGAGCGGACAGAGCAGCGAGGACGAAAGTCTCGATGCCGCATTTGAAAAGGACGTGCTCGTAATTACGGCAAGCGAACATGCTTGTTACAAATTCGATATTTACGTCGCAACGACCCGTGCACAACAAACGCGTGGCCTGATGCACGTTCGCTATATGCCGGATTCGACAGGCATGCTGTTCGTTTACCAGCAGCCGCGCCTGTTGTCGATGTGGATGAAAAACACTTACATGTCACTCGACATGCTATTCATTCGCGCCGACGGTTCAATCGCCAATATCGAGACACATACCGAACCTTTATCATTAGAGACGATCAGCGCAATCGAGCCTCTGAACTTTGTCCTGGAACTGAATGCCGGCGTTACCGAGCGCTTGGGGATAGATACGGACAGCCGCGTGCACTTCCCCAACGGCTAAGTAATGATGCCGATCTCGAGTAATTCAAAAAACTTTGCGGTGTACTTCCTGGTCCTGTCGGCTGTCGCTGTGCTGACGCTTGTCATCCTCGCACCAGATGCAATGGACGAATCGAACCTGGGGCTCGCGCTTCGTGTAACTGCGCGGCTGGCGTTCGTCATTTATATAATAGTGTTCGTAACCCGTCCGTTGCGGCAAATCGTGCCGATGCCGCTAACGCTTGCGTTGTTCAGAAACCGACGCTATATCGGCATCAGTTTTGCGGCAGTGATGACCATGCACCTGGCGCTAATTAGCTGGCTGCTTTTGTATGTAGTGGATGAAGGACGGTCGCTGACGAGCCTTACGCCCGGGATCGTTACTTACATGCTGATAACTCTCATGCTGGTAACTTCATTCGATGCGCCAGCCCGTGCATTGGGCTCGAAAAACTGGCGGCGCCTGCATAAAACCGGGCTTTACTGGATTGGCGCTATATTCGCGGCCACACTCGTGCCCGACGTCATCGACTATCCCTCTGACCCGGTTTACCTGACCATCGGGGCACTGATGATTCTCGCCGTTATGATCAGGGTCACGGCATTTGTGAAGCGAAAGGATCAGAGTACGGCGGCGATGGACTCTGCCAGGTAATCGACATTGTCGCTGGTAACGCCACAAACATTTATGCGGCCCGAGTCGACCAGGTAAATCCCGTAATCCTGCTTCAACCGGGCAACCTGTTCCGGCGAGACTCCCAAGTAGCAGAACATGCCGTTGGCACGTTCGATATGGGAGAAGTCTCTGTCCGGTGCTGTTTTGCCAAGCTCGACGACGATGAGCTTTCTCATCTCTTTCATCCGGTCGCGCATGCTGCTCAGCTCAGCTAGCCAATCATTGCGGAGATCCGTGTCATTGAGAATTATCGTAACAGCAGCACCACCGTGGTCCGGCGGCAGCGAATAGATTGTCCTGACGATGTTGAGCGCCTGGCTGCCAACAGTCGCGGCAGCGTCCGCATTCGCTGTCACGAAGCTCAAAATACCCACCCGCTCACGATAAAGGCCAAAATTCTTCGAGCAGGAAGCGGCAACGATCATTTCCGGCACCCGCTCGAGCAACGCGCGCACGCTGTATGCATCCTCGTCGAGACTGTCCGCAAATCCCTGGTAGGCGATATCGATGAAGGGGACTAGTCCCCGCGCAACGATAATCTCGACAATCTCATCCCATTGCCCGGTAGATAAATCCATGCCGGTCGGGTTGTGGCAACAACCGTGCAAGAGCGCAATATCACCCGAGGGCACCTTGTTCAGGGCATCGAGCATTGCGTCAAAACGCAACTCATTCCGATCAGTATCGTAATAGGGGTAACTCGCCAATTTCACGCCGGCACCGCTAAGAAGCGGCACGTGATTGTTCCAGGTCGGATCACTGACCCAGAGCGTTGTATCGGAATTTGCCCGCAGAATCACTCGGGCCGCTACACTCAGCGCGCCCGATCCGCCCGGTGTCTGCAGCGTCATGACACGGTCGTTGTCGAGAGCATCCTCGCCAAATACCAGGGCTTGCATGGCATCACAGAAATCCGCGGCACCGCGACTGCCCAGGTAGGACTTGCTCGTCTGGGTCTCGAGCAAGCGCCGCTCAGCCGTCTTGATAGCGCGGAATACCGGTGTATGACCTGCAGCATCCCGGTATACGCCCACACCAAGGTCGATCTTGTTATCACGCGGATCATTCGCGTGTTCAGCGATGAGCTTCAGGATGGCGTCGGGTGGCTTGCGCTCCAGTGATTCGAACAAAAGAAATCTCCGCAGGGTCGTAAAGGCGCGAATTGTACACAGGGAACGATGTCCGTGTGGATGATGAGATTGCGCCGGTCACCGTGAACGCGCAGCTAGCGGGTCCGATCGATTTGCACGATCGGCCCTGAAAAATTACTCCGCCCGTTTCCGGGCGGGATAAACAATGATCAGGGTTTCGGCGCCCAGACAGAACACCAGCCCTTGGCATTAACCAGCTTGCCCGGGAATATCTGGCATGGCCGCCACTCTTCGCCGTCGGCGCCCTGTATCAATGCACAGTTCATACAGGTCTGATCTGCAGCCGGATTGGCACGCTGTGCAGGATCAACACTGCTGGCGTCGTGGACATACTTCAGCGATTGTGCGATCGGATCGCTTTCCTCGATTTTCGGCATGTCCTGGGCATGGGCTTCGTTGCCGGGTCGTACCAGGCAGCCCGCCGCCGCAACGGCCGACAATTGAATAAACTGGCGTCTTGCAATTTTGCTCAAGGGAATCTCCTTCCGTCCTAATGTGGTCACTTTGTGGTCGCGTATGTTAATCGAAAATCGGTCCGCACGCGCCCAAAACAGCGGCAGAGGATACCCCAAGTACCTGAACACAGGCATAACGGATAACCCTTAGAGCACCCTGATTGGGGTTTTCAGCCCGAATTCGAGCATAAAGTGTGAACACTTTCACATTCGGCTGTTCAAAGCGTTGGACACTCCGGCGGGTCGGGCATAATCAAGCACCTGCAGACAAAAAGAATCGAATCGACTGGATAGCCTCTATTGACCAGAACGACTATTTTTGACCCTGACCGACACAGGCCCATGCGTCCCGCGCGGTTGCTGGCGTTGGTTTTCCTGCTCGGCAGCACTGCAGCGTCGGCTGAGACGGTCACGCACCAATACACGGTGAGCGTCGACTACTCGATGAGCCGCTTGTGGGTAGAGGCGAGGTTCAGTCGTCCCGTCAATAGCGTGACTGCGCGGTCCCACGATGCCGGTAAATATCTGCTGGACGTCCGCAGCTGTGGTGAAGACCAGCAGATCAGGATGCGCAACCAGCGCATGATGCTGCCGCAGCGTGGCATCAGCTGCATGAATTACACAGTGGACCTTAAGCACGCGGCGCAGGAACATCGCTACGACGAAATGCTGGCGCCGCAAAACATTATCGTTTCCCCGTCGTACTGGCTGTGGCGCCCGGAACTGCGCACCGGGACCGAAATCCAGATCAGGTTTCGTCTTCCCGAAAACGTGCAGGTCTCCGTCCCCTGGCAGAAACTCGCTGAGGACGGTCCGGTTTACCGGCTAGCCAAGTCTCCGGAAAGCGCGTTCGCACCAGCGGTTTTCGGTAGCTTCGACTACCGCGAACTCAAAGTACCCGGCGCAACCCTTCGCGTCAGTTTGCTCAGTGGCGTGGAAGAAATGGACAATGATTCGATCGCTCAGTGGATCAGCGCGACGGCAATGGACGTTAGCCTGGCTTATGGTCGCTTTCCGAACCCATCGCCGCAGGTTGTTGTGATTCCGATCGGCGACGGCCGCATCAATTACCGCAGTGCCGTTCCATACGGCCGCGTGATTCGTGACGGTGGCGAAACAGTCGAGTTGCAGGTCGATCAATCGCAACCACTCGAGGCACTGCTAGCCGACTGGACGGCGACGCATGAGTTCAGTCACCTGATGCTGCCGTATATTGAGCGCAAGCACCGCTGGATCTCGGAGGGTTTTGCACAGTACTACCAGAACGTGCTGCTTAGTCGGTCCGGTGCCTACGATGATCTGTACGCATGGCAAAAAATATATGACGGCTATGAGCGAGGCCGGCAGTCGCGACCCGAACTATCGCCGAACGAAGCGACCACCGGAGGCATGCGCGCCGGGCTAATGAAAGTTTACTGGAGCGGTGCTGCGATCGCGTTAATGGCAGACGTACAACTGCGGGAACGTTCCGGAGGCAAAGAATCCCTGGACGTTATTCTCGACAGATTCCAGGCATGCTGTTTGCCGTCTGACCGGGTCTGGTCCGGACCGGAATTGTTCGCGCAGTTCGACGAGCTTGCGAGCGTGCCGGTCTTCGAGCCGCTGTATCGGCGCTTTGCCGACACCGCCGGCTTTCCGGACACGAGTGAGCTTTTCGAGCGGCTTGGCCTGGCCGTTTCGGACGGCAAAGTCCGCATCCGGCTTCTCGCCGAATTGCGAGCTATTCGCAAGTCGATCCTGAAGACAAACGACGACGCTGCCAGCTGGCGCGAGCAACTCGCTGCCAACTAGATTTCGGTGCCCGGATTTGGGTGCCGGTGTTCACTTAATTTCATGGCGCGGTGCCACGGTAGAACCGGTGGCGGTGTAAATAAGTGAACACCGGCACCCAAACACAGCCCCAAACACAAGTGAGTGAACACCGGCACCGAAACACCGGCCAATCGCCGCACACCGCCTGATATATACTTGTCGGCCAAATTTCACACCGGCAGCGGTGACAAAATGACTGGCAGCAGCCTGACCGTCGACATCAGCAGAGTCAGCGGCAATCAAAGTCAATCAGAAAGCGACGATGTCGCCGTCGAAGAACCGTTGGAGATCCAGCTGAGCTCGCCGACTGCGGAAGGTTCAGCTGCCAAAAGCATTTCCATAACGATGCGCACACCGGGCGAGGATGCCAACCTTGCGCTGGGATTTTTGCTCACAGAGGGCGTCATCGAATCTGCGGATCAGGTCACGTCAGTTTCTCATCATGGGGAAGCAGCGCCTGACACGGGATTGCAAAACATTATCCGGGTGGAGCTTCGCCCGGACGTTGATGTCGACCTCGACAGGCTCGTGCGGCACTTTTATACAACGTCGAGCTGCGGCGTTTGCGGCAAGACTTCCCTGGAAGCACTGCGTGTGACAGGACAAAGCTCGCTCGCCGGCTGCACAAGCACATTTACTCGTGACCTGATTATTTCCATGCCGGAACGCGTGAAGAGTCAGCAACCTGTTTTCACGAAAACCGGCAGTCTGCATGCCGCCGCAATATTCGACCCGCAGGGCGAAATAATCGTCGTTAAGGAGGACGTGGGTCGGCATAATGCAACCGACAAGGCCATTGGTGCATTGTTGCAGGCAAGCCAGTTGCCAGGTCATGCGTATGGCCTGCTGGTCTCCGGGCGGGCAAGCTTCGAACTGATGCAAAAAGCACTTGTGGCGGGTATTCCGTTGCTTGCTGCAGTGGGCGCACCGTCGAGCCTCGCGGTACAGACAGCAAAAGAATTTGATATGACGCTCGTCGGCTTTCTGCGCGACGAAAAATTTAATATTTATGCGGGATCTGAACGCATCAGGTAAGGGGATACTGGCCAACAATGGCAGGCAAATACGACAGCGCTATTGCGACTGAGATCATCAACAGCTTCGGGGCGAAACCGGAGATGCTGGTGCAGATTCTAGTTGCATTCATTGAGCGCTATTCCTATATCAGCGAAGAGGCCATGCGGCAGATCGCAAAGGAACTGAACTTGTCGCGCGCCGACGTGCATGGTGTCGTTAGCTTCTACCACGACTTTCGTACAGAGCCACCCGGCAAACACGTCGTAAAAATCTGCCAGGCGGAGTCCTGCCAGGCGATGGGCAGCCGCGAGCTGACATCGCACGCAGAAAAGAAGTTCGGCGTGAACTTAAATCAGACGACAGAGGATGGCGAGGTAACACTTGAGCCGGTTTACTGTCTTGGCAACTGCGCCTGCTCGCCGGCGGTCATGATTGACCAACAGGTTTACGGCCGTGTCGATACCAAAAAATTCGACACGCTCCTGGAGAAGCACCGATGAGCGACGCGATTAAAGTCTACGTGCCGCGAGAAACTGCCGCTATTTCGCTCGGCGCTGACGAAGTAGCCACGCGCATTGCCGCCGTTGCCAAAAAGAACAAGGTCAACGTTGAGATCATTCGTAACGGTTCATGGGGCGTCACCTGGCTCGAGCCAATGGTTGAGGTGTCCATCGACGGTCAGCGCATCGCATACGGACCAGTTGATCCTGACAGCGTCGACGACCTGGTTGCCGCTGGATTCCTGGAAGGCGGCGACCACGAATTGAAGCTTGGACCGACCGTGGAGATCGACTGGTTGAAGAACCAGGATCGCTGGACCTTCCGCCGCTGCGGGTTGATCGATCCATTGTCATTCGATGAATACCAGGCAAGCGGCGGCTTTGCCGGCTTGCGCAAAGCATTCGAGGCCGGTGCAAATCATGTCCTCGAGCAACTTAAGGCATCGGGGCTTCGCGGTCGCGGCGGCGCCGGATTTCCAACCGGCATCAAGTGGCAAACCGTTGCCGATGCGGCCGGCGAACAAAAATACATCGCATGTAACGCCGACGAGGGGGACAGTGGAACCTATTCTGATCGCATCCTGATGGAAAGCGATCCGCTGACTCTGATAGAGGGAATGCTGATCGCAGGTTTCGCGGTTGGCGCGAGCAAGGGTTACATCTATTTGCGATCCGAATATCCGCTGACTCGACAGATCCTCAATAAAGCCCTGGCTCTTGCTCGCAAGAATGGGTGGCTCGGCGAAAACATCCAGGGCAGTGGCTTCGATTTCGATATTGATCTGCACATTGCCGCCGGCTCATATGTCTGCGGTGAAGAAACGGCGATGCTCGAGAGCCTCGAAGGTAAAGCCGGCATCATTCGATACAAACCGCCGTTGCCCGCAATCGAAGGACTGTTCGGCAAACCCACCGTCGTCAATAACGTCGTGACGCTGGGCTCGGTGCCCGACATCATCGCGCTCGGTGGAGACGCCTACGCAGCACATGGTGTCGGCCGCTCGAAGGGCACGCTCGCATTCCAGCTCGCCGGAAATATTAAACGCGGGGGACTCGTCGAAAAAGCATTCGGCGTGACGCTACGTGACCTGATCGAAGACTGGGGTGGCGGCACGGCATCCGGCCGCGACGTAAAGGCGGTGCAGATCGGCGGCCCGCTGGGTACCTATTTTCCACAGCAACTGCTCGATACGCCACTAGACTACGAAGCGTTCATCGCAGCCGGCGGCATGATCGGGCACGGCGGCATCGTGGTGTTTGATGACACGGTGGACATGTCAGCCCAGGCCAGGTTTGCGATGGAGTTCTGTGCGATCGAATCCTGCGGCAAGTGCACGCCATGCCGTATCGGCTCCGTACGCGGCGTTGAGGTCATCGATCGTATCGTTGGAAATGAAGAGCGTGAAGATAATCTCAACCTTCTCAATGACTTATGCGATACGATGATCGACGGATCCTTATGTGCAATGGGTGGATTAACGCCGTTTCCAGTGCGGAGTGCGCTAGAATATTTTCCCGAGGACTTCAATAAATGAATCCGACCACACAAGCAGATTTAGGCACGCCGGAGAGCATTCTCGAGGAGATAGTAACCGTCGAGATCGATGGCCTGCCGGCCAGGGTGAAAGCGGGCAGCACCATCATGCGTGCGGCACGCGAGTCTGGCGTGGACGTACCGAAACTCTGCGCGACTGACAGCGTAAAACCATTCGGTTCGTGCCGTCTGTGCCTGGTTGAGGTCGAGGGTCGCAACGGATACCCGGCGTCCTGCACGACGATTGTCGAAGAGGGCATGAAAATAAGCACCCAGACGGATGCGCTCGCCAGGTTGCGCCGCAATGTCATGGAGCTTTATATCTCGGATCACCCGCTCGACTGCCTGACCTGTGCGGCGAACGGCGATTGCGAATTGCAGGACATGGCCGGCGCTGTTGGTTTGCGAGACGTCCGCTACGGCTACGCCGGCGAGAATCATCTCGATGCCGAGATCGATGACAGCAATCCCTATTTCTCCTTCGATCCGAGCAAATGCATTGTTTGTTCACGCTGTGTTCGCGCGTGCGACGAGGTCCAGGGTACATTTGCACTGACGATCGAGGGTCGCGGGTTCGAATCCAAAGTTGCCGCAAGTATTAACGAAAGTTTCATCGACTCCGAATGCGTATCCTGCGGCGCGTGCGTGCAAGCCTGTCCGACCGCGACACTGATGGAGAAGTCCATCATCGATAACGGGCAACCGGACCACAGTGTGCTGACCACCTGCGCCTACTGTGGCGTTGGCTGTTCGTTCAAAGCCGACATGAAGGGCGATCAGGTTGTCCGCATGACGCCGTACAAGGATGGCCAGGCGAATCATGGTCACAGCTGCGTCAAAGGCCGCTTCGCGTGGGGCTATTCAACCCACAAAGAGCGTGTATTGGATCCGATGATCCGCGAAAGCACCGACGATCCGTGGCGCAAGGTCGGTTGGGAGGAAGCCATTTCCTACGCGGCGCAGCGCTTCAAGGATATTCAGAAAGAATATGGGCGCAAGTCCGTGGGTGGCATAACGTCGTCACGCTGCACGAATGAAGAAGTATTCATCGTGCAAAAACTCGTTCGTGCAGCCTTCGGCAACAACAATGTCGATACCTGCGCGCGTGTTTGTCATTCGCCCACCGGATACGGCCTCAAACAAACGCTCGGAACGTCAGCCGGGACACAACCCTTCGATAGCGTCATGGACGCCGATGTCATCATCGTAATCGGCGCAAATCCAACGGACGCTCATCCGGTTTTCGCGTCTCAAATGAAGCGCAGGTTGCGCGAAGGCGCGAAATTGATTGTCGTCGATCCACGGCACATCGATCTCGTACGATCGCCGCATGTGTGCGCGGACTATCATCTGCCACTATTGCCGGGGACTAATGTTCCGATCATCAATGCCCTCGCACACACCATCGTGAGCGAAGGCCTGGTCGACGAAGAATACGTCAACGAACGCTGCGACCTGGATTCATTTGCCGCCTGGAAGGAATGCGTTCTTAAGCCAGAAAACTCTCCGGAGTCAGTGGCAGAGATTTCCGGCGTGCCGGCCGAGGTCATTCGCGGCGCGGCGAGGTTGTATGGCAGCGCAGAAAACGGCGCCATCTATTACGGACTCGGCGTCACCGAACACAGCCAGGGATCGACCATGGTCATGGGCATGGCCAATCTCGCGATGGCGACCGGCAATATTGGATTTTCCGGCCGTGGCGTAAACCCGCTGCGTGGCCAGAACAACGTACAGGGATCCTGCGACATGGGATCGTTCCCGCACGAACTTCCCGGGTATCGACCGGTTCAGGACGATGAGGTCCGCGGCTTGTTCGAGAAACTATGGGGTGTCGAGCTTGATCCGGAACCCGGTTATCGCATCCCGAACATGTTCGATGCTGCTATCGCCGGACAGTACAAGGGTATGTACATCCAGGGTGAGGATCTCGCCCAGTCGGATCCGAACACGCAACATGTTGAAGCCGCACTCGGCAGCATGGAGTGCATTGTCGTACAGGACCTGTTTCTGAACGAAACTGCAAAATTTGCACACGTTTTCCTGCCGGGGACCTCGTTTCTCGAGAAAGACGGTACATTCATCAATGCAGAACGCCGTATCAATCGCGTACGACCAGTAATGAAACCGCGCCAGGGCAAGGCCGAATGGCTGATTACGCAAGAGCTCGCGCAGGCGCTTGGCTACGACATGAGCTATTCGAATGAAGCCGAAATCATGGACGAGATCGCCGAGTTGACACCGACGTTTGCCAATGTGTCGTTCAAATTCCTGGACGAGGTCGGCAGCGTGCAATGGCCGTGCAACGAGAAAGCGCCGATGGGTACGCCGATCATGCACATCGGTGAATTCGTACGTGGCAAAGGTCTGTTTATTGAAACGGATTATGTGCCGACGGAAGAGCGTACGAATCGTAAGTTCCCGTTACTGCTCACCACTGGTCGCACGCTGACGCAATACAACGTCGGCGCTCAAACGCGTCGCACCGACAACGTCGTCTGGTACAAGGAAGACCTGCTCGAGATTCATCCTCATGATGCAGAAACACGCGGCATCAATGATGGCGACCGGGTGTCACTCTCCAGCCGCAAAGGCGACATTACGCTTACGGCAGTTGTTACCGAAAAAGTCCAGACCGGCGTCGTATACACGACCTTCCACGATCCCGAAACCGGCGCTAATGTCGTCACAACCGAGTATTCAGACTGGGCAACGAGTTGCCCTGAATACAAAGTGACTGCAGTACAGGTTGCTCCCGCCGTGCACCGATCGAAGTGGCAGCACCAGTTCGAGAAACGCGCCAAGAAACAAGGCAAGATACTCGAAACTTCCTGATCGCTCTTTATTCGTTTGCTTCGACCTCGTCATGGAACAGCCACTGTTCCAACGGTTGCTTGATCCATCGTGGGAACGCCACGAACATGGCCACCAGGATGCCGAGACCCCACGGTGGTGAGATCTCAATGATAAATACCGGCCACATGAAAGCGGCGATCATATTTTGCAGGGACTCTCCGAGATATCGGAAAACAATTTCGAATATCTGCTCGCCGAAGAATCCACTAATACTCTCGGCTGACAGGATGTCATCGACGAGCATCCTGAATTCCAGCCAGATAAATGTAAGTACGTAACCGCAGGCATAGAGTCCGCCACCCCTCGCATCCCACACGGTACGGAACGAACGGCGAATTACGTTCAGCAATGCGCGGGGAAATCGCTTTGGCTCATTCACGAGTATTCGACCGAGGCTCATGAATTCGCGACCGCGCCGCTTCATGCGAACGACGAATGAATCTTTCTTTTTCTTATTCTTTTTCTTTGCGTCAGACATTTATGGTTAAGGAATCGCGGCGGGACGCCGCTCCTACGGTGCCAATAGAATGATCGTAGGAGCGGCGTCCCGCCGCGATTCCTTACTTCTTGAGTTTCGAGATCTTTGTGCCCTCGAGTGTCAGGTTATACATCAACCCTTTGGCGCCGAAGATAAATCCAACCACCGGATCCTTGATGTTTCCGG
>PVMS01152136.1_pt1 | contig 13765 bp, 11 predicted proteins | sample 1853461 | NCBI WGS metagenome assembly PVMS01 (sample SAMN08582032, study PRJNA380276) | Marine sediment metagenome, whole genome shotgun sequencing project. | isolation source: ocean sediment barecode stripped | collected 2017 | reverse complement strand
TTCGCATAGAGAAAATGATGATGTCATTGATTCTCTCTCTCATTATCGGTGTTGCGGCATTCAATATTGTTGCGAGCCTGGTCATGGTCGTCACGGACAAGACCACTGACATCGCGATTCTGCGAACGCTTGGCATGGGGCCTTACGATGTCGTGCGTGTATTTTTTATTCAGGGCGCGATGATTGGCTGGATGGGTGTGTTGGTTGGTGTGGTGTCCGGCGTGCTGCTCGCCATCAATGTGCCAACATTGGCGCCTGCAATAGAGCGACTGCTTGGATTCCAGATTATGCCGGGTGATGTCTATTACGTTACAGCCATTCCATCGATACTTGAGATTCCGGATGTCACGAGAATAGCTGTTGCCGCTTTTGTACTGACGTCACTGGCGACGCTGTATCCGGCCAGGCGCGCCGCCAAAGTCAACCCGGCGATGGCGCTGAGGTACGAATAGCTACATGTCGCGATCATTCGAAAATTGGATCGGCGTTCGTTACGTGCGCTCACGAAGCAGCAACCAGTTCGTATCGCTTATCTCGGCGATATCGATTGCCGGTATCGCGATAGCGGTGGCGGTATTGATCGTGGTGCTTTCAGTTGTTAACGGTTTTGAACGAGAGTTGAGGGATCGGCTGCTGGCGATGTCCGCACATGCCGACATCATCGATTCGCAACACAACTACAAAGACTGGCCGGCTGTAATCGAACAGGCGGCTAGCAATCCGCGTGTGGTCGCGGCAGCACCTTACGTTGACGGTCAGGGCCTGCTGGTTGCAGGAGAACGTCTTAGCGGCGCAGTCCTGAGAGGAATTGACCCATTGCTTGAAGACATGGTGTCCGGCGTTGCGGATGTTGTTATTGACGGGTCGATGGATAGTTTGCAAAGCGGGGAGTTCAATATCGTACTCGGCAAAGAGCTGGCCGACGAACTGCAGGTTGGTGTCGGTGACAAGGTTGTTGTAACGCTCGCCGAAGGTATTGTTACGCCTGCCGGAATCGTGCCGCGGACCAAACGCTTTACGGTTACCGGTATCTATCGCGTCGGCATGTATGAATTCGATCGCCGCCTGGCTTTTATCAATATTGAAGACTCTCAGCGCTTGTTCAGAATGCGCGGCGAGATCAGTGGAATTCGGCTTTCTGTCACCGATATCTACAGTGCCTCGGAGATCGTACGAGAGGTTGCAGTGGATATCGGACAAGCGGTAGCGGTAAGCGACTGGACACGCCGCCACGTAAACTTTTTTCGGTCGATACAGATCACGAAGTCGATATTGTTTGTAATCCTGATGATGGTCGTCGCTGTCGCCGCCTTCAATATTGTTTCGACGCTGGTAATGGTTGTCAAAGACAAGCAAACGGACATCGCGATTCTCCGGACCACGGGTGCTACCCCTCGAAGCATCCTGAAAATATTTATTATCCAGGGCAGCATTATCGGTGTCCTGGGCACGTTTCTTGGTATTGCTGGCGGTGTATTGCTCGCGCTCAACCTGGAAAATATCGTATCTTTTTTTGAAGCCGTATTTGATATTAAATTTCTCGCGGCAGATGTGTATTTTATTAGCGATCTGCCTTCAGAACTAAAGGTATCCGATGTTGTTAAAATCAGTTCTATCGCACTGCTGCTTGCGTTGGCTTCCACTTTTTACCCTGCGTGGCGCGCCTCGCGCACTATGCCGGCAGAGGCACTGAGATATGACTGAGCCGGAACAGGAAACGAATTCAGATGTGCTGATTTGCCGCAAGGTTGTGCGCCGCTTTCTTGAAGGCGACTCAATGCTGGAAGTCCTGAGTGGGGTTGACCTGAATGTTGCACCGGCTGAGCGGCTCGCAATTATTGGCACGTCCGGGTCTGGCAAGACCACGTTACTGCAAATCATGGGTGGGCTGGACGAGCCCACGTCCGGCGAGGTGATTGTGGGCGGACGTTCGATCGCACATACCTCAGAGGTTGAAAAGAGCACCCTGCGAAACCGCTTTATCGGTTTCGTTTATCAGTTTCACCACTTGCTGCCGGAATTCACGGCGCAGGAGAATGTTGCCTTGCCACTGATGATTCGAAGGACGGCGAAAGACGAGGCGATGGCAGCAGCGGCAGAACTTCTCGGGCGGGTCGGGCTCGATGCGCGGCTGGGACACAAACCAGGTGAGTTATCAGGTGGTGAGAGGCAACGGGCGGCTGTAGCGCGGGCATTGATTACCCGGCCTGCGCTGGTGCTTGCCGATGAGCCAACCGGTAACCTCGATGCGGGAAATGGGGCGCATGTTTTGAGCCTGATGCTTGAGCTGAACAGGGAACTGAAAACGAGCCTCGTCATCGTTACCCACGACCATTCGATTGCCGGGCAGATGGATCGGGTGCTTGTTCTTGAAGAAGGGAAGTTGAGCGCAGCCTGAAGTATGGGATCGCGGCTGGAAGCCACCGCCTATTTATCTCGTCTCTTCGCTCTCCGTTTCGCGAGGTAATCTGCAATCGACGCACGCCAAATAATATCGAGGGTGACGTATCCAACGATCGCAGCAAAGGAACCGACCAGCACACACCCAAGCAGCAGCGGCGCCCATATGTCGCCGACCTGTTCGCCCAGCCAGGTAAGAGAAAACTCAAATTCAAACGGCTGCGGTTCAATGCCAAGCAATGCGACGCCGAGTGCGTAACAGAGATAAATCGCCGGGCCGACTGTCAACGGGTTGATCACCAGCGTACTGAAAGCGGCGACGGGAATATTGACCCGCATCGCCAGCGCCACCAGGGCAGCAGCCAGCAAATGGCCAGGAACAGGCATAAACGCGATAAAAAGTCCGATTGCGACCGCAGGCAATACGTTTCTGCGCCGTATTGTCCAAAGCCTGTGGTCATGCAGGAGGTGACGGAACGGCGCCATGAACCACTGGCCGTGGATATGATCCCGTTTGAATGCAAACTTCCTAAAAAATCGCCTTGGCATGCCGTACCGAATCCGCTCCAATGATATCCACGTCAGGCGGTATCATATCGGGAAACCGCAGGGAAGCGGAACATGCTGCGGTATTCATTGTGCGCACTCGCAGGCGCATACGCATTGCAGGTTTTCAGCGTGTTGCCGCCGGCAGGCGTGGCGCTCGCATTTGCGGTGCCTGGTCTTGTCTGTGCTGGCATACGCGGGTGCAGACCTGTCGCCGCTTTCATCGCCGGTGGTCTTGTCATGTGGTTCGCCGCGAGCGCCCACCTCGCTGATCGCCTGGATCCGGCGGCACAAGGAGAGACGCTGACGATAAAGGCACAGGTGCTCGACTTTCCGTCGCTCAAGAACGGCACATTGCGCTTCCTGGTCAGGCCATTGGAGCCTGCCGGGCTGCCTGCCCGGGTTCGACTGAGCTGGTTCGATCCGACTTTCCTGCAGGCTGGCGGGGCAGCCCGGCCGCTACCGGGCCTGGGGCAGGTTTGGCAGTTCCAGGTGCGACTGAAACGCCCGCGCGGATTCGCCAACCCGGGCGGATTCGATTATGAGGGCTGGCTGCATCGTCAACGAATTGGTGCAACCGGCTATGTCAAAGACGGGGTAAACATCTCTGAAAATCACGCGCATCCCGGTTTGCAGAATAACTTGCGGACGCGCTTCGCCGATCGACTCGATTCATTGTTTCCGGCCGGAGAATCACGCGCTGTACTGAAAGCAATTACCATCGGTGCGCGCGGTGAAATTTCTGATACCCAGTGGCAGCTATATGCCCGGACAGGCACGTCCCACCTGATGGCGATTTCAGGTTTGCATATCGGGTTGGCTGCTGGCGGCGCATTTGTGCTTGCGTGGGGTCTGCTAGCACTAGTCGTTGCGCGACGTAACGTGCGCGATATAGCACTTGTAATCGCGATCGTGCTTGCCTTTTGCTATGCGGAGTTATCGGGATTCGCTGTGCCGGCGAAACGAGCGTTCCTGATGGCTTTGCTGGTTGCCATTGCTGTCATTCTGCGCCGGCAGGTACAGGTGCAGCATGTGCTCGGCCTTGCGTGCCTGCTTGTCCTTGCCAGCGATCCTTTGACCATCTATGCGCCGGGTTTCATGTTGTCATTTCTGGCCGTTGCACTGCTGCTGTGGTCAGCCCTGGTTTTTAACCCGATTGACGAATCGATGAGCCGTTGGCACCCATTGCGACTCTTTGCGAATGTGCGGATGTTGAGCCGCATGCAGGCGGTGCTGCTGTTCGGGCTGATGCCGGTAACGATCGCTCTGTTCGGGCGCGTGGCGATCCTTGCACCTCTGACCAATATGATTGTCGTACCTGTTTTCAACCTGGTAACGGTTCCTGCGTGTTTGCTCGGACTGCTTCTTGACGGCCACGCCGCCATTGCAGGTGACCTGTTGCTGACAATCGCGTTCGCGAGTGTTGAAGTCGTGCTATCGATAATAGGCGTTGTCGGACGGTGGCCGCTTGCTGCATTCGAGCCCGCCGTCGATGGCATCGACATCGTGCTGATCTCCGGCGCAACTGTGGCCTGGGCCATTCTTCCGACCGGGTGGCCGGGACGGCACCTGGCATGGGTCGCGCTGGTCGCAACCGCTCTCCACAAGCCGGCATCGCCTGCGGAAGATTGTGTCGTTTTTCATGCGCTCGACGTCGGCCAGGGACTGTCAGTCGTACTGCGCACCCGTGGTCACGTTCTCGTTTTCGATACCGGACCGGCTTTCCGAAGTGGCAACAGTACGGCCAAGCTGGTCATCGAGCCGTTTCTGAAGTCCTATGGCCTGACAGTTATCGATATGCTGGTCGTGAGCCACGCTGACCTGGACCATTCGGGCGGTGTCGAACACCTGAACGGCGCATTTCGCATCGGACAGTTGAAACTGGGAGAGTCGCTGGGGGAAGATCGACCGCCGGGTTTTCCGTGCCGCGCCAATGAGTCATGGCAATGGGATGGCATACGCTTTGAATTCCTGCATCCTGGGGTACCCGGACGATGGCAGGGCAACGATGCCTCTTGCGTATTGCTGGTGCAAGCGGGTGACCATAAGCTATTGATTCCAGGTGATATTGAGTCTCAAGCGGAGCGTTCGATAGTCGCTCGCCAGGCCCTGTCGCCGGTCGCCATGATCGTTGTGCCACACCACGGCAGTCGGACCTCGTCGGGCATCCGTTTTGCGGGGACGCTCCGCCCGGCGATTGCGGTGGTCTCAGCCGGCCACCACAACCGCTGGGGCTTCCCGAAGCCGGACGTGGTGGCGCGTTGGGAGCGCTTTGGTGCGCGCGTCCTGACGACCGCACAGTCGGGGGCAGTCAGTCGCCAGTACTGTGCCGGAGAGAAAGCGGGGCCCCTGCTCCTCGAGCGCGTGGACGCCGGTCGCTACTGGCACGACAGAGAGCCCTGAATTCCACCACCCGGATTGACGCTTTGGCAGGAATTCTTGGCCGCGTCACTGTATATTTCGATTTTCCTCCGGGTCTTTGAATTTATGATCGAAATCGTCAAATCCGGCGGCCTGTTAATGGCGCCGATCATCCTCTGCGCGATCATCGCGATGGGTATCATTCTGGAACGTTACTGGACACTAAAGCCCGGCAAAGTGATTCCAGAGGACCTCACCAGCAAGGTCTGGGGCTGGGTCGAGAAGGATGCGCTGGATCAGCAACAGATCCAGACGCTGCACCAGGGATCGGCGCTCGGTCAGATTCTTGCAGCCGGGCTGATCAATCGCGATCGCGATCGTGTGATCATGAAAGACAGTATCCAGGACACCGGCCGGCATGTCGTGCATGAAATGGAGCGCTACCTCGATACCCTGGGCACTATCGCAGCAATATCGCCCTTGCTGGGCTTGCTTGGCACCGTTATCGGCATGGTCAAAGTGTTTACCGCAATTACGACCCATGGTGTCGGCAATCCAACCGTACTTGCAGGCGGTATTGCGGAAGCACTTATCACTACCGCAGCAGGACTTACAGTTGCTATCCCGGCGCTGATCGGTTTTCGTTATTTTCGAAACCGTATTGATACATTGGTCGTCGATATGGAAAAAGAGGCGATTAAACTCGTGGAAGCGTTACATCGCCGGCAGGACAAGTCGGACGTTGAAGAATGAATCTTAATGTTCGCGCAAAGGACGAGCCCGAAGTCAATCTGACGTCGATGATCGACGTTGTATTCCTGTTGTTGATTTTCTTCATGGTGTCGACGAGTTTTGTCAAACAATCGCAGCTTTCCATTCGCCTGCCGCAGGCCGACAACGAGAACATTGTTGCAGAAGTGCCGGAGTTCATCGACCTGATGATTACAGAACAGGGGACATACCTGGTCAATGGTCGCGAACTGATTAATAACAAACCGGAGACCATCCGCAATGCGTTGCAGAAAATTTCCGGTGGTGACACATCATTGCCAATAACAATCAGTGCTGATGCCAATGCGCGCCACCAGTACGTCATAACAGCGATGGATGTCGCAGGCAAGCTGGGCTTTGTTCAGATCAACATAGCGACTATTAACGATCCGGCGGACCAGTGAGCAAAAGCACCGATCCGCAACTCCGGGAGGTCTATCGGCGGCTCTGGAGCTATGTATCGCCGCACCACCTGATCGGCCTGATCGCGATTGTCGCAATGGCGGGGACAGCGGTTGTCGAAGTAACCATGGTGTGGCTGGTTGAGCCGTTGATCGACGAGGCGCTGGTCGCACGCCAGCTGGAAACAGCACGCTGGATGCCTTTCGCCTTCGCGGCCATCTTTCTTCTGCGCGGGCTGACAGGGTTCGCGACCGAGGCATCGCTTGGCTGGATCGGACGCAGCGTCATCAGTTCGCTTCGTCTCGAAGTCTTCAGCAAGTTTCTGACCTTACCGACCAAGTTTTTCGAGAGACATTCGACGGCACCATTGATGTCGCGCATGATCTACAACGTCGAGATGGTTGCTGAGTCTGTGACCAGCGTGGTCGTCATCGCTGTTCGTGACTTCCTGACGGTAATAGCTGCAATTTCCCTGATGATTTACCAAAGTCCGAAACTCTTTGTGTTCGTTGTGATTCTGTTGCCCATCGTTGCGACACTGGTGCAGGTACTGGGTAAAGCATTTCGCCGTTACAGTCGTCGCATTCAGGATTCGGTCGGTGAAGTGGCGCAGGTTTCGGATGAGGTGCTGAACGCAAACAGGATCGTAAAGATTTTCGGTGGTCATGAGTACGAGTACGAGCGGCTGTCCGGTATCGATCAGAGAAATCGTCAGCAACACGTCAAATTGATATACTTCAAATCGTTTGGCACGGCGCTGACGCAAGTCGTATTCGGTATCGGCGTTGCATTTGTTATTTACGTTGCATCCGGCATGTCTGTCGATGGGTTGCTAAGCGCCGGACAATTCATGTCCTTTTTCGGTGCAATGATGTTATTGCTGCAGCCATTGCGAAGGATCATGAACGTCAACGCAACGCTGCAACGCGGACTTGCTGCCGGCCAGAGCCTGTTTGGCGTGATCGATGAGCCCGATGAGGTCAATTCCGGAACCACCGTCAAAGATAGGGTTTCCGGCAAGATCGAGTTTCGGGATGTATCCTTTGCGTATGATGACGATCAGCTTCAAGTGCTTGATGGTGTGTCCTGCATAGTTGAGGCAGGCAAGACACTGGCGATCGTCGGCCACTCCGGTAGCGGTAAATCGACACTGGTGAGCTTGCTGCCGCGATTCTATGACATCGAAAACGGCACTATCCTGCTCGATGATATTCCGGTGCAGGATTACGAACTGCTGAACCTGCGTTCCAATATCAGCCTCGTGACACAGGAAGTCGTGTTGTTCAATGACACGATTGCCAACAACCTGGCCTATGGACAGCTCAGGCAGTGTCCAAGGTCTGAGTTGTTAGAAGCGGCAGAAGCCGCGCATATCATGGATTTCGTCAAAGACATGCCGGATGGTATGGATACCGTGGTCGGCGACAGGGGCGTATTGTTATCGGGTGGTCAACGGCAACGTATCGCCATTGGTCGAGCGTTGCTGAAAGACGCTCCTATCCTAATTCTCGATGAAGCGACATCGTCGCTTGATACGCAGTCTGAACGGCGTATTCAGGCTGCCCTGGATGCGTTGATGAAAAACAGGACGACGCTGGTCATTGCGCACCGGCTGTCGACGGTCGAGAAAGCGGATCAGATCATCGTGCTGGACAAAGGGCGGATCACAGAGTCGGGTACGCACAAGACGCTTCTTGAGCAGGGTGGTATATATGCAAACCTGTATCGATTGCAGTTTTCTGACGACTAACCGCTAAGCAGCGCAGAATAATCCGATGAGTGATACAGGCGGCAAACTTGAAGCATTTATCAATAACATCTGGTACGGGAAATCCCATGCCTATGTCATTCTGCTGCCGCTGACCGCGGTATTTGCGCTGGTCGCTGCGCTACGCCGTTACTTGTACAAGCAGGGCATTCTCAGCAGCAAGAAAATATCGGTTCCGGTAATCGTAATCGGCAACATTGCGGTCGGTGGCGCCGGGAAAACGCCAGTAACCTTGTGGTTGGCGGAGTTTCTAAAAGAAAAAGGGATGAACCCGGCGATCATCAGTCGCGGCTACGGCGGCAAGGCGACGTCCTCGACGATACTCGTTACAGGCGATAGTGATCCGGTAGTGGCAGGAGACGAACCGGTCTTGCTGGCACGCCGGAGTGGCTGCCCGGTGTTCGTGGACGCCGACCGTGTGCAGGGAGCGCTCGCAGCCGTCCACAACGGCGCCGATGTGATTCTTTCTGATGATGGCCTGCAGCATTATCGGTTGCAGCGGGACGTGGAAATTGCAGTCATCGATGGGTCGCGTGGATTCGGCAACGGTCATCTGTTGCCGGCAGGACCGCTGCGCGAACCACGAAGTCGTCTTGATAGCGTCGACCGTATTATGATCCAGGAGGTAAGGGGACGCGTGAATCGTCAAGCGGTCGATAGTCGGGTCTCGCACTTCTCACTTGCAGGAGAACTGCTGCGGCGAGTCGACGATGGATCCACTCGGGAAATCAGCGAACTCTTCGGCAAAGTCGTGCACGCGGTGGCCGGCATAGCAAACCCGGATCGTTTCTTCGACCAACTGAGGAGCCACGGTATCCAGTTGCTCAGGCATCCTATGCCGGATCATGCACGGTTTTCGGAATCCGGCATCAGGTTTGACGACGATCTGGATGTCATCATCACGGAAAAAGATGCGGTCAAGTGCGCGAAAATCGCTCACGAGCGGCTGTGGTTCTTACCGGTCAGCCTTGCGTTCGAAGATGGTGAAGATTTGCGATGGGCAGATGCATTGCATGCTAGATTGAAGGCATCGGCATCACGGGAAACCGAATGAGCAACTTCAAGGTCGTTATTCCTGCTCGATATGCGTCTGAACGACTGCCGGGCAAGCCGTTACGCGACATTGCTGGCAAACCCATGCTGCAGCACGTATACGAGCGCGGACTGGAGAGTGAAGCGGGGCAGGTCATCATCGCCACCGACGACGAGCGTATCGAGAAAGCGGCCACGGCATTTGGTGCAGTCGTCTGCATGACGGGTGCCCATCATCAGTCGGGTACAGACCGCCTTGCCGAGGTGGCGGAAATACTCGGGTGGCCGGATGACCAGGTGATTGTCAATTTACAAGGCGATGAACCCATGATGCCGGCCGAGCTGATCAATCAATGTGCGGCGTTACTCGACGATCCGCAAGCCGACGTTGCGACGCTCGCATCACCGTTAGCATCTGCCGGTGATTTGCAGAACCCGAATATTGTCAAAGTGCTGACTGACGACAGCGGATTCGCGCTGTATTTTAGCCGTGCATCGATCCCCTATAGCCGTGAGTCTGCAACAAATGCCCTTGCTGCTCAAACGGCGCGCCATCATCACGGCATCTATGCCTACAGATCCGGTGTCTTAAGGAATATCGTCGCGGCTGCGCCAACGGCGCTGGAAAAATGCGAACGCCTTGAACAACTACGTGCGATGAGCCTCGGGCTGAAAATCAAAGTCGGGCAACCCGATCGTCGTCCGGGCCCTGGCATCGACACTGAGTCGGATCTCGAGGATGCCGCAAGGCTGATGAATTAGTTGGTGGTTCCGTTGTCGCTATTTTTCGGCTATCCGCAGCAACGCGTCAACGGCGATCACGCCCTGGCCTTTCGGCAGAATGAATAGCGGATTGATGTCGAGTTCCAGCAGCGTATCGCGATGCGCGCCCGCGAAGCTCACGACGGCTTCGATGGCATCAATTGCCGCCTCCCGGTCCCCGGCAACAGCCCCTCGATATCCATCGATTATCTGAAAGATCTTAAGTCCACTGACCGCTTCGACGATGTCCTCACGTGTGGCCGGCAGCAGCAGGGTCGCCGTATCTCGCAGCAACTCAACGAGAATACCACCGGCACCGATAACGACCACCAGGCCGAACTGCCGATCCCGTTTGACGCCGACAATAAGCTCCGCGACCGGCGCCGGCGCCATCGACTCGACAAGGAATCTGTCGCCCAGTGATGCCATCGTATATAACGCCGCCAGCAACGAACTATCATCACGCAAATCCAGACGAACGCCATCGACATCGGATTTGTGGGAAATATCTTCCGAGATTATTTTCAGACACACTGGATACCCGACGGCACTTGCTGCGGCCAATACATCATCCGCAGCACACAGTCGCCCTGGTGGAATTGTTATGCCGACTGTCGCCAGCATCGCCTTGCTGGCGAACTCATCATAAGTATGGGCAGTGCCTTTGCATCCACTCATGTCTTCAAGTGCGGTTATTGAGGCTGCATTTGACTGTGCACGACCGATATCGGCGGCGGCTTTGATGGCGACCAGGCACTCTTTTAGCCCCTGCATTGGTGCAATACCACCCTCCAGCATGCCAGCACGCGCCTCTGCAGGTAGGTTCTCTGCCAGTGTGGACATGACGACCGCACATTTACCGGTCAGATCACGCGCCTCGACCAGGGCGCTTACTGCCAGCGTCCAGGCGTCATTGGCTGTGCTGTCGCGTGGATAGTCGATAACAAAAATGGTGCAGTCGAAACCGTCCTGCAGCACGGCCACGAAACAATCACGCATTGCATCGTAATCACCCCATATATAGGTGTGATAATCGAGCGGATTGGCAATGTGTACCCGGTCGCCGAGTATCTCGCGCAATTTTCCGCCTGCTGCATCGGAAAATGCAGGCATTTCAAGCTCGAGATGTTTCGCCTGATCCGCAATCATCGATGCCTCGCCACCCGAACAACTGATCGATGCGATCGTGTTGCCGGCCAGCGCACCGTTGACCGTCAGGAACTTTGCTGTCTCCAGAAATTCGTGCAGGGAAGCAGCGCGCGCAATTCCAAAGCGCTGAAACAGTGCATCGTAGAGTTCATCGGGCCCGGCCAACGAGCTGGTATGGCTGAGCGTTGCGACTGCACCCAGCTCTGACGTTCCCGTTTTCATTGCGACGATCGGTATTTTTTGCTGTAGCGCTCGAAGTGCCACCCTCGAGAATGCAGGGACGTCGTCGAGGTTCTCGATGTACAGACCGATGACGCTGACCCGTGGGTCATCCAGGAGACAGTCAATGTAGTCGTGAATGCCAAGATCCGCTTTGTTTCCAATGGTGATCAGGTGACTGATCGCCAGGCTGCGATCCTGCATGGATATGCTGATACCGATGTTGCCACTTTGCAGCACGAAGGCAACGCCCGCATCAACAGCTGTTCCGCCATGCTTGTCCGGCCATAGCGCCACTCGGTCGAGATAATTAATGATGCCGTGACAGTTGGGTCCGATCAGAGCCATGTCACCGGCGGCCGTTATCAGCTCTTTCTGCAGCGCTTCACCCGACGCGCCGGTTTCAGCAAAGCCCGCCGCATAGCAAACCGCACCACCGGCGCCTATGGCACTCAGTTCACCCACAATATCGACCGTGGTTTCCGCCCCCGTACCGAGGAAGCTCGCATCCGGGACACCGGGCAAATCGGCAACCGAATTAAAGCAGGGCAGGCCGGCAACCTCAACGCGCCGCGGGTTCACCGGCCATATGTCACCCGTATAGCCGATGGCGCGACATTGATGGATGACCTCAGCGGCGGCATCACCTCCGAAAATGGCTATGCTTGACGGGTGCATGAGTCTCTTCAATGCCTGTTTCTTGTTCTTCATTTCTTACAAGCCGGGTTGGAGCTATTTTCCCTGCCAGACAGGATCCCGTTTTTCTGCGAATGCTTTCGCGCCTTCCAGCAGGTCATCGCTGCCATACAGAACATCGACCGTACTGAACTGGCGTTGCGTGATCTTGTTCAGAGCATCCTGGAACTGCATGCTTTCGGCTTCTCGCACGACTTCCTTGATTGCGGCATAGACCAGCGGCGGGCCTGACTCGATCAGGCGGGCAACTTCCCAGGCACGATCCATCAATGCGTCTGCCGGGACGATTTCATTCACGAAGCCCCAACGATTGGCCTCGGTAGCATCAAGCCAGCGGCCGGTCAGCAGCATCTCCATAGCGATATGGTAGGGGATACGCTTTGGTAGCTTGATCGAGGCGGCATCGGCGACCGTGCCCGAACGAATCTCAGGCAATGCGAAGGTGGCATGATCGGCGGCGATAATAATATCGGCGCACAACGCAAACTCCAGTCCGCCACCGCAGCAAATTCCATTGATGGCGGCGACCACCGGTTTGTTCTGGTTGCTCAGTTCCTGCAGTCCGCCGAAGCCGCCGACACCGTAGTCGCCATCGACCGCATCTCCTTCGGCTGCGGCTTTCAGATCCCAGCCGGGGCAGAAAAACTTTTCGCCGGTGCCGGTGATGATAGCAACCCGCAAATCCGGATCGTCGCGAAACTCTTCAAAGATCTTTCCCATGATACGACTGGTCTTCAGGTCGATCGCATTCGCTTTTGGACGGTCGATGCGAACCTCGAAAATGCCGCCATCACGTTTTGTAATTATCGGTGATTCTGTCATTAGATTTTTCCCTAAAACTTAACCGCCCAGCGGTCGTAGCAATTCGCGGCTGATGATATGCCGTTGAATCTCCGAGGTGCCATCCCAGATGCGTTCGACACGTGAGTCGCGCCAGAAGCGCGCCAGCGGCAGGTCATCCATCAGGCCCATGCCACCGAGAATCTGTATGGCTTCATCCGTGACGCTCGCCAGCATTTCTGTTGCAAACACTTTCGCGCTCGCTATCTCCCGGTTGGCGGGTTTGCCCTGGTCGAGGCGCCATGCCGCGGCCAATGTCAGCCAGTCCGCTGCGTCGATGTCGGTAATCATGTCAGCAAGCTTGAACGAGACTCCCTGGAATTTGCCGATCTGCTTGCCGAACTGTTTTCGCTCAACGGCGTGCGGCAGTGCGATCTCGAACGCGCGGCGGGCGCGACCGACCGCCATTGCCGCGACCGTCAACCTCGTCGCATAAAGCCATTCATTGGCGACCTCGAAGCCGCGGTGCAACTCTCCCAGGATGTTTTCTTTGGGCAGCCGGCAGTTTTCGAAACGCAGAATGGAATTGTGGTAGCCACGATGCGATACGGAATTGTAGCCGGGCAGTACTTCGAATCCGGGAGTGTCACGATCGACGAGGAAACAGCTGATTTTTTTCCGGGTGCCGCGGTTTGATTCTTCTTGACCGGTGGCGATGAATACGATCAGAAAATCAGCGATATCGGCATGGCTGATGAAGTGCTTGGTGCCATTGATAATCCAGTCGCCGCCATCTGCTTTGCCGGCACACTTCATGCCACGCACATCGGAGCCGGCATCGGGCTCAGTCATTGCCAAAGCATCAAATTTCTCACCACG
>PVMS01108231.1_pt1 | contig 13767 bp, 10 predicted proteins | sample 1853461 | NCBI WGS metagenome assembly PVMS01 (sample SAMN08582032, study PRJNA380276) | Marine sediment metagenome, whole genome shotgun sequencing project. | isolation source: ocean sediment barecode stripped | collected 2017 | reverse complement strand
GCGTAAGTGCGCATGCTGCCCGAAGTGTCGATGATGAAGATGATGTACTCGCTGTCGACCGGGATGCCGCCGATGGGGGATTCGGCCGGCCGGCGGAAGCTCCTTTCCTGCAGCCTTCTCATTTCTTCAGTGCGCTCCTGCTGGGCCGCCAGAAGTCTTCCCTCCACGATCTCGTTGACTTCCGATAGCTGACTGGTCGCTGCAAACTCTCCCCGAATCTTCGACATATCCCCCCGGAGCCGGGCCAATTTGACTTGTTCTTCTGAATGCTGCTCTTGCTTGGTGGTGAGATCACGGTTGAGGACGTTGGTCTCACCGCGGATTTCGAAAAGCTCTTCCTGCAACTTTGCCACCAAACCCTCGAGGTGTACCCGGAGCTCTTCCAGCGCCCGCGGCTCCCCGATCTTGGTCAATACCAACAAAAGAATTATGGCACCGAAGCCGCAGCAGATGCAGTCGAGGAAGGACAAACTGAATCCCTCCATCCCGAGGCGTCGGTTCCGCCGTCTCTTCATGGCCAATCACTCGATGGGCTCACATACGAGCCCCCCGACGCTAAAGCGAGCTTCCAGTAGGCGCTCGCCCCCAGCGGATCGCCTTCCATGGGAAACAAAATCACGTTGATGGGTATCTTCCACTTCAGCTCTTTTACCGCTTCATTAAATAGCTTCACCCGCTCTTTCCCCGATACGGTGCTTCGCCGGGGTGGTGTGCGTCCCTGCGTCGGTAGACCATCCACCAGAAGGAAAATGTTGTCCGGCGCCGGCCTCATCGTCCCGATCGCCCGAATGGCATGATAGAGACTGGTCCCGCCACCGGGCACCACCTTCTTGGCCTGCATGACCGCGTCATTGAGAACTTCGCGGTCACCCCCGCCCAGCCACTGGCCGTCGGTCCCCGAGACCACCGAGCCGGCCCGGGTGTTGAAGCTATAGATTTGAAACTGGCTGGTACGGGGGATCTGGGTCGTCAACCAGTCCACGGTAGACAACGCCTGCTGCCATTTCTCGGCACCTACCTTCACCCTATCGGGTAGGTTCCGGCGGCGGATGACGTTGACTATCGTCTTGCCCAGCATGCTCGCCGAACTGTCCAGAAGGATGAGGATTCGCCTGCCCCCCACTTTGAGACCGGTCAGGTACTGCCGGTCGCCGTCGCCGACGAAGGTGCGCAGCTTGTCGCCCGGTGTCTCCTCGCTCGGCGTTGCCGCCGACAAGCGCTTGAGCTCCTCCTCGAGCGTTTTGAGATCGGTGACGAGCTTGTTGATGTGCTCCCGCTTGGCCAGAGTGGAGTCTTCATAGGTCGCCAGCTCGACCTGCACCTCTTCCAGCGTCTCAATGAGCCGTCGGGAAAGCCCGGCGGTAAGGACGTTCTCCCGATGGATCTCGACTACGGAGTTTCTTAGCTCGACCAGGTTTTGGTATCCCTCCAACACTTCGTCTTCGAGCCGGTTAACCTCCCCTTGAAGCTCGCCCGTCAAACGGCCCGACTTCCTGCCGAAACTGGCGTTGACGATCATGAAAAACAGAACCACCGCGCCGAACCCGCAGGTCATGGCGTCCAGAAAGGACAAACCGAAAACGTTAATCCTTCGACGGACCATCGGAATCCTTCACTGCGATCAATTGAGCTTCGACGCCGGAGCTTCCTATCTGCAACCGATCGCCGATGGCACAAACCGTTTTGCCCTCGATTCTCTTGCCGTTGAGCAGCGTCGCGTGGGAGATTTCGTCGTCAACGATCACCTGGTGGTCGAGCCGGTAGACGCTGCAAACAACAGAGCTATCCGAAACCTCAGAATCGGGAACGGCGGGTTTCGAGGAGATGGGATAAGCCACTCCATCCACAAGGATGTGGGTGGGAGGCGGCATCGACCCAGGAGGGCTCAAGGCTACAGCCGGCGGCTTTTTGCTCCTTTGGGGAATGTCCAAAGGCAACCGGGTGACGAAGGTCACCTCCTCACCCTCGCCTCCGACCGAACGAATCAGGTCTTTTTTCAATAGCGCCCCCGAGGAAGCCGCCGCCGGAAGCAACCAATGTACTTTGAAATTGGGCTCTTGCGATAAATGCTCCTCCAGACCAACCAGCTCCGCCAAACGATCCGATAGAAGCAGCACCGTCTCCTCTTCCGGCAGGCTCAGAGTTTTTGCCTGACGGCGGATCGCCTCATACCCGGGTGCAGCGCACTCAACGACTTGTTCCCGACTGAGCTCGATGGCGTATTCTTTTCCCGCCGCTTCCATCTTGATAGCCGTACTTTCCTGTCGGCGTAAACGTTCGAACCACCGCGGCAGATTGCGATAGAGCGTTTGTTCCGTTTCCGCCAGGTGCAATGGATCGAACCGGGTGTGGCGAACGAAAATCTCGGCGATGAGCTTGACCCAACCGTCCAGAAACGAAACCTGGCCGACGTCCTTGACCACTTCCACCCGTTGCCGTTTGACCCCGTTCTCTCGGGTGAGTGAGGTTGCCGACGTCCGATGGAGATGGAGGTCGAGGTGAAGCAGATTCCGCCCTTCCCTAACCGACGCTGACGCCGCAACCGCGGTGTCGATCATGGCGGTCACCGGCATGCCGCAAGACCGGGCGATCCCCAGAATTAAACCGAGCTGTCGGTCGCTGTACCAGCCGGGAACAACGAGAATCACCTCGTCCACATCCCCGACCATTTTCCAGATAGATTCCAGATGAGCGTGGGCCAAATCGGCGCGGGTGAGGCGGCGAGGGAAGGGACGCTTTAGAGGCGAAGTATCCAGCTCTTCCCAAAAGCGAGAGTGCGTGTACCGAGGCTTGAGCCGGGCGGAGCGGGCGGCATCGGCCCCGGAGATCCAACGGTCACCGTCGAGAAGCGCATAACCGGGGCTTGCGGGTATCGCTTCCGTTCCAAGGTGCGTTTCATGGACCACTCGGATGCCTACATCGTTGAGCTCCAGGGCCAGGACCGACATATCAGGAAACTCGAAGATGCTGGATGAGATGCCGGTCGAGATAAGTTTCCGTTTCCAGCACCAAACGCTCCTGCTGGAGCTGGAGCTGATGAAGAACGAACATCAGCACGATGCTGATCAAAAGCGCTATGAACGTAGAGTTGAACGCCACCCCCAGGCTCTGGGTCACTCCGGCTATATCTCCCTCAACCGCCTTGTGAGCTTGGCCGAGTGCTTCGCCGATGCCCCGCACCGTGCCGATGAAACCGATGGACGGAATCGCCCAAGCGATGTAGCGCACCATGGAAAGCTCGGAGTCCAACCGCTCGGATTCCGCTTCGCAAACCGCGTGGGCGGTCGTGGAGACGTCCTGGATATTCCGGGTGGCGCTGAAACGAGCCAGCGCCGCGAGAAGAGACCGCGGCAACAAGAGCCGCTGCTCGGAATCAGGAAGCGATTGAATCTGGCGCGCGTACTCCCGGGAATCCTCGGGAAGAACCTTCGTACCCTCAGCGACCGGTACCAGATCCACTTCGAGCAACTTGTTCTCTCTCCCGGTCTGCACACCTTTGTAGGACATGATGGCCATGGCCCAAAGCATGAGGACGAAGCAAGCCTCTTGTTCGAAGTCGCGAATGATGACGTAAACCGATCGCTCCTGGACGTAGTTCTCATCGACCTCCATCCTCGCTTGTTGTTCCGCCAAAATGGTGTCGGCGTTGGGGCGGATCACGAGAACATAGAAAGCGTGCACGAGGATCACCGCGATGATCAAAGACAAGGTTTGAAAAACAAACTCGGTGGGATAGGTTTTTTTCATATATCTACCGGGAAGGAAATGGCGCTATCGGCCGGCAGCTTCTCGGAGGGAATGAAGTCTTCCATTTCGTCTTCGTAGTCTTTAGCCGGCTGGCTCTCCTGCTCTTTCTCCTCCGAGCCGGATTGGGGTTGGGCTGCGCCGGAAGCCGGCTCCTGCGAGCTTTGCACCGGCTGAGCTTCGGCCCTTCCGGCTAGAGCCCGGGAGGTAAGGATCGCACCGCCTAAAAGAGCCGAGGTAACGATCAACAAAATCAACAATCTCACGTCATACACTCCATTTCATTCCGCGTATCTCGCGATTCGGAAGCCCACATCGGGCCTGCCTTTGTTGCTGTAGTCGCGGTAGCTCAAACGTAGTTGCGTCACATTGCCGTGCATCCAACCGGATCCCCGCACGACATGCAACTCCCCTTCTGCCGGCCCCAGCGGATCACGATCGATCTCCGACGCCCCCGATGGATAGATCGTGTAGTAATCCTGAACCCATTCCGCCACATTTCCACCCATATTGTATAGGCCGAGTTGATTGGGCTCGAAGCTGTCGACCGGAGCCGTCACCGGAAAGGAATCGTTGTAATTCGAGAGGATGACAGGAACCAGTCCTTGCGCGGAGACATCGGCGTAGTTGCCCGAGCGAGGTGCCATCGGCAAAGAGCTACCCCAGGGATATTTAACCGCATTGACACCGTCTGGGTAGCGGGCAGCTCCCGCCCACTCCGCCTCGGTAGGAAACCGGTAGCCGTCGGTTGGAGGAGCTGCCGCCACCAATGTGCCGCCTTGATAAATGTAGGCCGGGGGCAGTGAATCCTGCTTGCTCAACCAGTTGCAGTAGGCCGCCCCATCTTGCCAGCTCACCCGAACCGCCGGGTGATGGTCGGTCTCCAGAGAAAAACCCTTCACCCAGCTCGATTTGTGATCTTTTTTAAACTCTCGAAACTGACGGTTGGTCACTTCCTTGGTGCCAATGTAGTAAGGGCGGGTGATCTCGACTTCCCGGATGGTCTCGTTGGCTCGCCGGCCCGGTTCGCGCCGCGACGCCCCCATTTGAAAACGACGTGTGGAGATCAAATGCAGCTCGTGTCCTCGAGCGGTGGTGATAACCGGAGGCACGGCCTTGGCCGCGGCTTCTTCGGTAGTCTTCAAAATGACTTCAATCGACTGCGGAAATCCAGGTGTGGGAGTTAACGTGGTACCGAACGACTCGTAGCCTTGTTTACGTATTTCGATCTGCTGCGGTGTGGCGGCAAGTCGCAGCACCCGGTTGGCCCGGCCTCGTGACTCACCGTTGACATAAAGCTCGGCATCGGGCGGATCGCAAACGATCTCGACCACTCCTACCTTGGCCTCGAGGTCAACGCTCTCACTTCGGTTCTCACCCGACTCGAGCTCGACTCGAAACGATTGAGAGGCATAGCCCAATCGAGAGACACCGATCTCGTGGCCCTCGCCCGGCGACAAATAGAGATCCAATGGCGTTTGCCCCCGGAACGTACCGTCCACGGTAACATTTGCTTCCCGCGGGTTGCTGTCGAGGATGAGTCTCCCGTCCACCAGGTCCAGTTCCGCAGCCTGGAGCTCCTGCACCTTCCCCGCCACCACCGCCACTCGGCCACGGAGCGGTTTGTGTCCGGCCATCGTCAACTCGTAATTATGGCTACCTTCCATGAGCTCGACGGTGGCCGGAGTAGAGCCCACCGTCTTTCCATCGACCGACAGACCGGCACCTGCCGGTTCCGAGTTGAAGGTGACGGCCGCCCAAAGTGGAACCAGCTCCGCGTTTACGGTCGTGACCACGCCTCCACCTTCGATACGAACGCTCGTCGAAAATTCCCGATACCGCTCCGCTTGAATTCCTACTTCGTACTCACCGGGGGTAAGCTCCAAGGCATCGAGTGGAGTCACCCCGACGTTTCGGCCGTCGACCGTGACCACCGCACCTTGACCGGGAACGGTGGAAACGGAGAGAAGCCCCGGCGCCTCCTCCAATGAAAAATGAAAGGTTTGAGTCCTTTCATCGGTCACTTCCAAAGAGGCCTCGAGGCGTCGAAACCCTTCCTTTTCCGCCGAAACCGTGTAGCTTCCCGGCCAAAGAAGATAGCGTCCCCCCCATTTCAAAGCGAAGAGGCGTCCTTCCACATCCACCCGGTCGGGCAAGGGCTCAATCTCGACGAGAACCGACCGTGCCGCAAAAACGGACCAAGCGACGCCACCTAGAAGCAACAAAGACAACCAGAACAAGACCATCGAGAAACGAATCGGGCGCCGAGCCCGAGTGGCCGAACCGATCGGCTTGGGCTCGAACTGTATCGGTTTGATCTTCGTTCCGGAGACGTCGTCTACCGATCCGGGTGAGTCCCGCAATGGCGGCTCAGAAAAATCAACGGCTTCGGACGGCGAAACGACCGCTTTTTTCTCGGCCCGAAAGTGAATGGAATCGGCACGGATCCGAACCTCGACACGGGCCTCGCCAATGCCGAATACATCCCCGTCCCGCAACCATTGTGAGGTTCCAAGGGTCAGTCCGTTGCAGACCACCGGTGGGCCACCTTGGCTCGGCTGCAGGAAGAGCTCCGCGTCCGAACGACCAATGTGGGCAACCGCCTCGGTGGCGTGGGTTTCGGGCAGCTGGATATCCGCTTCGGGCCCGCCTACGGAAAGTGGAAAATCACCAACTTCCACCCGGCGGGTACCACGCTCATTTTCAATGTAGACGGCGGAGGTCAAATCTTCTCCTCGCAGAGAATCACCAGAGTTTCCGGCTTGTCCTCTGCCACCACCACCAACTGCAGTCGCACGTCCCGGTAGCCACGTCGGGAACCCACGACGGTGTAAGTCCCCGGGTGAAGTTCCAGAGCATGTTGCTCGAATTTCCCCAGGCGACCTACCTTATAGATTACGACCTCAGTCAACTCGTCCGATTCGAGGTGAACCGGGACCCAAGTGGAAGCCTTGGCGATGATTTGCTGGAGAGAAGCAGTTTGCTGTTGGAGCTTGGGGCCGGCGGGCGTAACCGCCGAAGCGGTGTCGAGTACCCGCGACGCCGACTCGAGCACTTTTTCATCTGAAAGCCGTTCTTGATTTTTTATATGGAACTCGAGCCGGTCCGAAAGGTCGGCCCGTTCAACTGACCTCGCTCTACCCTCGCGGGCGAACCGGATGGTGCCGTCCAGCTCCAGCACCGCCTGATAGGCTTGCCCCGCCAAACGCCATTGTTCCTTGGCCTCCAAGGAAAGTGCACGCTCCCGGTGCTCGGCAATCTCTTGAAGACGCAGCCCGTCTTCGGCCTGCGCCAGCCCGTCGACGCTTTCCGGCGCTTCCGGTCTCATGGCCTTTGCCCGGAGGAATGCTTCCCGAGCCGCTTTGTAATCCCTCCGATCGAGGGCCGCTATTCCCTCTGACATGGTTTGGTTGAAGGCGTTTTCGGCGAAGCGGGAATCGATTCGTGCCAGGGCTTGTTGCGCGGCTCGAAAAAGAGGATCGAGGGAGGTGGCTTTCCGGTACTCCCCGGCAGCACCTTGTAGATCTCCTTTTCTTTCCAGTGCCTCGCCGGATGCCAGCAGAGCGAACACTTCGTTTAGGACTTTCGCCCGCTCGAGTCCGGAAACGGCATCCGGATGGCCCGGCACGATGGCGGTTGCCAGTCGGAATGCTCTGGAAGCGGAAGCCGCATCGCCTGCGGCAAGGGCTGCGCGTCCATCTGCCAAGGCTTTCTGGAGGATTTCTCTAGCTTGCCGGCGAACCGCCTCGAGCTCGCCTTCGGCTTGCCGGTAGGCTTCGGCTGCGCCGGCAAAGTCTTTTGCCTCGAACTGCGCCTGCCCGGCTGTGACGGCTGAGAAAGCCGTTTGATAGTCGTCGCCGCCCCAGAGGGAGACATGCATCGCTTCCAATGTTTCCATCAACCGTGCAACACGCTCAAAGGTCTGCTCTGCCTCCCCTTTGAGATGCGCCAGCTGCTCCAGGTCCTCCACCTGCATGGACTCCGCCGGGACCGGCTCCGTCTCGGCGGGTAATTCGTCCGAAACCACGCTCTCAGGTTGCTCGGCCCATCTCGGCAAATAAACAAAGACACCGACAGCCACCAACAACAATACAGAAAAAATCACCACCGTGGCCCACCCATAGCCTCGCTCCCTGGGGAGAGCGTTTTTAATCGTACCCTTCTCTAAAGGATCGCCTAAGGCTGCAGTTGAAGGGTATTCCGGCCGGACCTTCTTGATGCGCGGCGGTGGGGTGAGCTTGATATCGCTCTTTCCAGCTCGATCGCCGCCTCGGGCCTCGCTACCATCAGGGCGGTCAGGCTGTTTCTTGCTCGACATGGCAACACATCACGACTTGCACATTTACCCTGCCCACTACCGAGAGGGCGGACCAAGGTAAAGCGATCTTTTACGGTAACTGACCTCAGACGACTCAGTGTTGGGTTGGTTCCTTGGTTTCCGGCTCCGTCGCGGCGTTGGGGTCCACGGGCAGTCCTGTTTCCTCCGCGAAGATCTTGCGCAGCAGTTGGCGCCAGGTGGCGTACTGGGTTTCCACCGAGCCGGTGAGCCGCAAGACCTCGCCTTCTACGTCGATCAACAGCGGAGCTATTTCCGAATCGAGCGAACCGGCGAGCTCGCGAAGGGCCTCGACATGCATCTTGGCCTCTTCTGACTTCTGCATCCCATCCGTGATGGCCACCATACCTCCGAGCACCGCAACCTCGCCTACCGCACGCCCGCCTCCACCGCGGGTACTCGAAAAGATCCCTCCAATAATGGCCGCTGCGCCCAAGATTTTTTCCAATCTAGCAGCTTTTTGGAGCTTCTCCATCGCCACCTGCTCTTCGTAACTGTACGCGCGCCAGCTATCGTAAGGATCGTCCATTTTTGCATAGAAGCCGGCGTAATACTCGTTGAGGGTGTCGATGAACATGAAATCACGTTCGCGAATGAGGGCCAAGCGTTCCATCATCGGATCGTCGGTGGCAGGCAGCCTCTCAACCTTGAAACGCTCTTTTTTGTCCTCGCTCAAATACTCGTCAAAAGCAACCGGAGCGAGGTCGCGGGCGAACCGGAGCCGAGAAACGGTTTGGACGAGTCGAATGTCTTTCTCGTCGAGCTTTCGGCGGGCCTTCAGGATGTCATTGGCAATCTGGTTATACAAGCTCTGGTACGGCTCGCCGACAGACACGTCCTTGGCACCACGGTAAGCGCCGACATCCGCCTCTTCTCGGTAGCGTTTCTCCAGCCACTTCTTGCCGCGCGAGTCGACCACCCGGACCGCAATCTCGAGCTTCTTTCCCGTGGAAGACAAGATGGCTCCCGTCACCATGACGTCCACCGCATTCGCCGCCGGAACCAAGCGGACCGCGCCCCAGTTACCGGTTGACTCGAGCGTTTGTTTGAGATGTATCGGGATGTATCTGGCCTCGGACTTTCTCACCTCGGGGAAGACGCCCTTTTGTTCCATCTCGTACAGGTCCGCTTCGTCCTCGGGCAAACCCGGATCGAAGATTTGTACGCCGATGTCGAGAAGATCTTCCTCCGCGATCTCGGTTTGGGCCTGAATCGCCTCCACTTGTTTCTTCTCTTTCGACCAGGCCGGTGGAGCAAGTAGGCTGCTGATCAGCACAACCACGACTGCTCTCACAAGAACCATTCCTATCGCCGACATTGCTATTCTCCCGATTTGCTAGTTGTTGCCCTTTGTATAAGCTCGATACTCGTCCCAAAGCTTCTCCCGCAGCTCGGGGTCTTCCTCTTTCATGGCGGCTTCCCTAAGCTGTCGCGCCACGATATCATCATCGCTTCCGTCGCCAACATCAGAGGGAACCCGACCGTTGTCGCTCTGGCCTAGTTGTCCGGAGTCGGAACCCCCCGGTTCCGGCTGAATCGGCTCGCCGGTAGGCGCGTCGGGCGAACCACCCGTATCTCTACCGGTTCGAGCGTCCGTCTGCCGCGAAGACTCCGCTTGTTCTCCTGACGTGTCGGAGCCGGAAGCTCTCCCGGACATCTCCGCACCGCCACCTCCCGATGCATCAGCAGCCTCGGCTTCGGCGGCTTCCCTCCGTTCCCCTAAAAGCTCCTGCTCTCGCAAAATGATCTCATCGAACTCCCGCATCGACGAATCTAGCTCACCATCGAGCCCGGCTTGCCGCTCATTGGCGGTCTGCGGCCCCCCTCCTGTCTTTGCTCCAGAAGCAGGCTTGCCACCCGTAGTGGGTTGAGTATCTGCCGACGCCCCTTTGCCTTTCGTTCCCTCTTTGCCTTCCCCGGTCTCCTTGCCTTCCCGGCCCTCTTTGCCCTCCTTGCCCTCCTTGGCGTCTTTACCTTCCTTGGCCTTTTCAGTCTCCTTGCTTCTCTCTGACGCCTCAGGCGCCGACGGAGGTGTTGGCAGAGGGGGTGGAGTTGGGACGGACGGAGCCGAGGAGCGCGCGCTGCAGCCGATTGCGATCCAGGCTAAGCCGGCCAGCAAAAACAGGCCGATCAGTGCTTTTCTCGCTTCCTTCCAAAACCCACGGCGCTTTATTACAGCAAACATGATTTGACCTCTACGGGTCCACCAAGCATTCGCGAAGGTGGATTCGAAACAGGTTGGGTCTCATGTATTTGTTTTGCAAACCACAGGCCACAGACCCGGGGTCAAGAAACCATCGAGACAACATCCCTAAACCATTGAATTTAAAATGGTTTTATGCAGTAACGCCCTTGAGGACATCTCTCGATCTCACTCGAAAACCGGCCAGCGCAGGCCAAATTTGAGGACGTAATCGTCCGCCCCTGATGACAGCGGCTCCGTGGAGCTAGGCCACGAGAATCCCACTCAGTTACAGTTTAACGCATGGGGAACAGCCGGGGCCACTATCTGCCGCTGAAACCGCAAAACCCGACCGTAAAGCTCGCGGACCTTGCCACTGTGGGTCAATCCCTACATTTACTCCTTTGCACTCCCCTATTAGGTCAAATTATGCTACCCTTTTTTAGCTAGGAGAACTGTCGCTCCAATCAATGATGTTCCTACTAGCTTCGGCACACTTTTCCTACCCTTATTAATAGGAGACGGGGGTGAAATTTCCGGCAAAGGTGCCCTTAGCTCACATTTCATAAGGACACGGATCATGGATCTCCAAGAGAAAGAAATATTTGGTCGCCTGGGGAGCATGAGCCTGGCCGACATTATCCAAATCCTCGGAGTGAATAAGAGGACGGCCACTCTAGTGCTCAAGCATGATGGTCAAAAAGGGAAAATCTTCTTCAAGGATGGAGTGGTACTTCACGCGTTTGCCGGCGGCAGCCAAGGAGAGACGGCGGTACTAAAATTCTTGGAATGGGTCGGCGCGGAATTCTCCATTGAAGAAGGAATTTCATCCATTCCAATGGTCACCATGTTCGCCGACGCTGAAACCATCATGTTGAGAATGTGCAGCCGTTTGGATGAAGCAAAAAGGGATTCTCATGAAAAGACCGTAGCTCCCGCTGCAGACGCCCCACCGGCAACAGTGGCCCGCCCACCGGCCGCAGCCAAAGCCATGGCCACTCAACCGGTGAGTCAACAGAAGCGGGCCGAGAAGGTCAAGAGGATCGAGAAAGTTTTGCCATCCATGACTGCGGCGCCGGCGCGAAAAAGATTCTCTCTACCTCTGATGATGGGGATCGCTTTTGCCGCAATCGTTTTATCTCTTTACTTTCCAAGCAAATTCTTGAGCAGCGGCCGAGCCTCGATAGCCCAAGAGCTACCTGCGGAGCTCGACCCGCAGCCGGCTCCAGTCGAGATCGCGGAGGAAACGTCTCAACCCGACGCACTCATCGAAGAAACGGTCGCCGCAGCCGAAGAAGATGCTTTTTCCGGCTTAGCTGCGGCAGATGACGATCCCGCTCCCGTGGAGGCCACCTCCAACCGACCGGCGCCCGCCATCCAGCCGGCGGAGCCTCCCACGGTCGAACCTACTCCCGCGCCCCGCGCCTCGATCAGCCCTCCTGTCGCAACTGAACCTGCTTTCGGCGAACTACTAGTCGTTGCAGAGCCTTGGGCGGAAGTTTATATCGACGGTGAAAAAGTGGGACAAACACCATTGAGCAAGATCCGGTTGTCCGCGGAAGAACATACTTTAAGCCTTTCCAATGACAACTTTGCCGGCGTCATTAGGGATACGATAACCATTCCCAGCAACGCCACCCTGTCCAAGAAATACTCCTTCAACGACCACGGCTACCTTCAAATCGTGGTGGTTCCGTGGGCGGATGTGTTCATTGACGGCAACCACGTGGGACAGACACCCCTCGAAAGACTCAACGTACCTGTCGGAAAACATACGGTGAGACTCGAGCACCCGCAATTGGGAGAACAGGTGAAGGAGATAGAAATTCGGTCCCAAGAAGCGATCCTGCTGAGATTGGAAATGTAGGAAGTGTTAGTAACTACTTTCAGTGTTGCTTTTGCCATATTGAGCATGATTCCGCTTGCTCAGAATGGGGACAACTGGTTTGAAGCGGTGGTTGGCCTGTATTGGAATGGTGATTACGACCAAACCTTGCAGAAGCTGGATTCAGTATCTTTAGCCGACCTGAGCGACGGACAAAAACTGGAATTTCATAAATACCGTGCCTTCAGCTACATTGCACTGGGCGATAACGAGAGCGCCCAGAGAGAATTTTCCGACCTTCTATCCATCGATCCCGCTCATCAGTTCGATGCGTCCCTGGTCTCGCCCAAGATCATCGAGCAGTTCGATGTGGCAAAAAAAACACTCGTCGGGAGCTTGTTCGACCAGGGAAAAACCGCCTACTTCAACAAGGACTACCAAACGGCAGCGAATCTCATGGACCGGATTCTTGGTTTGGATCCGGCCGACGACCTGGCCAAAGAATACCGGCAGCTTGCCTACGAGCAGATCACCCTGACGGAGAAACTCGCCTCCATCGAGGCCCGGGAACCGGAACCGGAAGCCGAGCCGACCCCGGTGGAGAAGGAACCTGAAGATAGAATCTACCACCTGGCGGACGAAGGTATCACTCCACCGGTCCTGATAAATAGAATCGAGCCCGTGTACCCTTCGCTCGACAAGCAAATGCGCCGTCAGGGAAGGGTCGTCGTTTTGATCCTCATTGGCAAGGACGGTTCCATAGAGCAAGCAAGAGTCGTCCGCTCCGTCAATCAAAGGATGGATACAGCAGCACTCAAGGCGATCGAGCAGTGGAAGTATAGCCCTGCTTCACTAAACGGCAAGCCGGTCAAGGTCTCTCATGTCCTCGCCATAGACTTCACGTCTCAGGATCGATAACAATCCGCCGATGCCCCTCGGAGGCTAAAGGAACTGCCTCGACGTTTCGTCGATTCTCGCCATTTCATCTTCCGTGAGAGCGAACTGCATCGCCCCGGCACTCTCCCGCGCGTGGTGCACTTTGCTGGCCCCGGGAATCGTCACAACCGTGGGCCCATGAAAATTCACTAACCAGGCGAGCGCGACCTGCGCCACCGACACGCCGCGAGGAGCGGCGATTTCCTCCAAAGTTGAAATCAACCGCCTGCTCTTCTCTATGAGTCGGCGGAGCCGAATGCGGCGTCCAAAAGGACGGCTGCCCAGAAGTTCGGAATCCTTGTGGAACTTGCCGGTGAGCAAGCCCATCTCCAAAGGCGAATAAGCGATAATCGTGATACCTAGCTCCTTGGCGGTTTCGAGCACACCGTTGGTTTCTATACGGCGATCCATCACGCTGTATTTCACTTGGTTCGACGCCAAAACCAAATTCCGCCGAACCAACGCCTGATGCGCCCGGCGCATCCGCCGGACATCGAAGTTGGAGACCCCGATGGCGCGAATAGCACCTTCCTCGGCCAGCTCCGCCATGGCGTTCATCTCCGCTTCCGTCGAGGAGAAAGAAGCCGGAAAGTGCACCTGGTGCAAGTCGATGGAGAAGGGCTCTAGGCATCGTTGCCGTTTCCCAATGGTTTTCCTGATGGAGCCCGCCGTCCGCAGCAGCGGATTCCACTTGGTGGCAATGACCACATCTCCATCAGCCTTGCCCGCCAGCCGTAGTCCTCG
>PVMS01056430.1_pt1 | contig 13767 bp, 10 predicted proteins | sample 1853461 | NCBI WGS metagenome assembly PVMS01 (sample SAMN08582032, study PRJNA380276) | Marine sediment metagenome, whole genome shotgun sequencing project. | isolation source: ocean sediment barecode stripped | collected 2017 | reverse complement strand
TTTCATCCATTTTCCGGGTGAGTAAAGGTGTGAGTAACGAGTAACGATGAATCCGTTTTAACTGTTTATAATCATATTGTTATGCTATCGGTTGCATAGACACCCTCTCCGCCATTTAAGCCGATATAAAAATAGAGTAGTGGTGAGCACGATTTGCTTTAAACGAGCAAGAAGGGAGCGAAGCACTGTAGTGCTATACTGCCCAAAGCTCAAGATAACCGGGATGCGATATTGCCTAAGGTGTCTGCCAGTTATAGGTATTGGTGACCTCAGCACAAGTGCGGCATTACCAGATGGTCTTGCCCTAGGACTCCAGCGTCTGGAGGTCGTTTTCCAACTTGAACCAATCGTGCTCGCAGACCGGACTCAAATAACCCGCCATGATCTTTTGTGGCTTTATTTGCTGTCCAGACTTGTCGGCAGTTGAGGAATTTTCGAAGTGGTAAGGCGTTCCGAGCGCAGCCGCTTGCTTTGTCATTGGCCTGGTAGTCATACGATACCCTCTCTTGTCGGTATCCTGATTGCCCTTAAACAAGAACTATTCTTGCTCAATAATTATAAATCGCTGGCTGAAATGGCTGGGTACCGTTTGTCAGGGGAATTCTGCCACTCAGACGAACACTGATCGTATTGGTGGACATAATTGCATGCTGAATTGGATGGGCAGGGTGGCTGCCTGTAGGAAATTGACTCGAATTTTGCCAAATCCGATGAAATTTAGCTGTTTTTTAAACTTGGTGCTAGACGAAGCAAGGGCCAGCACCTAAGATAATTACAGGGTCGCTTTTTATAGGGGTAAATTTAGCAAAGAGGGGTAAATCATGATCAGATTAATGGTCGTGGACGATCACGAACTCGTCCGCGTGGGGATGCGTCATATCCTGGACGACTATCCGTCCATCAAAATTGTCGGGGAGGCGGCAGATGGGGAAACCGCCATCAGGTTGAACCACCAGATAAAACCCGATGTCGTGCTGCTCGACATCAGCCTTCCGGGCTTGTCCGGATTCGAGGTGACCACACGGCTTAAGAAAATTGATCCAGGCCTGGGAATTATTATCCTGACCGTGCATGAAGCAGCACCGTATCCTGGAAAACTACTGGACGCTGGAGCTTCGGGTTACCTGACCAAGGGCTGCCCGGCAACTGAACTGGTCCAGGCGATCCGCACTGTCGCAAAGGGCGGTCGCCATATTGGATCCAGCGTAGCTCAGCAAATGGCGCTCACTATGTTGCAAGGCACTTCAACATCTCCGTTTGACGAACTTTCCGCCCGGGAAATGGAGGTCATGTTGATGTTGGTGGACGGTAGGAGGATGGCCGATATTGCAGACGTCATGCACCTGAGTCCAAAAACTGTGGCGACCTACAAATACAGGATTTTTGCAAAACTGGAAACCCGCAGTGACGTTGACATGACGCGGATGGCCATGCGCTACGGTGTTGTAGCGCCCTGTTGAACAGGCCAGCCCGGGTTTTTCCACCCGGGTAGCTTGTGTTTTATTCAGCTGAAGGCGTTGCAGGGGTCTGCTGTGCTTTCTGTTCAGTTGGTGGCTTTTCAGCTTTCATTTTAGCAGGGGCTTTGGTCTTGCCCCCCGAAGAACTGCCCAAGGTATAAATACCCTTGTTGTCACGGGTTGCGGTTACCTGCGCAACGCGGGTAGGTTTCTCCACTTTCGTTGTTTTTTGCGGTGATTCCTTTGCTGCTACAGGTTTTTCCTGCTTGCTGCTTTTAGCGGCCGCTGGTTTAGAACTGGCTTTTGCCTGGGAAGAGCTCTTGCCTGCTTCCGGCTGCTTATCCCTGGACCTGGAATCGCGGCTGGCCGTATCCTTCTCAGAATGTTTTTCAACGGTCGGTTCCTTGACTACCAAATCTTTTTTGGGTCGAATTTCCGTTTCCGGCCGCGCTGCTGTCTGCACCGTTTTCTCATGATCGCGTTGTGCTGCCTTGCTGGCTTCTGCTACGGGACGTGGTCGCTGGTTGGTCTGTGCTGCCCTGGTGGTTACTTTGTTGCCATCAACGTCCGCAGGGCTGCTTTTCTCAGGCGCCCTGGTATTGCCAGTCGTGGCGTCGCGTTGCTTGCCGCCGGTTGTCTGGTAGGGTGAGCGCCTTCTCCGGCCCCTGCGTGGTGCAGATCCTTCTTTCCGTTCCTGGGGCTGCTTGCCGCCGGGAGTGGTTTTTTGCGAAGTCTGCCTCGTTTTGTCCGATGCCTGGGCCGTTGGTTTGCGAGCTGTCTTTTTACGCGGAGTCTTCTTCGCCGGCCTTGACTGACTTCTCGATTGTGTCGTCTTTTTCTTACTGCCAGGTCTGCCGCCCGCTGATTTCGAATCAGCGGATCGCTTCTGACCCGACTGTCGCTGGCCTGACCGGCTCTGGCTTGACTGTTTTGTTCCAGAACGCGCCTGGGCGGGTTTGCGGGTTTGCCTCCGGGTGGTTGATTTCTTGCTCGCTTTCTTGCTTGCTTTTCTGGTAACTGCTTTCCCCGTACTCGCCTTCTTTGAGCTTGCAGGCTTTTCCTCGCCAGCTGAAAACAGCTTGCTGAAAAACTGCCCGAACAGTCCGGGCTTGCTCTGTTTTTCCGGTGTGGGCGTGGGCGCCGGGCGGGCATGGCTCACACGCTGAACTACAGGGGGCCGTGCAGCGATGGCGCTGGCCTGCGTTTCGGCACTGGCCACCAGTTCAGGTTCTACTTCTGACATATGAGAATAGCTGGGGTCATCAGTGACTTCAGTTTTCCGTAAGCGGTGGATTTCGAACTTGGGCCGCTGCATGATTTCGTTGGCCAGAATAATAACGGGAACAGATTGCCGGGATTCGATATCCGCCAGATTCTTACGCTTTTCGTTCAACAGAAAGTTTGCCACTTTGGTCGGCACCTGGACGATGACCTGGCCGCTGAATTCCTTCATGGACTCTTCTTCCACCAGGCGAAGAATGGAAAGCGACAGAGATTCGATGCTGCGAATGGTGCCATGGCCGTCACAACGGGGGCAGGTCTCCTCGCTGGATTCACCCAGCGAAGGCCGCAAACGCTGGCGCGACATTTCGAGCAGGCCAAAACGCGAAATACGCCCGGTCTGAACCCTGGCCTTGTCAATTTGCATGGCATGGCGCAAGCGCTCCTCAACTTTTCTCTGGTGTTTGCGGTCCATCATGTCGATGAAATCGATCACGATAAGCCCGCCCAGGTCCCGGAGCCTCAGTTGACGGGCTATTTCATCAGCGGCCTCCATGTTGGTTTTGTAGGCTGTTTCCTCGATATCGGCGCCCTTGGTAGCACGGGCTGAATTGATGTCAATGGACAGCAGCGCTTCGGTGTGATCAATGACAAGAGCGCCGCCCGAGGGCAGATGTACCGTGCGCGCAAATGCCGTTTCGATCTGGCTTTCAATCTGGTAGCGGCTGAACAGGGGTACGTCATCCTGGTAAAGCTTGAGTTTGCGGACGTTATGCGGCATCACCTGCTGCACGAACTCCATCGCGTCTTTAAATACCTTGGGGTCGTCGATCAGGATCTCCCCGATATCGTTGCGCAGGTGATCCCGGAGTGCACGGATGAACAGGTTGCTTTCCTGGTATATCAGGAACGAAGCCGGCCGCTCAGTTGCCGCTTTTTCAATGGCGCTCCACAATTGCAGCAGGTAGTCCAGGTCCCACTGAAGTTCTTCAGCTTCCCGGCCTACACCGGCAGTGCGGACGATGATTCCGACGTTGTCGGGAGCAATCACCATCTGCAATTGTTCCCGTAGTTCCTGCCGGTCTTCACCGCTAATACGACGTGATACGCCACCGGCTTTCGGGTTGGTCGGCATCAGGACCAGGTATCGTCCGGCCAGTGAAATATAGGTGGTCAGGGCTGCGCCTTTGTTGCCACGCTCTTCCTTCTCAACCTGGACGATGATTTCCTGCCCCTGTTTCACCGCATCGCGGATGGATATCTTGCCGTCAATTTTACTCGCGGAAGGATGATAACTGGCGGGGCAAATTTCCTTGAGCGGCAGGAAGCCGTGGCGTTCAGATCCGAAATCCACGAAACAGGCTTCGAGTGAAGGCTCGACCCGAGTGATGCGGGCCTTGTAAACATTGGCTTTTTTCTGTTCCTGGGAGGGTACTTCTATATCCAGGTCCATCAATACCTGACCGTCTGCCACGGCCACGCGCAACTCTTCTCGCTGAGTCGCGTTGATCAGCATTCTTTTCATTTTATATACCTCAGGCATCCCGGCCTGAACACGCAATGCAGGCAGGGATATAACCCTGCTGTTACGCGTTTCGTGTTCCCGGCCCCCTTTTCGAAGGGCGCGCCAGGTTTGCCAATTAATGTTTTTGACGGGGCAATATCGCCCCGATCCATGACAACAGCCGTCCGGGCCGCTGCCGCAATTTTGTTAATTTGTGTCCGGTTTTTTCGCTGGCTGCCCGGGTTTTCAATTTCCGGATTTCTTTAGCCTGAAATTTTTTCGGCTGATAATTTGCCAGCTGCGCAACGCGCAACAGGGACACTTTCGGATACGATATTCTGAACAATCAGGTGCAGATTCGTGCAACGGCTGGACTCATTCCATCGGCTTGTGGCCGGTGTTCGCTGCCGGGTTAACCGGGGAAGCGACCTTCTGTCTGGACGTTATCCAGCGCGTGGACTTCCGAACCGATGTAATATAGCAGTGTTTTATCGTTCAATCAATGAGTTGCCGCTCAATGTCAACATCAAATAAAACAAGTGTCCAGCTTGTGAAAGTTTCTGCGGATCGTGATGGTCAGCGTTTGGACAATTTTCTGTCGGCCCGGCTCAAGGGATTACCCCGTTCAGCCCTGTACCGCATGATCCGGACCGGACAGGTCAGAATTAACGGTGGGCGCTGCAAACCATCCACGCGACTGTGCGAAGACGATGAAGTGCGGATTCCACCTGCCCGGATTCGGGAACCGGGAAAAGCGATCGTCTCTGACCAGGTGTGCAGTCAAATCAGTGACGCCATTCTGTTCAAAAACAGCGACTTGCTGGTGCTCAACAAACCCTCGGGAATAGCCGTTCATGCCGGCAGCGGGCTACCCTGGGGCCTGATCGACGTGCTGCGGAAACTCCATCCCGGAGAGTACTGTGAACTTGCCCATCGCCTGGACCGTGAGACCAGCGGCTGCCTGGTGCTGGCAAGAAACGGCAAGACCCTGCAGCACCTGACCGGGCTGTTCCGGGACGGGCGGGTACAAAAATTCTACCTGTGCCTGCTGGACGGCGAAATGAAGGAACCCATGATCGAAGTCGATGCCCCGCTGATGAAAGTGCAGGCCGGCGCCGAACGGCAGATTGAAGTAAACGCGGAAGGGAAGCCGGCCCTGACCCGCTTCCGGCGCTTGCAAGCCTATGCCGGCTGTACTTATGCAGAAGCGGAACTTCTCACCGGAAGAACACACCAAATCAGGGTACATGCGCAGCATATCGGGATGCCATTGGCTGGTGAAGCCCGCTACTCATCTAAGGAGTCCGTTAAACAGTGGAAAAAAAAGGGTCTGCACCGGATTTTCCTGCATGCTCAGAGATTGAGCTTCGAAGCTTCCTCGGGCGAGGAAATGGCATTCAACGCACCGTTACCGGAAAATCTGAAGGCAGTGCTGGATCGCCTGGAAGATTGCAACAGACGGCCAGCCGTGTAAACGGAGTTGATTTCCTACAGGCTTTCACCACATCATCCACTGGTTATGGCCTGCCGGCTGTGCTCTAATTCGCGCAATGTACAAGCCACTTGAAGCCTTTATTGGCCTGCGATACCTGCGCGCCAAGAGGCGGAATCATTTCATTTCGTTCATTTCCCTGATTTCCATGCTGGGAATCGCGTTGGGTGTGACCACCCTGATCACGGTAATTTCGGTGATGAACGGTTTTGAGAAAGAACTGCGCACCCGTATTCTGGGCGCGATTGCACACGCCACGATTCAGCCGATGGATGGCGCCCTGATGGACTGGCGCTCCGTGATCAAAGACGTTGAGAACCACCCCGAGGTGAATGGTGCTGCGCCGTTCATTGAAGAAGGCGTATGGCTGCAGGGCAAGCAGTCGGCGGGTGCTTTCATCCGGGGAGTGGAGCCGGCTTTTGAGGTGCGTGTGTCGGAAGTCAGTGAGAAAATGCTGTCCGGAAAACTCACCGATCTTCGTCCGGGCGAATACAACATAATACTCGGGCTCGGTCTGGCCTCCAGGTTACAAGTCGGGCCGGGTGACAAGGTCACCGTGATTGCGCCCCGGCTCAAAGCGACACCGGTCGGAGCCAGTCCGTTAATGCGCCGTTTTACCGTGGCCGGTGTATTCGAATTCGGTGAGTTTGAAAACGACTCGACGCTGGCGATGATCAACATCGAAGACGCAGCCCGCTTGCTGCGTATGCCCCAGGGATCGACCGGGGGTGTGCGTCTGCACTTGCAGGACATGGACCGGGCCTGGCGTGTGGCGAGAGACATATCAGAAACACTTCCAGGTTATTACATCGTGCGGGACTGGACGCAGGAACGGGGCAACCTGTTCCGGGCGGTAAAAACTGAAAAGACCGTGATGTGGGTGATCCTGTCTCTTATCATCGCGGTTGCTGCGTTTAACATCATTTCCATGCTGGTGATGGTGGTCACGGACAAACAGGCGGATATTGCGATTCTCAAAACCATGGGTGCACGCCCGGGAACGATCCTGCGAATTTTTGTCATCCAGGGCAGCCTCATTGGTGTTATCGGCACCGGGTTGGGGGTGGTGGGTGGAATTGTGTTGGCGCAGAATATTGGTTTGGTGGTTCCGTTCCTTGAGCAATTGTTCGGCTTCGCCCTGTTCCCGGCGGATATTTACTACATCACGGAATTGCCGTCGGAACTCAGAAGCCGCGATATCATCGGGTTTGCCCTGATGACCCTGGTAATGTCGTTTCTGTCCACCCTTTATCCATCCTGGCGTGCGTCGAAAGTCCAACCGGCAGAGGCCTTGAGCTATGAGTGATCAATTGCCCGGGCAATCAGAGCCATTTGCTCTGGAAGCCCGGCATGTCAAGAAAACATTCCATCAGGGGCCAAAGGAAGTGCGTGTTCTGCTTGATGTGAACCTGCAATTGCGCGCGGGCAAATCCCTGGCTATTGTGGGTGCGTCCGGCGCCGGCAAGAGCACACTGCTGCACATACTGGGTGGCCTGGATAAACCCGATGAAGGAGAAGTGCTGGTTGAAGGCGCATCCATGTGGAAGCTGAGTGAAGCTGAACGTGGACTGGTGCGCAACAGGACAATGGGGTTTGTTTACCAGTTCCACCACCTCCTGGCCGAGTTTACCGCGCTGGAGAACGTGGCCATGCCGTTGTTGATTCGTGGTGTGAAAACGGCGGAGGCTGCCAGCAGAGCTTCGCAGTTACTGGGCCGGGTTGGACTGGCAGAGCGGATCAACCACAAGCCGGGCGAGTTATCGGGTGGTGAGCGCCAGCGCACTGCCGTTGCGCGCGCCCTGGTGGGTAATCCAAGGGTAGTGCTTGGGGATGAACCGACCGGTAACCTGGATGAACGAACGGCCGATCGCGTGTATGGAATGTTGCTGGAATTGAACCAGGAATTGAATACCAGCCTGTTGCTGGTCACCCATGACACCCAATTGGCTGCACGAATGGATCAGCAACTTGAACTGCGCATGGGGTGTCTGCAGGAAATCGGCTGAATGTAAAGGGGTGAAGGGGGTGAGGGACTTGAAGGGGCAGGGGGGCTTACCGGCATGCCTGGTCCTGAGTGTGCTCTGTGCTCATCTGTTATCAAGGCTGCCGTCAACGTGGATTGTTGTCTCAGCCGGTTTTACCGGTCTTTTGTTTCTGATTCGACCCGCTACCCGCTGGATGGCTGTCATGATCCTGGGGTGTTGCTGGACACTGTGGCATTTTGAACAGGGTCTGGAAGACCGTTTGGACTATTCGCTGAGCGGAAAAGTAATGGAAGTTAGCGGACTAGTCTCGTCCATTCCTGACGTCTACCCTGACTATGCCCGTTTCCGCTTTGACCCCTTGCCTGATGATGAGCAGCAAGGCTTACCGGGCAGCCTGCTCGTCTATTGGTATCGTGATTTTCCCTTACTGTCAGTTGGAGAGAGCTGGCGCCTGGAATTGCAGCTAAAACCACCCTGGGGCCGGGTAAATTTCCAGGGGGGCGACCGGGAACGCTGGTTGTTTGCAGAGGGAATCGGAGGCCTGGGGACCGTTCGTAGCGGTGAACTCTTACCGTCCAGGGCGCTCAATCGCTATTTCTTGCAACGCGCACGCAGCTTCGTGAGGGAACAAATCACCCTGTTGGTGGAAAACGAGCGGATGCGTGGAGTGGTGCAGGCGCTTGCTATAGCGGATCGCAGCGGTATGCAATTCAGCGATCGTCAATTGCTGTCATCTACCGGCACCTCACATCTGCTGGCCATATCCGGACTGCACGTGGGTCTTGCAGCAGTAGGGGGCGCCTGGCTGGCCCGCATCACCATGCTATTGGCGCCTGTGACCGTGGCGGTTCGCTGGGGATTCAGTGTTTCTCTTGCAGGCGCGCTGCTCGCGGCCCTGACTTATGCCGCGCTGGCAGGGTGGGGTGTATCAACCCAGAGGGCCGTTTTAATGCTGGCCGTGGCGGCATTGACGCTGGCTCTCAATCGTGCCGTTCATCCGGCCCGGGCGTGGGTTCTTGCGCTGGCGGTTGTTCTTGCCGTGGACCCTCTCGCCCCGCTCGGTTCGGGAAGCTGGTTTTCATTTCTCGCCGTTGCGGTTCTGTTGACCCTTTTCGTTCCGCGTAATGGCCGGATTACCTGGTGGAAATCCGCTTTGCTGGCGCAGGACGGAATCATGGTTACGATGTTGCCGCTTACCGTCTTCTGGTTCCAGTACTTCAGCCCAGTCAGTTTCCTGGCCAACATGGGGGCCATTCCCTGGGTCAGCCTGGTAGTGGTGCCGCTGACATTGGCGGGTGTCGCCTTACTGCCGGTTTCGATGGTGCTTGCAGGACTGTTGCTCAACCTTGCAGGGGAGGCATCTTCCGTTCTGTTTCTGTATCTTGAATTCCTTTCCGGCCTGCAGGGTCCGGTTCCCATCCTGCCGGCGCCAGGCATAATGACGGTGGTGCTGGCAATGCTGGGCGGGATGCTGTTGTTATTGCCTGCGGGAGTCCCCGGACGCTGGATAGGCATATTTCTCATATTGCCCCTGTTCTTGCCTCCAGGTCCACGCACGGAACGTGGTTCCCTCCTGATCGAGGCACTGGATGCAGGGCTGGGGATGGCGGTGCTGATCAGCACGGAGCATCACACGCTGCTCTATGATTCGGGTCCGGGCGATGGCCGGGAGCAAAACCTGGTCGACTCGGTCATCACGCCAGCGCTGGCAGGCCTGGGGCAGCATGCGCCAGAGCAGATCATCATCAGTCACGGTGACCTCGATCACGCCGGTGGCCTGGCAAGCCTCATAAAACACTATTCGGCAGCGGAGATGTTCGCAAACCTTCCCGCTCAGCCGGGCAACATTGAAAGCTGCCATTCCGGTCTGGCCTGGCGTAATGACGGTTTTGAATTCCAGGTGCTTCATCCCTCCACCGCATTGCCCTACCTGGGTAACGACAGCTCCTGTGTGCTGAGCGTCCGGGGGGCAGCAGCCAGTGTACTGTTCACCGGCGATATTTCCTCGGCCATAGAGAGCCGCCTGAGAATCACCATGCCCGCACCTCACCGTATTCTTTTTGTGCCACACCACGGCAGCAAAACATCTTCCTCAACGGAGTTCATCTCCGCGGTCAGGCCCGAAGCATCTATTGCCACGGCATCCCTGGGCAACCGCTTTGGATTTCCCCGGGATGTTATCAGGCAGCGCTATATCGATGCCGGCTCGAAATTCTGGTCCACCGGCGAGTGTGGTGCAGTGCGAATTCTGCTCACTGCCGACGGAGGCATCCACGCCGAAAGCGCCCGCCGCACAAGAAACAAAATCTGGCGCTGGCCCGCCGCTCAAGGGTGTCCTTGAACATAAGTTGTGGCAGCTAAATCTTTTCCGCAAAAGACGCAACCCAGTGTTCGGAAGCGGAAGCGCTTAGCTCTCTTCAGGACAATCAACTGTCGGGAACAGTTGATTAGTGAACAGGGATGTCTCGAACGTGTCCTGAAGAGAGCTAAGCGCTTCCGCTTGATGGCACGGCGTTATTCAATGACTAAAAAATTTTGTGTCTTTAGCGGAAAAAAACCAGGCTTAACATAGCCTGTAGAGAGTGCCGCATGTATCATTCGGGCAGCCTCTTGTCATTGGAGTGATACAGCGTGTTTGAAATCATTATTGCCGGCGGTTGGTTGATGGTGCCGATTATCCTGTGTTCCATACTGGCGTTGACGATCATTGCGGAGCGCCTGTGGGCCTTGCGCCGCAGCCAGGTGGTGCCTGATGGCGTGGGTGACCAGGTGGAGCAGTGGGCGGTCCGGCATGAGCTGGACCGGCGCCATATCGATCAATTGAGAGCGGGTTCTGCACTGGGACGAGTGCTGGCAGCGGCGCTGATCAACCGGAACCGGCCCCGAGAATTGATCAAGGAAGCGGTTGAAGACACCGGCAGGCACGTGGTGTACCGGTTAGAGCGGTTTCTCAACACGCTGGGCACAATTGCCGGGATTTCACCCTTGCTGGGCTTGCTGGGCACCGTGATTGGCATGATCAAGGTCTTTTCCACCATTCTTGAACAGGGAGTTGGCAATGCCAATGTGTTGGCAGGCGGGATCTCAGAGGCCCTGATTACGACAGCTGCGGGGCTCACCGTTGCCATCCCCAGTTTCTTTTTCTATCGCTACTTCAAGGGACGCGTGGAAGAATACGTCGTTGCAATGGAAGAGCAGGCCATAAACCTGATTGAGGCCATTGAGCGCAGCAACGTAGCACAACTCAGGTCTGGTGTGCCGGGTGGGTAAGGGATGCACTGTGCAGGTTCATGAATAGTTCAGAGGTTCTCAGGCCTTGAAACTCCAGAATCGTATAAAGGAAGAGCCCACCGTCGACCTGACTTCGCTGATCGACGTGGTGTTCCTGTTGCTGCTCTTTTTCATGGTCAGCACCACTTTCGAACACCAGGCCGTGTTGAAAGTCGACCTGCCTGACGCCAGCATGGTGGACGCGCCTGTCGACCTGCCTGAACGCCTGGAATTGGTGATTGATGCCAACGGCCTGATGTTTCTCAATGACCGGCAACTGGTGGACAGCGAAGCACGGACGCTCAAGGCAGCGTTCAATGAGGCCGCCGGTGATAACCGCGACCTGCCGCTGATACTGAGAGCGGACCGCGAGACGCCTCACCACTTCGTCGTCACGGTAATGGATGTGGCAGCCCAACTGGGCTTCAGCAATCTTTCCATCGCCACCAACCGGATAGCCGGAAGCGAAGAATGACGGCAGCGGTATAATTGTATTTTCTTGTAATTTCAGAATCACTCTTACATGTCATTGAAATTATTCAATAATCAAGTAAAGCCCGGCGAAACTCGTGTAACATCCGGGCTGGTTGTCTATAAACGCCTGTGGGGTTACACGAAACGCTACAAGTGGATGTTCGTGCTGGGTGTCATCGGCGTGAGCGTCGATGCCAGCATGCAGGCTGCATTCGTCAAGTTCATGGAACCGCTGATCGACCGGGTGTTTGTCGGCAAGGATTCCGAGTACGGCCTGTGGATGGCCGGGTTCATTTTTGTTGCGGCCATCACCCGCATAGTCGGTAATTTTGTGGGTGTATACAGCATGGAATGGGTGGGCAGGAAAGTCGTCGCCGACCTGCGCCAGGAATTATTCAACCAGTATGTCGTCTTACCGGCCTCCTATTTTGACCACCACAGTTCGGGGCAGTTGATTTCCAAGCTGGCCTATAACAGCGAGCAAGTGGCCAACGCGGCAACCCGGTCCGTGATCGCTGCATTCCGGGATGTCATATTGGTGATTTTGATGCTTACGGTCATGCTGACCGCTAACGTGATGCTGTCACTGGTCATGTTGCTGCTGGTGCCGATAATTGGCCTGCTGGTGACCGTGATCAGCCGCCGTTTCCGCAAAATCAGCCACCGGATCCAGGATTCCATGGGGGACGTGTCGCACCTCACCGAGGAAGCAGTTGTCGGACAACAGGTGATCAAGGTATTCCAGGGCCAGGACGCTGAAAAACAACGATTTGAATCGGTCAATGAAAAAACACGCCGTCTGCTGATGCGCATGTTGGCTACCCGCCTGGCCAGTTCATCCATGGTGCAACTTGCCGCAGGTCTGGCCCTGGTGCTGTTGATGGTAGTCGCAACACGTCCGAGCATGTTAAACGATATTTCAGCGGGTACGTTTACGGTCGTTTTCTGGGCCATGATCGGGACCATTCCACCGCTCAAACGCCTGACCACGGTGCAGGCGTCGGTACAAAATGGGATTGCCGCTGCCGAAAGTATTTTTGATGTGCTGGACACCGAGGCGGAACCTGATTCGGGCGACTATTCAATCGATCGTGTGGAGGGGGCGATTGAATTTCGCAACGTGGGTTTCATTTACGACTCAAGCGAAAAAGCCGTACTGGAAGACGTCAGTTTCACGGTCCCGGCTGGCAGCGTAACTGCCCTGGTCGGGCATTCGGGCAGCGGCAAAACGACCCTGGCGGGATTGTTGCCCCGGTTTTATCCCTACAGTGAAGGCCACGTCTTGCTGGACGGGGTGGAGCTTTCCGATTACAGGCTCGATAACCTGCGCAGCCAGATCGCCCTGGTCAGCCAGGACATAATCCTGTTTAACGATACGGTGGCAGGAAATATTGCGTACGGAGCACTGGGGGGTGCTTCGCCCGAGGCAATCGAACAAGCAGCCAGGGATGCGCATGCCATGGAATTTATTGAACAGTTGCCGGAACAACTCGATACCATGGTGGGAGAAAGAGGCATGCTTTTGTCCGGTGGCCAGAGACAAAGGATCGCGATTGCTCGCGCCTTGTTGAAGGATGCCCCCATTTTGATCCTGGATGAGGCCACTTCTGCACTGGACAGCAGGTCCGAGAAGGCGATTCAGGAGGCCTTGTCTGAAGTCATGAAGCACCGCACCACACTGGTCATTGCCCACCGGCTTTCCACCATTGAGAATGCGGACCAGATCATAGTGCTGGAGAAAGGACGGGTGATTGAATCCGGTACACATGAGGATCTTCTGCATCGCGGCGAAGCCTATTCCAGGTTATACCAGGCCCAGTTCGGGCAGAACGATAACGGTAATCAGGATCGTGCGGGCTGAATTGGAACATCGCCTGGCAGGTATCTGGTATGGCAATGAGCCGCCCCCGGGGTGGCTGAAAGGCCTGGTGCCTTTGTACCGCCTGGCAACCCGGATCGACAGGCAGTGGAAAGCAAAAAAGAAATGCGCAGACCTGGACGGGACCTGCATCGTCGTTGTAGGAAACATCACTGCCGGGGGCAGCGGAAAGACTCCGCTTGTGATCCGTCTGTGCCGCATATTCAGTAAGGCCGGTTTGTCACCCGGGGTCATCAGCCGCGGATACGGTCGCAAAGAACGCGGTTTGCGGCTGGTCAGCCCAGCATCGAGCCCCGCTGTGGTAGGTGACGAGCCGCTGCTGATTTCCCGCAGGTCCGGTGTCCCGGTTATCGTGGCGGCGAATCGCTGTGACGCGGCGCGCGCCCTCCTGAAGCAAAAGGTCAACGTGATTATTTCAGATGACGGACTGCAGCATCATCAACTGCCCAGGAGCGTGGAAATTTGTGTGATCGACGGCGCCAGGC
>PVMS01091229.1_pt1 | contig 13769 bp, 11 predicted proteins | sample 1853461 | NCBI WGS metagenome assembly PVMS01 (sample SAMN08582032, study PRJNA380276) | Marine sediment metagenome, whole genome shotgun sequencing project. | isolation source: ocean sediment barecode stripped | collected 2017 | reverse complement strand
ACGATCCGGGTGCTGTATCGAACCGGGTTTGAGACCGCGATGGTCTTCGGCGTGACCTCCCCAAACAGCAGCAACAAGGGCACCATGACCAGCAGGTTTATCAGCACCACTTTGTCGGGCTCGTACAGCGTAATCAGGATAAAAGCCATATTAGCGGCAGCAGCAATATTGACCAGCTCATTGCCGGTCAATATGGAAATAATCAACCTCCTCGGTTGATCGAGCAATTCGTGAATGGTTTCGGAACGGGGGTTTTGCTCCCGGCGAAGCTGTTGAAGGTCTAGCCGGGATAGAGAAAAAAGTGCAGTTTCAGAACTTGAAAAAAATGCGGAACAGACCAACAGGCACAGTTGTACCGTTAACCGAATAATCATATTCGGTTCGGTTAGCATGGCGGCGTCGAACGTGAAGTACTCGACCACGGATTGCCAGTACTGATTTAAAAATTGCAGCAACTGTTCCATTGATAATTTGGTTAATTAATTGGTCGGGGGGGTGCTCACTCATTTAGAAAGCATGCTCCTCAAAATTGAATTGGCGTTAATATCGCTCAATATGGCTTTGATTTCAATAAAAAATGTATAATCTGAATTGAATTTGTAAGATTACAGGTATTTTTCCACACTTATTTTTCAAAATCTGAACCACCATGAGCAATGTCAGCAAAATCGATAAAAACCAGGCGGTAGATCTGGGTACGCCGCAAACCGGGAATTACGATCAGAAAATTGATCTGGATAACCCGGAACTCTTCCTCAATCGAGAACTAACCTGGCTGGAATTCAACCGACGGGTCCTCCATGAAGCCATGGATAGCGTTAACCCATTGCTGGAGCGACTCAAATTTTTCGCAATATTTGCATCAAATATTGATGAATTTTTTATGAAACGCATTGGCGGCCTCAAACTACAACACGCCGCCAATATTTTTGAATTAACAGTTGATGGCCGAACGCCGGAACAACAGCTGCAAGAATGTGCGGAAGTTGTGAATGCTATCGAATCGCAAAGAGATCAAGCGCTGCCAAAATTATTTAAGGAACTGGGATCCCACGACATTCGAATTCTGAACCATGATGATTTAAACCAGGAGCAGCAGGATTCACTGCGCCTGCACTATCTTGAAAATATTTTTCCATTGATTACCCCGCAAATTTTTGACCCGGCCCACCCATTCCCGTTTATTTCCAACCTATCTCTCAATATCCTGGTTTCGCTGCAGACCGGCATCAGTGATGATGTGGCTGTCGCCAGGGTCAAGGTGCCCGTCGGTTCCGACGTTCCCCGTTTTGTCCAGATCGAAGACACCACCCATTTTGTTCCCCTGGAACAGATAATTGCCAACAATCTGGATTTGTTGTTTCCTGGAGCGAAGCAAATTGAGCACGATTACTTTTTCGTTGCAAGAAATGCAAGTGCGGAAAGCGAGGATTCCAGAGCCGCTGATTTAATGGCAATGATTGAGTCACAATTACGCGATAGACGAATCGCACCAATCGTGCGCATCGTGATCAACCCGGGAATGGATAGCGAAAGAAAGAGCATGCTTGCCGATCAGTTGGGACTGCAGATTGACAGCGACGTTTTTGAAAGCAGCAGTCTTCTGGCGCAGCGGGATTTGTTTGAACTGATTAACCTTGCCATTCCTGCGTTACATTATCCGCCGCACTACCCAGTTAATCACCATCGGCTTCAAGATACGCAGCGCAGTATTTTTTATCTGCTGCGCGAAGCAAAGTCCCTGCTGCTGCAACATCCTTATGAGTCGTTTACTACTTCCGTGGTGAGGTTTCTCGAGGAAGCCGCAAATGATGAAAAGGTTCGCGCAATCAAAATGTCCCTGTACCGAACTGACAAGGAAACCCGCGTGGTTGACTTGCTCGTCCAGGCCGCAAATAACGGCAAACAGGTCGCTGTCGTGGTCGAACTAAAGGCGAAATTCGATGAGGCGGCGAATATTTCCTGGGCTGAAAGAATGGAGGAAGCAGGAATCCATGTAACCTATGGTGTGATCGGCCTGAAAACCCATTGCAAGGTGCTGATGGTAGTGCGTCAGGATTTTAGCAAACTACGCCGCTACGTCCATATCGGAACGGGGAACTATCACGGTGGCACCGCCAAGCAATACACCGATTTTGGCTTGTTAACCTGTGACGAGGAAATTGGCCATGATGTCACCGAGTTATTCAATTACCTCACTACTGGTCATGCCGGAAAACGTCACTTCAAGCATATCATCACCGCGCCAAAACAAATGAAGAAGGACCTGATTGATCGTATCAACCGGGAAGTGACCAATGTCCGAAACGGTGATAAGGGTTTGATTCAAATTAAAGCCAATGCCCTCGAAGATGAAGACATTGTAAAGGCGTTATACCAAGCATCCATTGGTGGCGTAAAAATTGATCTGATTATACGCGACACCTGCCGTTTACGTCCCGGCGTACCTGGACTATCCGAAAATATTACAGTTAAAAGTATCGTCGGGCGGTTCCTGGAACACAGCAGGGTTTTTTATTTTTACAACCGTGGGGAAGAAGAGTATTTGATTGGCTCTGCTGATTTAATGAAACGCAATCTTGAAAGCCGTGTAGAGGTTATTACGCCAATTGCGATGGATAATTTGAAAACCGAATTAAGATTAATTCTTAATACCCAACTCGATGACGATGTCGATTCCTGGGAGATGCAGCCCGATGGCTCCTATATAAAACGCAAACCGGGTTCTGCCGAATCTATAGGATGCCAGGCCAGACAGGTCGAATTTGCCCAGGCACGGCTGAAAACAAAGCACCACAAGAAACTCCTCAGGACGGTCAGCAAAAGAAAACGAAACTAAAACCCGCGTATTCACACGATGTAATGTTGTTATCCCCGATATTAATATTCGTCGTCTTTGTCGTTGGCATTCTGATTGGCGGAGTGGGAATCGGCGGCGTTCTACTCGCTCCTTCGCTTAAATACCTTGGCGGAATTTCGCTGCATACAGCGATCCCGGCCTGCATGCTCAGCTATATCTTCACCGGACTGGTCGGAGCCTTCATCTATGCCAGGCACGGCACAATCAACTGGGGATTAGCGATCAAAGTTTGCACAGGCGCCTTACCAGGCGCCTATTTTGGCGCAATGCTATTACCTTACTTTTCAACTGTTGTTCTGGAGCTGGGTATTGCTGCTGTGATTTTGGTATCTGCTATTCACGCGCTCGCCAATGATGAAGACAAGAATCAAATCAACACTTCGTCGGGGGGCATCGAACTGATTGTGATTGGATTTGTCACTGGCGTTGGGTCAGCCCTTACAGGAACAGGTGGGCCGTTGCTATTGGTCCCAATCCTGCTCTGGCGCAAGCTACCTATTCTCACTGCAATTGGACTCTCACAGGTTATTCAGATCCCCATTTCGTTAACTGCCACATTGGGAAATTTCATCCACGGCGAAGTGGATTTCAATTTAGGCCTGTCCCTCGCAGCAATCCTGGCAGCAGGGGCATTACTGGGTGCCAGGGCGTCCCACATATTACCTGTCGATATGTTAAAAAAACTTGTGGCTGCTCTTCTTGTGGCCGTGGGCCTGGCTATTTTATACAGGCTGGCCATGCAGATATAAGCATACGCAAAAACCTACCATCCATGAATCTGGTTCGATGCAATCCCCTGATCTTCGAGCATGACAGGAATATTATTTTCAATTCGGTAAATCATATTCTTGTTGCTGGTAATCAACGCTTCTTGAAGCGGTTCTACAATGGTCTCGCCATCCATAGTTTGAAGTTTCCCTTCTGAAATCATCCCGTTCAAGCGTGAAAGTTTATCCGGCCCCAGTATAAACACTGGCAACTTGGTAATGGGGCATACCAGAATTTGCAACAATTTTGGATCTATTGGCATTGTATTATTTTTCAGGGCTTTTTGATTCAGGTACGAAATGGTTGGGTCAGCATTTTATCCAGCCTCGCTTCACTTTTCTGATTAAAAATATCCAGGCCTATCGCCATGGCTTCGTGGCTGTCTTCAGGCTGGTCCAGATAACTGCCAAACAATCGATCCCATACTGACAGGAAAAACCCATAATTGAAATCATGCTCATTCTTTTTTACAGAATGGTGAACACGATGCATATCGGGAGTCACGACGAACATGCGTATCAACTTATCCATCCATATTGGCATACGAACGTTACTGTGATTAAACATCGCCGAGCCATTCAGTATAATTTCGAATGCAACTACCGCCAGTATCGGCGCACCCAGCAAAATTATAATTGCAGCTTTTAGTAATATTGAAATCAATATTTCGACCGGGTGAAATCTAAGCGCCGTTGTAACATCGAACTCGGTATCGGTATGATGCATCCGATGAATTCGCCAAAATGGTGTAAACATGTGAAAAATTCGATGTTGCCAGTATATTGCAACATCCAGTATCAGTATGGATAGAATAATTGACGGCCAAAGCGAAACTTTTAGCCAGATAAACAGCCCAAATTTGAATTCGAGAGATAGCAAGGATGCAGCGACGGCGGTAACCGGGATGACCCCGAGCATCAAGGAATTTAGAAACAATATTCCAAGATTGGAGGGCCAGCGCCTCATTCTTAAAATGTTGGCGCGTCTGGGTGCAACCAACTCCCAAAACATCATCACCCCCAGCACAATGAGAAACGCACGTAAGCGTATGACGGTTTCAAAATCTAGATTTTCAAACATCCTTAAATATCAATACCATTAGCAATTAACCTGGCGGGGGCAACCATTGTGGTTACCTTCAAAACGACTAACTTCATCAGTCTAAAACCACGCATAATCTTTATTCCGGGCAACAAATTCCTGCAGCATCTGTTTGTATAGACGTCTGGCCTTTCGAGTCTGTTCCCCTCCCCCGGGTTCAAACTCTATTTTTTTACCATCAATCAAATAAATTGTACACACAGGCATGACTTCCCGGGTTGCACTGGTAACAAAACATTCCTTCGCATTTGACAATTCTTCGCTGTGAACCGGCCGCTGCATAACATCAATATTTGCTTTCTTGTATAGACCAACCAGCGATTTTCTCGTCAGCCCATCCAGGTTTCCACCAGCGGGGGTGACCACTTTCCCATCCAGCACGAACCAGACGTTACTATTTGAACACTCCGTGACGAGCCCGTTTGCATCCAGCATTAAACAATCGTCAGCACCTATTTTCTTTGCTTCTCCCAACGCCATAATATTATTGAGATAGTTTCCACCTTTGATATTCGGGTCCAGGCTGTTAACGCTGTTCCTGTGCAACTTCGGTACAGCAAGCATCATTCCTTTATCATAGAACGCCTTCTTCCACTGGGGCACTGCCTTCACTATAACTATTAACCGGGACTTCAGGGACAGTCCGGGATTCAAATCCATTGGCCCCTCACCCCGCGTTATCTGGTATCGGACGTAGACGTCTTCTCCTGCAGCAGGGTCGCTTGCGAGAACGGTCCGTTTTACTGCAGATATAATTTCTTCCCTGCTCTGGTCAATTTCCATTTCAATTAAATGGGCGGAATTTAACAGCCTCGCATAGTGCTCATCAAAAAGAAATGGAATGCCCGAATAAGTTCTAAAAACCTCGTACACTGAATCTCCATAAAGAAATCCCCGATCCGAAATCGGGATACGCGTATTTTCCAGATCATTAATCTCACCATCGATGTATCCAATTGCGTTGACCAATTTAAACTCCCAGTAATTTTGTCTTTAATGTTCGTAAAATTTTCGCGGGTCTCAATTTTCCGCTATCGTTGTCCTTATAAAATTTTTCACCAATTCAGAGAGCCTTGATAGTCCATCATTGCTAAAGAACCAGGGAGCTGCGCACGGTATTCCGAGGGGCTTCTTTGCAAACGATGTATTTTAGCGCCTCATAAATCACTTCTATTCCTGCGTTTTTCCTGGTGGCGTGCTCGGAGAGGTATTGCCTCCAGCCCTTTGCGCCTCCCCGGGCATGAAACAGACCAAGCATGTGTCTCGTCATATGGTGCAGATAAACACCCCTGGTCAATTGTTTTTCTATATAAGGCAGATATGCTTCAACAATGTCCAGACGGGAATTTATTCGCAGACTACATCGCGATCCCTGCCCGTTGCCTGAAAAATAATGGTCGTCAATTTCCTTAAGGATCCATGGGTTTTTATAAGCTTCCCGGCCCAGCATTACACCGTCAACTTTAGACAGGTGATTCTCAACCTGGTCAATAGTGCTAACCCCGCCATTCAAGGTAAAACGCAAATCCGGGAAGTCTTCTTTTAACCTGTATACCCGGTCATAGCGCAGCGGAGGAACGGTTCGGTTTTCCTTGGGGCTCAGGCCGGTTAACCACGCTTTCCTGGCATGAACAATAAAATGACTGCAACCTGCCCGTGATACGGTATCAACGAAATTGGCAAGATATTCATAGCTATCCTGGTCGTCAATGCCAATTCGGGTTTTCACTGTTACGGGTACAGTGACACTATTTACCATCTCGGCAACGCATTCGGCAACCAACCAGGGCCTCGCCATCAAGCAGGCACCGAACTGCGCACTTTTAACCCGGTCACTGGGGCAGCCAATATTCAGGTTGATTTCATCGTACCCTCTATCTTCCGCTAACCGGGAACAAAGACCAAGCTTCTTCGGATCACAACCACCCAGTTGCAGCGCGACAGGATGTTCACAAGAGTCGAATCCCAAAAATCTCTCTTGATCCCCGTGAATGATGGACCCCGCAACCACCATTTCTGTGTACAGGCGGATACTGCCCGAAAACAGGCGAAAAAATGTCCGGCAATGCCGATCCGTAAGATCAAGCATGGGAGCAATGGAGATTAATTTATTCACTGGTTACAATAAGATATCCGACAATTCCATTTTACCATCAATTATCACACTTTCCTGCTGTTGCAGAGGAGGGTTCCAACTGTGACTGACATCTATTTCTCATCTCGAACCCTCTTAGTCGAACCACTGTATTGTGTCTTTTCGACAGAGCGAAGCGACGAGAAATCTCCCAACGACATAAACTCTCACAGGCGATCTCTCGTCTTGGGCATCCTGCGTCGCTCTCGGCCTCTATTCCAGACTCGACTCTACCACCCCCGTCTATGGGGGCGTACCGACTACAACCATGTAGTCGTCAATCGCTTTGCTCATTTCGAGATAACAATGTCTTGTGGGATGTTCAATGAGATGACAATATTTTCAGATCAAATGCCGGATTTCATAAAGAATTAAATGACACAACAAGAAAAACAGTTGATTTTATCCTCAACTAGCGCCACTCTCCACTTAACCAAAATAATCAATTCCAGCCGTGTCAGTAAATATTGAACAAACCCTGGATTCCCTTGTCTCTCGCGGAATTGACAAACATCTGGGTAACCTGCAAACAGGCCTTGAAAAGGAGAGTTTGAGAGTCGATTCCAGCGGATTGCTCGCCCAAACCCCGCACCCCTATAAGCTGGGTTCGACATTGACCCACCCGATGATTACCACGGATTACTCGGAGTCCCTGCTTGAATTTGTCACGCCGGTGCACAACAATATTCATAACCTGTTGAAAGAACTCCACGATATCCATCATTTTACCTATCAGCACATCGGCGATGAAAAGCTGTGGGTGAACAGTATGCCATGTATCGTCGAAAGCGAAGAAAGGATACCTATTGCCAATTACGGTTCATCCAATGTGGCGTTAATGAAAGAAGCCTATCGTCGGGGTCTCAGTCATCGATATGGCCCTTTAATGCAGACCATTGCAGGCATTCACTTCAATTTTTCCATGCCTGATATATTCTGGAGAGATTATTTTAAACTCGATACAGCCAGTGAATTGCAGGATAGAAAATCGGATAAGTATTTTTCATTAATCAGGAATTTCCATCGCCATTCCTGGACTGCGACGTATCTATTTGGCGCGTCACCTGCTGTCTGCCGCTCTTTTCTACGAGGGCGGGAGCATATGCTCGAAGATTTTGACGCCAACAGTTTCTACGCACCGAATGCAACATCGCTGAGATTGAGTGGTTTGGGATACAGCAATGAAGCCCAGACTGAAATTGAAATTTGTTACAACGGTGTTGATGAATTTGTAAAATCGTTGAGAAACGCAATCCAGACAGTAAACCCCGATTATGAAAAATTCGGGATCAACGTCAACGGCGAATACCAGCAGCTGAATGCAAATTTGCTGCAAATCGAGAATGAATTTTATTCCTCGATACGCCCCAAGCGCGTCACTACCTCCGGTGAAAGCCCTTCCATAGCACTTCAATCCCGGGGAGTCGAGTATGTCGAAGTGCGCAGTATCGATTTAAACCCTTTTGTCCCCATTGGTATTCATGCCGATTGCATTCGATTCATGGAATCATTACTGCTGTATTGCATGTTTTCCAGCAGCGACCAACTGGGCCCTGATGAATTTCGGATGACGAAAGAAAACCAGCAGAAAATAGTTTTACAAGGCAGGGATCCCCAAATTAAGATCAATACCCTTATGGGAGAGAGGCCCGCTAAAAATGAAATGCTGAAATTGCTTGGTCAAATGCAGCCAATGGCTGAGTTGCTGGACCAGGCAAATAATACAGGTAGCTATCTCGGTACACTGCAACAACAAATTAACAAAGTTGAAGATCCGGACCTGACCCCTTCCGCAAGAATTATTAATCAGATGCGCACAGACGATCTTAGTTTTTTTGAATTCTCGATGATGATGTCTGAGAAGTCCGAGCAGTTATTCAAGCGGGAAAAACTCGACCCGGAAATAAATAGTAAATTTGAAAATCTCGCGACACAGTCCCATGCCAGTCAGCAGGAAATAGAAGATAATGATGGGTTGACTTTCGACCAGTTTCTTGAAGATTACTTTGAAAGGCAAAATGCCTCTTGATGGAAAGAAAATTCGTGCTGCCACGCTTAATGCAGTGATAGAATCCGGCACCTGATTTTAACCGGGCCAACCAGGATAACCAATGAGCACCGACCAACAACCCGATTTTAAAACTCGCGAAATTCACGCAGGTGTTAAACCTGACCCAGTGACAGGCGCAATATTGACTCCGATTTATCAATCGACCACCTATGTCCAGGAATCGGTTGATAAGTATATGGAGAAAGGATATTCATATAGTCGATCTGGAAATCCGACAGTCACCGCATTGGAAGACCGGATTACAGCATTGGAAGGTGGCGCAGGGACCGCCTGTTTTGCAACCGGGATGGCCGCAACCAGTTGCACGTTAATGGGATTGCTCAACGCCGGCGAGCACGTAATCTTATCCGATGTTGTATATGGCGGCACCCACCGCGTCACCACAAAGGTGCTCAATCGATTCGGCGTTGAAGCCAGTTTTGTTGATACATCAGAACCGAATAATATCAAGGAAGCCATTCGCGACAATACCAAACTTATATTTACGGAAACTCCCGCCAACCCAACATTGAAATTAACCGATATTGCCGCAGTATCTGAAATTTCCAAAGCAAATGGCGTCCCCCATGTAGTCGATAATACATTCCTGACTCCATACTTCCAGCGACCACTGGAACTGGGGGCGGACATTACTTTGCACAGCACAACCAAATTTATGGAAGGACACAACATCAGCGTTGGTGGGTCTATTACCGCAGCGAGCGAAGATCATCTGGAAGCAATTAAATTTGTCAGAAACTGCCTGGGATCAAACATGAGTCCCATGGTTGCGTTTTATACACTGCAAGGTTGTAAAACCATGAGCACCCGACTGGAAGCACAAACCGCGAACGCACTGAGGATTGCAACCTTCCTGGAAACACACCCGATGGTCGAACGCGTCACTTATCCCGGCCTGGAGTCATTTCCACAAAAAGCGTTGGCCGACAGCCAGGCAAGCGGTCACGGTTCCATGTTGTGGTTTGAAGTTAAAGGCGGCGTTGAGTCCGGAAAGAAATTGATGGATACATTGCAGCTTTGGAGCCTGGCAGAAAATCTCGGCTCTGTAGAGTCTCTGGTCACTCACTCAGTAACAATGACCCACGCAGACATGCCCCGTGAAGAGCGTATGAAAGCAGGAATCACGGACGGACTGGTACGCCTGTCTGCCGGCCTCGAATCTGCGAGCGACCTGATTACCGACCTGAAACAGGCGCTGGACGGGTTATAGTAGCAATCTGTTGATGTAGGCCCAACTCGTATTACTGCCCAAGTGACAGGGCCCGAACACAGAGTGCGGTCGCATGCACACGAAAACAGTCGTAGCCCTTCACAGGTTCGGGATGTGTCCGGTGCATAAACTCCCAAATTGTTTCCCCAGCCCATGAGCCGTCATTAAATTGCATGGATCGCAGCGAATTGACAAGCTCTTTCACTTTCACCTGAATTTCATCCAATTGGTTTGTGAAGCACGGCTTCAAGTGGAGCAAAGAAATTGCGATCTCAGCATTTTGTGTTGGTGAGGGTGTGGGCTCACAAGTCAATAGTGTATCGAGTGTCGGCTTCAATAGAGTGTTATAATTGGCACCCATAGCGGTTAACAGCTCGACGTAGAGACGTGTTGCATAATACCGAGAAGGATAAAAATAGGACGGCCAGAGCCCGTCCTGTCCAAGGATGCCGCGTAAAATCCCAGGCTCAATGTTAGAGAGTTGTTTGCGCTCATGCAGTAATAGCCACACATTAGGCAATACGCAGGGGTGTGCTCCAAAATGTCGATCCAGGGATTGTGGCGGTAGGCATAGGCCCAATCTTTCTCCCGGGGTTTTGAATGTATTGAAGAGTCCGGAACCGGGGTCATGAAAAGAGTGCAGACCTGTAAGTTCGACATGCTGACCAAGACGATCAAGTGCTCGTATTGCCGACGCGGTTGTATCGACATCGGCCCCTCGTCCACCGTGAGTGTAATCCCATGTACCCTGCTCCTGTAACTGTAGTATTCTTGCGCCAAGCCTGGCGCGATCAATGTCGTCCAAATGATCGTTCATGGCCATAACAGAATTGAGTGCGAGGTATGGCTCACCCATCCAGTCCCAGTTTTTATGGGGGCAATCATCAGGCGCGCGAGTAGCCAATTCCCCAGATCGGATACGGGCAAGTAGAAACTCCCTGCCCATTGATACAGGGTCTGGAAGCGACTTCCCAACTTTTAAGAGTTGTGGGGTGATTTGTGACTCTAGTTTTTGAAATCGAATCGCTCTGGTGCTTTTAAGAAGAATTTCCCCTATCCAGATCATCTGTTTCGCAAATAACAAAAGCAGGATAGCCGCGATTGCCAAACCGATTTCAGTCCCAAATAAGAGCATGGCAACAAGGGTATACAGTACTACAACCACAGCAAAAATCGCAGTTGTCCAGGTCGCACGATTGAGACCGACTTTCTGAGTCCAGGTAGACACTTCGGCCACTTTATCATTCTCAAAGTCGTATAGCTGATGCGCTAGCATCGTTGAAAGACCGAGTACGGCCAACCAGCCGCTGAGAAACCCAGCAAGCAGCGGTGGAGAATCAAGAGAAAAAATAACCAGGACGAAAGGGAGCAACCTTTGCGTCATTGCCCCCACTATAATTCCAAAAAACCCCTCGTTCTTTGAATCTGATCGGCCTGGCAGAATAAAAAGTCGCCAGCAGGAATGCGAACAAACCGGTTACAACAAGACGTGAATCTGACAACCACAAGAGAACTGCCATTACACCAGACGCGGAAATACAGATTGCAATTCGAAATTCTGATTCTGTAAATGCAGCGACAACCTGACGCCGACCGATTTTCCCGTCTTGCTCCCTGTCACAGTACGAATTTAAGGAATAACCATACGAGCCCAAAAATGCAACGTAAATCGCAATCGCAGCAATCAGTCCAAAATGCTGTTCAGGAGCTGCTTCGAACAAAACAAGAATGATGGCGCAAACTACGACAGCCAGTGCTTTGTCGTGCCATTCACTAACCCGCGTGAGCAATGCCCATCGTGCAGATTTTTCAATTAAATTCACTTTTATGAAGTTGTGCTGTCTGGGATATGAGCAAATATTAAAACTCAATATAATAAGTACTGACTAAAATTTCATGTGCCAGAATACTTGGATTCTATCGCCAATTTCTTGCTTCTTCCCGAATATTATCAAGCGAATCGGGGCTTAATATTCAGATTGTCCCTAACCTCTGAAATAGGGGTTCTCATGTATTCCCAATGATCCCACCCATCGGATAGATCGACACTACATTTCATTCCCCTTGCCAACTCTCTGAAAAATGTATCCGGTTGCCATTTCATTTTTTCTGGTCGCGCAACTTCCGATCCGGCGCTCGGCAATCCCAGGTGAAAAAGACTGATCGCAGTGAGCAGTGAGAAAAATGGATTATAGTCTTGATATGCAGATTGAAAAGCAACCGCAAGGATCTCTTCGTCAGGCGTGGTACCGAATTCTGCCAATATATGAGTCAGATCGTGATAAATTAGGTGCTCAGGCAGTGATCCGGTTTCTCCGGGAAACTTGAGGGCATTGTCTTTTAGAAAATTAAAATAATGTTTTCCAAGCGAATCTTCATTATAGCTTCCCAATGCGTGGTATTTTTTTACGAGCAGTGGCTGTTCAATTTTTAAGCGAGCACTAATTTTTTGACGAATGAAAGCGATGGGACGTGACCGCATGTAAACGCGGTTGGAGTGCCCGCCAAATGATCGCTTTCCCAAGGTTTTCTTTAATCGTGCAATGCGACCGGCTCTGATATCCATGAAAGCCTCCAACTCCTTGCTTCTAAAACCAAGCCCGTTTTCAAATTCTTTCAGTACGATTTCCTCGGCAGACCCGGCCTCACCATCAACCAGAGCGAGCAAGATGCACCCCCCCAAAACCGTTTTTTTGTCTCTCGTTGTAATAAATGAACGCGAAAGTTCATCCGCTGTAATTGTGTCAAGAGAATCCAGATGAGCTTCGCAGTTTAGCAAGTGCTTTTGCAAAGACTCAATGTAACTAAATTCCAGGAATGACATTGTTTGGTTAGCTAACGCAATCGTCTTTAGTGCCCGTAGCAGGTCAATTTGCTGATCTTCGTTAATGTTAATTTCAAAGCCCACTATACTTTTCTATTCTTTTGCAATCATCTGCCATGGAGGAGAATTTAAATTATCTGTGGTGTTTTTGAACAAAATCAGCCGAACATGGTAATATCCTGCGCCGCTGGACTCGACAACATCACATTGAACTGGCGTCGATTGATACCGACAACCATTGATAATTATACCGGCATTTAATAAGCAATATTGCATGAGCATAGCTTCATGCATTACTCATTACTATGGAGACCGACATGACCATTAAAGCTGTCACTTTTGATTTATGGGATACCATCGTCGTTGACGAGTCAGATGAAGTCTATCGGGCCCAGCAGGGCCTGCGAACAAAAAAGGAGGAGCGCAGGTTTCAAATCTGGACTGCACTCAATGCGATCTCGCCTATTGAATACGAAAAAGTTTCGCTTGCCTATGACACCGCAGAGGCCGGATTTTTCGTGGTGTGGAAAGAATGCCACATCAACTGGACAGTCGACCAGCGTATACGTGTCGTTCTTAATGGACTCAAACGTGAAGTACCGAAGTCGGTTTTCGATAAATTGGTGGAAGATCACTCCGTTATGGAAGTGGAAATTTCGCCGGATCCTATTGACGGTATTGGTGAGGCATTGAAGGCGTTATCCAGCCGCTATAAGCTCAGTATTGTGTCAGATTCAATCGTTACACCTGGTACCGGTCTGCGGGATATTCTGAAAAAGCATGGCTTGAAAGAATATTTTT
>PVMS01164712.1_pt1 | contig 13770 bp, 10 predicted proteins | sample 1853461 | NCBI WGS metagenome assembly PVMS01 (sample SAMN08582032, study PRJNA380276) | Marine sediment metagenome, whole genome shotgun sequencing project. | isolation source: ocean sediment barecode stripped | collected 2017 | reverse complement strand
TTTCCTGCCTTTTAGAGAATTCGGTAACCATTAAAAATCTCAATATATTTCGTGACCACTCTGCTGGGTAAACTTTTATAACTCACATAAACGGACAATCACCGTCGACCTTTTATCCGGGTAGAGGAGACTGTCAATTTTTTTACTTTTGTCTAACATTGGGTCTTTTTAGTCTTCAAGAGAGAATTTAGTTTCTTTGAGCCCTCCCCCAAATAGAATCTAAGAAAAACCTTCTTGAGAAAATAATGAATACGCCGAGACAATATGCAACCCAAAACAGTATGTTTGCTATGGCTCAGGCGTGATTAAAAACTAACATACCTTGTATGGAGATGAGACATGAATCTTGCGGAACTTAAAGAAATGAAAATTAGTGAGCTCACTGACATGGCGAAGGAGCTCAATATCGAGGGTGCCTCAGGAATGCGCAAACAGGATCTTACCTTTGCCCTGCTGCAGGCCCATTCTGAACGAAATGGTCTTATATACGGGACCGGGGTTCTGGAGATACTCCCGGACGGATTTGGATTCCTGAGGGCCCCCGATGCCAATTATCTCCCCGGGCCGGATGATATTTATGTTTCTCCCTCCCAGATCCGCCGGTTTAACCTAAGAAAAGGTGACACAATCGAGGGGCAGATTCGACCTCCTAAGGCCTCAGAGAGGTACTTTGCCCTGCTAAAGGTGGAAGCGGTCAATCTTGAGGACCCGGAAATAGCCAGAGAAAAGATCCTCTTTGACAATCTCACACCTCTCTACCCTGAAAGCAGGGTCAAGCTGGAGACCGAGCCTGAGAATTATTCCACAAGAGTAATGGATCTGATGACACCCCTTGGAAAGGGGCAGCGCGGGCTGATCGTTGCGCCTCCCAGGACCGGCAAGACCATGCTTCTGCAAAACGTTGCAAACAGTGTGACTGCGAATGACTCGAGTATCCACAAGATTGTGCTTCTCATAGATGAACGGCCTGAGGAAGTGACAGATATGGCCCGAATGGTAGATGCAGAGGTGATCAGTTCAACATTTGACGAGCCGCCCCAACGCCATGTCCAGGTGGCGGAAATGGTGATTGAGAAGGCAAAGCGGCTGGTGGAACATAAACTGGACGTCTTGATCCTTTTGGACAGTATCACCCGGTTGGCCCGAGCCTATAACGCCGTGGTTCCGCCCAGCGGAAAGATCCTTTCAGGTGGATTGGACTCAAACGCCCTTCATAAACCCAAACGTTTTTTTGGGGCGGCAAGAAATATTGAGGAGGGAGGAAGTCTGACTATCATCGCAACGGCCCTCATAGACACGGGCAGCAGGATGGATGAGGTGATCTTTGAAGAGTTTAAAGGGACCGGAAATATGGAAATTCATCTGGACAGAAAACTTAGTGACAGACGCGTGTACCCCTCCATAGATATCAATCTTTCCGGTACCCGGAAGGAGGAGCTTTTGCTGGAGGAGGCGGACCTCAACCGCATATGGATACTGCGCAAACTGCTGGCGCCGTTGACCCCGGTTGACAGCATGGAGTTTTTGCTTGATAAAATCAGGGGAACCAAAGATAATAAAGAGTTCCTCTCGTCCATGAGCGGGTAATCAGGTATATTCAAGTAATAAGGAGAATAAGATGAAGCCAGGAATTCACCCGGAATACCATAAGGCCACGGTTCGCTGTGCCTGCGGTAATGAATTTGAAGCAGGATCGACGATCAAGGAAATAAGTGTGGAAATCTGTTCTAAATGCCATCCCTTTTATACTGGGAAACAGAAGTTGGTCGATTCCGCGGGCAAGGTGGAGAAATTCAGAAGGAAATATGCCAAGTTCAATCTTGATAAAGGATTGGGAACGGACAAGTCAAAGGCCTGATAAAAGGCTGAAATAGGGTGAAATGATGTCTTGCACCGGCCCTTCATATCCAAAAACCCCTTTCATTTGTGTGGCGCAAGAGTGCGCAGGCCCTTAGCACCCCCACAGACCCTCCTATTATAACCCATTATCAGCGATTAGCGTTACCCCCGTCAGGCGGGAAAAGGGGTACTTATCAGGCCAGTGAGCCTTTTGATAAAAAGGGTCGGTCTCAAGATGCCTTGAAAACCCCTCAAAAACAGGGATGTAAACCATGTTCGGAAAAATCAGAGAAATTGAAGAACACTATAATGAACTTGAAGGACATCTGGCGCGGCCAGAGGTTATCCGGAATCAAAAGCTCTATCAGAAATATGTCAAGGAACATGGCTCATTAACCCCTATCATAACAACCTTCAGGAAGTCCCGGTCTGTGAACCAGGAGATCGAAGAAAACCGTGTTCTATTGAATGATCCGGATCCCGAAATCAGACAACTTGCCACTGAGGAGATTGAGACCCTTTGTTCCAATCTTTCCCATTTGGAAGAGGAACTAAGGGTTCTTCTTTTACCCAAGGATCCAAATGATGAAAAGAACACGCTTTTGGAGATTAGGGCTGGCACGGGTGGGGAAGAGGCTGCGCTTTTTGCCGCAGACCTGTTTAGAATGTACAGCCGGTATGCCGAGATGAAGCGGTGGAAAATGGAGATCCTGAGCCAAAACGTAACTGGAATCGGTGGGGTCAAGCTGATAATCATTCTCATAGCGGGGCAAAGGGTTTACAGCAGACTCAAATTTGAAAGCGGTGTCCATCGTGTTCAGCGGGTGCCGGAGACGGAGACTCAGGGCCGTATCCATACCTCCGCTGTTACGGTGGCCGTGCTGCCGGAGGCAGAAGAGATAGATGTCGAAATCGATACAGAAGATCTTCGCATTGATGTGTTCAGATCCTCCGGTCACGGCGGGCAACATGTAAACACTACCGATTCGGCAGTCCGGATCACCCATCTTCCCACGGGTCTGGTGGTCACCTGCCAGGATGAAAAATCCCAGCATAAGAACAAGGCAAAGGCCATGAAGGTTCTTCGCTCCCGGCTCCTTGATCGGCAGGAGGCAGAGCAGCATGCAAAAATCTCCGAAGAACGCCGGAGTCAGGTTGGTTCGGGGGATAGGAGTGAGAGGATCAGGACCTATAATTTCCCTCAGGGAAGGGTTACGGATCATAGAATAGGCCTCACGCTGTATAAACTCGAAAATTTTCTTCAGGGAGAATTGGACATTGTTATCGATCCCCTCATCACTCATTTTCAGACCGAGGCGCTCAAGAAAAACAGTAAGCCCTGAGCTGTCATCGCCTGTTCCCACTGCAAATGAAGAAAAAGTCCTGGAAAATAAAAGGCCTCTTGGAGGCTGCCACCGGTTACCTGAAAAAGAAGAATACCCTCAGCCCTCGCCTCGACGCCGAAGTCCTTTTGGCTCACCTGCTAAAGGTCGACCGACTGAATCTCTATCTGAATATTGATCAACCCTTGACCGAAAGAGAGGTCTCAGGGTACCGCGTTCTCATCAAAAGAAGAAGCAACAGGGAGCCGGTACCGTATATTACCGGGATTCAGGAATTCTGGTCATTAAATTTTCTGGTGAATCCGGAGGTCCTCATACCGAGACCCGAAACCGAGCTCCTGGTGGAACACGCGCTTGCACAAATCAAGAGCACTACCAGGGTTGAAAACGAGGGAGGTGAAATACTGGATCTGGGAACCGGAAGTGGGGCGGTGGTCGTTTCGCTTGCGAAGGAACTCCCGAAAACCAGGCTCTGGGCTGCCGATACGTCTGCCGGGGCATTGAAAATAGCCCGTCTGAACGCGGAAATACACGGTGTTTCTGAGCGGATTCAGTTTAGAAAGGGAGACCTTTTGGAAGCATTGGTTGATGACAAAATCACCTTTGATATGATTTTGTCCAACCCACCTTATGTTGCATCAGAGGATTACCATAAACTGCCTCCTGAGGTTCGCGATTATGAGCCGCGTGTGGCTCTGAACGGGGGAAAAGGAGGTATGTTTTACATCAATAAAATTGTCAAAGAAGGGGTTGATTACCTGAAGGAAGAGGGATGGTTAATGCTTGAAATGGCGCCAGGGCAAACAGAAGAAACCCTGAAATTGATCGGTCGGACCAGTGGTTACGGCGAGACAGAACGGATTAAGGATTATAGTCATCGTTACAGGGTGGTGGTGGCCCAGCGGGAAAAAAGGTGAGGCAGGAAATCCTTGACAGCCGGCAGCCGGCATTATTTTCTGATTCTGTGTGAGGGGCGGCCAATTTGACACGCCCCCCCAGTCCAGTTGGTTAGTTCCAACATCCACCAGGGCCACCGGGTCCGTTGCCGCCCATGCCCATGTGCCGCCCACCGGCCGCTCTGCGGCCACGGAAATAGTTGCCTTTTGGGACTATTTTCCGGGCTTCAAGCACCATATCGACCCGTTCTTGCGCCAGCTTGCCCTCCAGATCACTTATCTCTTTTTGAAGAGTTCTCACCCTATCGGGATCTGGGCTTGAAGTACCAAGAAGGATGTCCATCTCCCCGTACTTTGTCCAAATCTGATTTTTGAGTGGAGCAGTCTTATCAAAGAACTTTTGATAGAGGTCGTCCATCTGAGAACGCTGCGTTTCGTTCATTCTATCATACCCTTGACCATAGTTCCCCGAGGATCCATGACCCCAATAACCCATGTTGTGGTTGCCCCCCCATCTTGGCCCCCATGCAGAGACCGGATAGGCTACGGCCGCTATCAACATTATGCTTCCCAAAATAATCAGTAATTTTTTCATTTTTGAAACCTCCTTTTAAGGTTGATTGTTTTTCTAAAATTCTTCCGCAAGAGGTGTGCCAAACAGGACAAAATTCTCATAACAGTCTGAACCCATTCATTTTTTCGAACTGTCCATAACGTCATTATTTATTTTATTGAAATAATATCCGGAAACATGGATACTTAATACGCACTATTCAGATTTTATCGGATAAAAAGTATCCAATTGAAGGATCAGTCACATCAATTGAAAATGATTGTATGAGAGGATTTTTATAACGGAACCCCTATGGGGCAGTGACTAGGAGGCTGTCCGAGAATGGCTATTTTCCCCAATCTCTGCGCGTGCCCCGTAGCTCCGGAAGATGGTACTGGGGTCAGACTCAAATTATAATCCTCGAAATACTTTAATGTATTACTGCTTGCCCCGTAGGTCCAGCAGATCGTACTGGGGTGGTTATAGCTTTCGCCTTCCCCTCCGGGCCGGAGGCTTGATCTTGAAAAAACTATCTCATTCTCGGACAGCCTCCTACGGGCGGGGGATGAAGTTGGTATGTATCTTGCTTAAAACTTTGGTGTGATGGAAAAAACTAGCAGAAAAACAAATTGGTGGGTTGGTATTTCACCCTGGATCATTCTTGGGGCCGTCTTGGTGCTGGTGCCCCTTTTTGTATTTATGACCGTTGAAAACATAAACCAGCAAAAGAAAAGCACCACCAGGCTGCTGCTCGCAAAAGGTGCCGCACTCATACGGTCCTTTGAAGCCGGTGCCAGGACCGGTATGATGGGGATGCGCTGGGGAGGGTTTCAAGTCCAGAGGCTGCTGGGGGAAACGGCAAAACAGCCTGACATCATCTATCTCATGGTTACAGACTCCAAGGGAAAAATCCTGGCACATAATGACCCGTCCAAGATCGGGCAGCGTCACGGAGCGGGCCTTGATCTGAAGAAAATCGCCAACTCCCCGCATGTAAACCGACGACAGGTGTCGGGCAAAGACAACGCCAAAATATTTGAGGTGTTCCGACAATTTGCACCCACGCGCGGTCATACCGGCTCCCAAGTCTGGGGGATGCGTCAGGGGAGGCTCGTGGCCACCGACTGGTGCCGGCCCCACATAATCACCGGAGGGCGCCCCCGTGACCCGGATCAAGTCATTTTTGTGGGGCTGGATATGGGGCCTGTGGAGGCTGCGAGAAAAGAGGGCATGCGTCACACGCTGGTCATGGCGATTGCATTCTTGTTGATCGGGTTTGCCGGCATGGTTTCGCTTTTCTTGGCCCAGGCATACCGATCGGCAAAGACATCCTTTTCCAGACTGAAGGTGTTTTCCGACAATCTGGTGACAAATATGCCAATGGGGCTCGTGGCCATCGACATGGATGGAAAGATAGCCTCTTTTAATCAAATTGCCGAGACCATTCTCGATATCTCGTCTGCCGAGGCCCTCTGGAAGATGCCCGATGAAGTTCTGCCCCTGCCCCTTTGGAAACTCATCGATGAGCTGAAAAGCAATAGAGGCATGATTGAAAAAGAGATGGATTGTCCCGTTAAGGGGGGCAAAATCATTCCCCTTGAGGTTATTGCCACCTTCCTTGAGGAGGAGTTTGGGGGGTTCTTGGGATATGTGGTGCTTTTTAGGGATCTGACCCAGATCCAGCACCTTAAGAGGGAGGTGCAAAGAAGTCAGCGGCTGGCATCCATCGGGAGGCTCGCCGCCGGGGTTGCCCATGAAATACGTAACCCACTGAGTTCCATAAAGGGATTTGCCACCTATTTTAAGGAAAGATACCGAGAGGTCCCCGAGGATCAAAAAACGGCAGAAGTGATGATTCAAGAAGTGGAGCGATTGAACAGGGTCGTTGGCCAGCTCTTGGAGTTCGCAAGGCCAATGAGTATAGAGGAAAAGCCGGCGTCGCTCCAGACCTTGATACAGCATTCCGTCAAACTGATTGAAGGGGATCTCAATAAAAAGCAAATAAGTATTGATACGGACATGTCTCCTGAAATAGGGAAGATGATGATCGACCCGGACAGATTCAAACAAGTCCTCCTGAATCTATATCTGAACGCCATAGCAGCCATGGGGGAAAAAGGACGGCTTTCCGTGACGCTGCGAAGGGACAAAGATGGAAGAAATATCCAGATTGTTGTCTCCGACACGGGGGCGGGTATCAAAGAGGCGGATCTGTCACACATTTTTGATCCCTATTTTACCTCCAAATCGTCAGGGACCGGGTTAGGGCTTGCTATTGTCCTGAAAATCATTGAGTCCCATGGAGGAGAGATAGGTGTCGAGAGTCATTCGGGAGAGGGGACCACAGTTACTATCACATTACCTTTTTCCAGAGAGGTCGGAGCGCTATGAAGACAAAAGGTACAGTTTTAGTCGTCGATGATGATCAGGCCCATCGTACCATGCTAAAGACATTGGTTTCTGGTTGGGGATATGAAATCAGCGAGGCGGACGATGGCGGTACAGCTATCCAGATGGTCCATGAGAGGCCATATGATCTTATCTTGATGGATATCCGCATGATAAAGGTCTCGGGACTTGAAGCCCTTTCTCAAATAAGGATCTATAACCCGGTCATACCGATTATTATCATGACTGCCTATTCTTCTGTGGAGACCGCCGTCGAGGCCTTAAAAAAGGGGGCCTATGATTACCTTACAAAGCCGCTCGATTTTGACGAAGTGCGGCTTACCATGGAACGGGCCATGGACCATAGTCAGTTGAAGGAAGAAAATCGCGTCTTGCGGGAGACGTTAGGCACACATTTTGATCAGAGGAATATTATAGGACGTAGCAGGGCCATGATGAAATTATTGGAAACGGTGGCTCAAGTGGCACCCACCGAGGCCACGGTCTTGATTACAGGAGAGTCGGGGTCGGGTAAGGAGCTCATTGCAGGAGCCCTGCATTTTAACAGTTCCAGAAAGGAAGGGGCCTTTATAAAGATCAATTGTGCCGCTGTCACCGAGACCCTCCTCGAGTCGGAACTTTTTGGCCATGAAAAGGGTGCCTTTACGGGCGCCCACCGAAGAAAGGACGGCCGGGTTCTCCTGGCGGATGGGGGCAGCCTGTTCCTGGATGAGGTCAGTGAGATGTCATTGGGCATGCAGGTCAAATTACTGCGTGTACTTCAGGAACGGGAGATCTCGCGCGTGGGTGGAGAAGAAGTGATCAAAGTGGACGTGAGAGTGATAGCTGCCACCAACAGGGATCTAATCCAGGATATGGAGGAAGGACGCTTTCGGGAAGATCTCTATTATCGCTTGAACGTGGTAACCCTGAATGTTCCCCCCCTGAGAGAGAGAGAAGAGGATATCCCCCTGCTGGCCCAGCACTTCTTGGGCATGTTCGCCGAAAAAAACCACAAGAAGATACGGAACATTACTCCCCAGGCCATGGATCGGATGCTAAAATATGGCTGGCCGGGCAACGTCCGTGAGCTGATGAATGCAATAGAGAGGGCTGTGGTTTTGGCCAGGTCAGAATACCTGGATGAAGAGGATCTGCCCCCGGTGGTGCAGGATGAAGAGCTGAAAAGCCAGGATGTAACGCCGGAGAGTGTCCCCGGAAACCTGCCTTTGGATGAAGTGGAAAAGGCGACCATATTGAAGACCCTGGAGGCCTCCAGGGGGAATAAGAGCGAGACAGCAAGGCGGTTGGGGATTACCCGGAAAACCCTTCACAAAAAACTCAAGAAATATGGGGCAATGCCGTAATAATTTCCGGATATACGAAACCGTTCCGCTTGAAGGGGGAATATTGTGGATCTGAAGGTTCTATTTACAACGTTTGGTATGATATTTCTTGCAGAACTGGGGGATAAGACCCAATTGGCTACTTTTCTTTTTGCCGCAGACAGCAAGTCACGGGTTTCTGTATTTCTTGGGTCTTCAATGGCACTTGTTTTGACGTCGCTGCTGGCAGTCGTTCTCGGGGGCTTTCTAAGTAAGTGGGTCCCAACGGCATACATAAAGACAGGGGCCGGAGCGATTTTTATTATGTTGGGTCTGTGGATGCTGCTGTTTCCGGGTGGAAAATAGGAAAATGGAAAGGAGTGAAAAAATAAAGAAATGAGTATTGTGATCGAGGCTTAAAAACCTTGACACCCCAGAAACTAGCAGATAATTTAACCCTTGTTACTACCTGGCGCCAGAGTGAAACCTGATGGTTTTCTTTGGGTCTTTGCATAATTGAATTTTTTCCCGTCAAGCAGCTGAGGGGAGCAGATGCTTAAGACAGTGGGCAAATGGTTAAATATCTATGAGGAAGAAATTTCGCTCTTCCTTTGGACTGCACTTCTTCTTTTTGTTATCCGCACATCCAGTATCCTTTTTAATAATTTTGCCGAGACCGCCTTTTTGAAAAGGTTTGGTGTCGAGTACCTGCCAATTGTCTACGTGGCCAATTCCATTTCCACCTTTGTCATCATGGGCTTTTTGACGGGAATCATGGCCAGACTCCCCGGGAGCCGCATGCTGTCCTATATGTTGATGTATTGCGGGATCACTGTGGCGGCCCTGCGTTTTGTGGTACCCCTTGGGTATGATCTTATCTACCCTGTTCTGTTTGTCCTCAAATCCCAATACGAGGTTTTGCTGGCACTCGTCTTCTGGAATTTGGCCAACGATCTCTTCAACACAAGGCAATCCAAACGATTGTTTCCCCTTATCACCGCAGGTGGAGTCACAGGCGGAATCGTCGGAAGTTTTGCCACCCCTTCTCTGGCGAAGGCCATAGGCATGGATAACCTGATGTTTGCCTATCTGGTAACCACCATGTTGGGGGCGATGCTGGTAAAGCGGATGGGGACGAGATTTCCTACCCTGTTGGTTTCTGACAAAAAGACAAAAAAGACAAAAAAGCGATCCAATATTATCGGGGAGTTTAAAAAAATCCTCCCGCTTATGAAGGAATCTACCCTGGTAAAGGTCCTTATCCTTCTGACGCTCCTTCCAAATGTAGTGATCCCCATCATGAATTATCAGTTTAACTTTTCAGTCAATGCGAGGTATGCCACCCAAGACAATATGCTGGCATTTTTTGGTTACTTTCGAGGCGCCATGAATATCGTCAGTCTGATAATTCTTCTCTTTATCGGCAGGGTATATGGCCGATGGGGACTGCCCGTGGTGCTCATGTTTCACCCCATTAACTATATGATCGCCTTTCTGGCCTTTTTGCTCCGGTTTGATATCTTTTCAGCCATGTACGCGAGGGTCTCCACCAATGTATTGAGGACAACCATGAACAACCCGGCCCGTGCCATATTGATGGGGCTTTTCCCCGTATCATTTCGGGCCGTGATCAGACCGTTTTTGAGGGGTACAGTGGTCCGTATTGGCGTACTTATGGGGTCGGGAATCATAATGGTTTCTGAGGGGTTGTTCCCGCCAAGATACCTCTCAATAATCGCCATGTGTTTTGTGGGGGGATGGATTCTTACAACTTTTTTTCTCAAGAAGTCTTATTCCGGGATCCTTCAGGACCTGATATCCAAAAATATGTTGGACCTCAAATCGCTGGAAGAGCAGGATCTGGGACCCGTTTTCCGAGACAAAAAGATGCAGACCAGGCTGGTTGAATCGTTTTTGACGGCCCGGGGAAATGAGAGCATATGGTACGCTGATTTGCTGAGGTCTCAGGAGTTGGAAGATCTAGACTCCCATATCCTGTCAGTTCTAAAAGAAAATGACGATAAAACAAGGATAGCCCTGCTCTCAAGGCTCTCACCCAACACAGGCCCTGACGCCATTGGAGTGTTCAAAGACCTGGTCGACCCGGACAAACCGGATCTGACCATTGCGGTTCTTCAGGCCGCCAATCGTCTCCCGTCGGGAGTTTCCGTTGCCCTGAGCCGGGACATTTTTGAAAGAACTCAAGACTCTGAGGTAAAGGCCTATGCACTCATTGGTCTGTTTAAGGAGTCGCCACAGGAATATAAGGGAGTAATAGATGCGTGGATGGAGTCGGGCGATGTCCCCGAGAGAAGGGCCGGGGTAATTGTTGCAGCCGAGACAGGGGAGGCGTCATATGTTCCCTACCTCAAGGATATGCTGGATAAGGAAGAGGATGGTTCAATCATATCCCATATCTTGACGGCCCTTAATCGCCTGGAGGCAGAGGACATAAATACCCTGGTGATTCCCTATCTTTCTCACCCCTTGGAGTCGGTACGTCTGGCTGCCCTGGAGGCAATGAAAATAGAAGATGATGATGCTGTCAGGACAGCCATTTCCACCATGGATGACCCCTCCGACAAGATTCACGACCTGGCAAAGGACAGGCTTCAGGCCGCCTCCTACCAGAACGCCCAACTGCTCATCGAGTCGCTCAATATCCCCAGACGCAAGGTGAGGGACGGCATATTCGCATTGTTGGAATCTCTGGATATAAAGGATCTGGATCTCTTTCGGTTCGCCCGGTCCCAGGTGGAGAGGTGCTACAACTTTTTGACGGAGTCTGAAGGGCTTCGGGCCATGCCCGAGAGCGAGGAGAGGGATCTCCTCATTTCCCACCTGGACAACAAGAGACATTTGGAGTTGGAAAATGTCTTGCGGGTCCTTGCGATTGAGGATAGTTCAGGCCAGATGCGGGTGATTTGGAGAGGCCTCTTTTCTGCCAATGCCAGGCAGCGGGCAAACAGTCTTGAGGCCTTGGATGATTCGATAGATGGGACTTTGTCCAAAATCATCTTGCCGTTGCTTGAAGGGGCTGCACCCGCCGAAACACTGAGAAGCGGCAGGAAGAATTTTAAGCTGCCTGATTTTGGCTCCGATAAGTCCGTTCTGTGCACTCACTTCCTTTCTACAAAGGATTGGGTGACGGTGGTGTTGACCCTCTATTTTCTGGCTAGACAAGGCCTTGATGGAGTCAGCCCAGGGGCCGTTCAAGAACATATAGAATCGGAAAACCCTTACGTTCGTCAGATGGCTCGGCGCTTGATGGACAAGGAACGGGTCGATTCAGCCAAAACGGGGGAAGATATGGAAACAGAAATGAGTATTCCTGACAAGATTTTGCGTTTAAAAGGAATCGAGATCTTTGAAGGTCTTGCTGTGAGTGAACTGGCTGCTGTGGCATCGGTCACAGAGGAAGCCGTTTATCCACCGGGTGAAACGGTTATCAAAGAGGGTGAGGCGGGAGATACCATGTATCTCGTTGTCAAGGGTGAGGTCTCAGTGATAATGGGTCAGGAAGGAGAAAAAGGAGACCGTGAGATCGAACTTGACCGTATCGGTGCCGGCGGCTATTTTGGAGAAATGGCGCTGTTTGAAGATGTTGTACGATCTGCCACCATTCGAACCGAGGAAGAGTCTAATCTCCTTGTGCTCCACAAACAGGAGTTTACAGAAATTGTAAGGGAATACCCGCAGATTGCGCTTCACATCTGCAAGGAACTGAGTGGACGGATACGTAACTTACACGAGAGGGTAAAGAGTCACGAGAAGTAGTTCCCCAAATATTAAAATTTCCGTTTCTTCCCTTCCCCCTATGCCGTACCCCCTATGTCATACCAGACAACTGCTGTTGGGATTTTCTCTTCGAGCTTTTGTGAGATCCCGGTAACAGGATAAAATTGGGAGATGTGAATGCGTTTTTTGGATGTTTATCTGGACAATGCCGGGCCACGCAATGATACCGGCAAGTTTGAAATTCATGTGCGTTTGTCACGATCGTATGATGAAGATTTGAAGCTGTGGTATTCCATGCCGTTTGATCAACGGCAGTATTGCTCGTATGAACTGATGGATTCCTTTCTGATCGGGGCACTGTTAAAGGCCATGGAAGATGGGGCAATGTTGAGAGTGCACGGCCCGGTCTCTTCTTCTCTTCTTGATAACCTGGAAGAGTTTCAGATTATTTTCAGCCAGTGGTTTCCAAAGAAATACAATCGAATTGATATCAGGGTCGACAGCGAGGTGGAGGAAGATAAGGTCAACGATGAGGTCATATTGAGTTTTTCCGGTGGAGTGGACGGTGCCTTTTCTGCATTAAACCATGTGTTGAAACGGGGGCCAATAAAGAGAAAGTTGTTTGATGTTGCCTCGATCCTTTATGTGGAAGGCTTTGATGTTAATATTGAGTATGACAGGGAGTGTAAGACTGTTGTTGAAAGAAACAGGAAGCTCCTTGAGACAAACAAGGGTCTTGTGTTTTTGAATGTCAGGACCAACCTCAAGTACCTGCTTTCCATCAAGAGGTTCTGGATATCACATGCGTGCGTGCTTGTCTCGGTGGGATCGCTGTTTCGGAAGATGTGGGGCGGGGTTTTGGTGGGGAGCAGCCATTCCTATCTGCACCTCCTGCCTTGGGGGAGTCACCCGTTGACAGACCGGTTGCTATCCAGCAAAAGTTTTGAGGTTCATCACGATATGGTCTTTACCCGGATGGAAAAACTTAAGGCCCTTGCTCTCTGGCCGGAGGCGCTTGAGAATCTGAAGGTGTGCTGGGAGGGGCAATATAAATTTGACACTTCTCCTGATCTCAACTGTTGTGTTTGCGATAAATGCGTTAGAACTATGCTGGCATTCAGGGCACTGGGGCAGGAGATCCCTTCAAGCTTTCCGGGTGAGCTAACCACCGATAAGGTCAGAGGCCTCAAGGATAAACCCTTTGACTGGTCGAGGTTGATGTTTTTAAATGAAATACTCGATGTTGCCAGGGAAAATGGCAAGGACCGGGATCCTTTGTTTGTTACCCTGGTCGAGGTCATTAAGGGCTATGAATTGCAAAGAAAATTTTAAAGTTCTGGAAAGTCTCCCTGGTTTGTGAAGACACCAATCTCATGGTTTGTGTTTTTATTAAGAAATTTTGCTGCGAGAACCATTCCTTCACGCCATGTCATTTTAAGAGGTGGGGTGTTATCCATTCTGATGGTCACATAAATCTTTTCTCCCTTTGATTTCCTGATCAACCCCCTGATAAGTTTGCCTCCGATAGCCTGACCCCTATATTCCGGGTCTACCGTAGTATATCCTCTCTCAAGAAATCCTGAGAGATCCAGACCGGTGAGGGCTTCTATCTTTTTCCTATACTCAATCTTGGGATGCTTGTGTGTCGAAGTTCCCACCACTCGATCTTTGTGAATGGCGTAACCGAT
>PVMS01176625.1_pt1 | contig 13771 bp, 12 predicted proteins | sample 1853461 | NCBI WGS metagenome assembly PVMS01 (sample SAMN08582032, study PRJNA380276) | Marine sediment metagenome, whole genome shotgun sequencing project. | isolation source: ocean sediment barecode stripped | collected 2017 | reverse complement strand
GCCGGGAAGGTGGCGGCCATCCCGTAGAGCGGTGCAGACCCGGTCGTCGCTTCGCCGGTTGTCCGTGCCTCGGCGACGGCCGCAGCCAGGTCTACCAGGAACGTTTCGGCGACGCCGGGGCGGGTGTGGCGCAACGTCACCGCGAGGTGCACGGCCGGGGGATGGTGGAGGCCGTTGAGGCTCCAACCCCGCTCCGCCATCCGGGCCATCACCTCGTAGATGTCCACGGTATCCGACGAGAAGGCGATCACCCACAGCGGATCACCGAGGACCTCGAGGCCGTCGATCGAATCGATCCCGGCGCGGACCTCAGCTCCAGTTTCGAGCACGGCTGCGGTGGCCCGTAGGTACCCCTCCTCCCCCATCGACAGCAGCGCCGCCCAGGCCGCGGCAACGAGGGCCCCGGGGCGACTCCCGGCCAGTGTCGGCGAGTAGTAGAGACCCCCGGGCCAATCCGTAGCGATCGAGAACTGCCGGTGGCGCAGGTCGCGGCCCCGGTACAGGACCACCGACGTTCCCTTCGCCGCGTACCCGTACTTGTGGGTGTCGGCCGACATCGAGGTCACACCGGGGAGGCGGAAGTCGAACGGCGGCACCTCGTAGCCCAGGCGTTCGGCCCACGGCAGCACGAATCCGCCGAGGCAGGCATCGGTGTGAAAGCCGATCCCCCGTTCCCGGGCCATCTCGGAAAGCGCCGGGATCGGGTCGATGACACCGTGGGGGAACCCCGGGGTCGAACCCGCCACCACCACGGTGCGCCGAGACACCGCACGTGCCATCGCGTCGACGTCGGCACGGAAGTCGGGGCCGACCGGCACCTTGGTGAGTCGCATCCCGAGGTACTGAGCGGCCTTGTCGAAAGCGACATGGGCGGACGACGGCGCCACCATCTCCGGCTTCCTGATTCTGGATCGGTCTCGGTAGGCCTTCATCGCCAGGAAGATCGACTCGGTGCCGCCCGACGTGATCGTGCCCACGATCTCGTCACCGTCGGCGGCTGCGATCCCGGATCCGAGCATCGCGGCGGTCATCGCCACGACCTCGGCTTCGAATTTCATCCCGGACGGCCACAGATCGATATGGAGCGGATTCGATTGTGATTGCAGGGCATAGACATCGTTGAGGAAATCGATGTGCTCCTGGTCGCCGTGGTACACCGCGCCCGAAGCCTTCCCGTCGCGCCACAGCGACTCCTCGGGCTCGGCGAGCGCGGCGACGTCGGCCAGGATGGCGTCGCGGGCCCGGGCGTGCTCGGGGAGACGGCGATACACCCCGACGTCGGCCTCCGGCTTCCCAACCGGGGCCGCATCGAGCATCGCCTCGTACCCGGCATCGAGACTGCGCCGCAGGGCCGGCACCTTCCGTGCGGAACGGTAGGTCCAGCCCGCCAGTCGCGGCGGAAGACGTTCGATCAGGCGCCGACCGAGTTCCGTGACATCCATAGCTCCTCCTCTCCGGTACTTCTCATCCGATCGAGCCGGAAGTACGGTTGAGTCGACCGTAGATACGGCGGTTCGCTTTGTGGATCCGGCGGAACGCGTCGAAGAGACGATCGTAGGTCGCCCGGTTGGTGGGATCCGGACGGAATGTCGCCGCGATCGGGACGAGTTCGTCGATGTCGGACCAGCGAACGTAGCCGAGACCCGCAAGGGCGAGCAACCCCGCGCCGCGCGCGTTCACCCAGATCGGATCGGCCGCCTTTCGGATGGTGCGATCGAGAACGTCTGCATACATCTGACACCAGAGATCGGAGAGGGCCCCACCGCCGACCATGGTGATCGGATCGAGACGGCGTTTGACGAACTTCTCGACGTAGCCGAGCAGCCAGCGCGAGTTGTAGGCCACGCCCTCGAAGACGGCGCGAACCATCTCGTCCCGGCCCGTCTCGAGGGATTGGTTGAAGAAACCGGCTCGGAGCGTCGCGTCCTCGACCGGCGTGCGTTCGCCGTAGAGCCACGGCGTGAAGATGACCCCACCCGCTCCGGCCGGTGTCCGTGCCGCGATGTCATTGAGTTCGACGTAGGCGGCCTGCTTGTCGGCTTCGTCGGGCATGAGGACATCGGCCAGCCAATCGATGGCCTTGCCCGCTGTTTCCTGCTCGTTCGCGACGAGGTACCGACCGGGCACCGGCGCCGGAAGAGAGGCGATGTTGTGGAGCAGGTTGGTCTTCTTGAACGGGACGTGAGCACTGATCCACGACGAGCTACCGATGTAGAGATGACCCGCGAAGTCGCCCGTGGTCCCCGCTCCGATCGCCGCCGAATGCACGTCGGGGGTACCCACGATCACCGGAGTGCTGGCCGGAAGTCCCAGATCGCTCGCCGCGTCCGCGGTGAGCGAGCCGAGGACCTCCGCCGCCGGACGAAGGTCCGGGAGCTGGGATCGCTCGAGACCGGCGAAGCCGAGGAGACGATCGTCGTAGTGGACGGCATCGGGATCCCGATTGTCGGTGACCCAATGCAGGGCGATCGAGTCGTACGAGGCCGCGGCCTTGCCGGTGAGCCGCAGATTGAGGTAGTCCTTGGGCTCGAGGAACAGCGTGGCCTTCGCGTAGACGTCGGGACGCTCATGCCGCAGGAAGAGGATGTGGGCGATCGGATCCTTCCCGGCGCCGCTCGGAGCGCCCCCGGTGAGACGGATCCACCGGGCCGCCTTCCTAGGGTCGTATCCGAGCGCGCGCACGGGACCGCCGATGAGACTATCAATGTATCGAGAGCCGCGGGAATCCATCCAGATCACGGCGTTCCCGATGGCGTTCCCGCCGGCATCCACGGCGACCGTTCCCGACCACTGGGACGTGACGGAGATCGCGACCACGTCGGAAGCGGGAACGATGTCCTTGGCGAGGACCCGCCGTGTCGCCGTCGTGATGGCCGCCCACCATTCGTCCGGGTCCTGTTCGGCACCGCCCCCGGCGAAGAGCTTCAGTTCGACGGGCTCGGATTCACCTCCGAGCACTTCGCCGCGGGCCGAGACCAGCGCCACTTTCGGACCCGAGGTGCCGAGGTCGATGGCGAGAACATGGGGCATCGTGGTCACGGTCGCAATGTAACCGAATGCGGCGTGGGTTTCGGCGTGCGACCATGGGGGTCATGGATCTCCGCCCCCAAGACCTCGACGCGACCCGCGCCGCCATCGCGGCTCGCGACCTGGTCGCCACGGCATCGGGCTACCTCACCGGGGAGGTCGCGGTCCATCTCGAGTTCGAGGATCTCGGGCCGTTCAAGACGCTTCTCAAACGCTACTTCTCGAACGAGCCCTGGACCGGCCCCGACGCAGACGAGTTGGATGGCCTCGTCGGGTCACGGCTCGGGGACGGTTGGTGGGAGCACGATCTGGGCAGCGGCATCACGCTCGCCCACGGGATGCGCGACGGCCGATACCGCCTCTGGGTCGGGGGAGTTTCGGACCCAACCGTCTCGATCTTCGACCGCGCCTTCGACGGTCCGGTGACTCCCCAGGCGACGCCGCATCCGAGAAAGGTCAGGTTCACGATCGGAGGCGACCCCGCTCCCGGTATCTGGTACCGCCGCTCCGATCCAGATCCTCCCGCCGACGAACGGGTCAAACGCCTCTTCGCCGAGCAGGATACGACCGACGTCATGGTCGCCGGCGACTTCGTCACCGTCGGAATCAGCGGATCATGGGAGCGCCGACTCGAACCCATCCTCGCCCTCGTCACCGAGCTCTTCGCGGCCGCCGACTCGGTGGCTCCGCCACACCGTACGAGAGAGGAACTCATCAGGGAGGCGAGCCATCTCACCGTCGCGGCCCGACCCGACGATCTCCACCTGCTCGATCCCGACGACGTCGGGCACCGCCAACGCCTCGAACGGGCGGCGTCATCGGAAGACGCTCGCGTTCGTCGTGTCGCGGTGGTCGTCCTCGCCGAGGCTTCCGATCCGACGGTGGCCCGCACCGCCGTCGTTGCCGGTTACGCGGACGGATCTCGACTGGTCCGGCGTACGGCGATCGACGCGGCCGCCGACCGGGAAGACGAAGGCTTGCGCGACATCTTCGAACAAGCCCTCACCGATGCCGACGCCTGGATCCGGTGGCGCGCCGTTCGGGCTCTCGGCGAAATCGGCGTCTCGGCGAGCCGGGAGGGCGTCGATTCACTCGCCGACGACCCCGAGTTTCGAGTCCGCTTCGAGGTCGCCCGAGTGCTGCGCCGGGAGTGACCTTGCAGCGAAATACCCGGACCACACGGGTCGCGCGGGTACGGTCCCACCACGGTGGAGATGCTCGGAATCGTCTTTGCGTGGCTCGTGATGAGCCTGGTCATCGGAATGTCCGCCGCGCTGTTCTGGATCTCACAGCGCTGACGAACACCCGATGATCACGCCGCCGCCCCGGAGTGAATCCGGCGGCAAGGTGGCCGTTCACCCAACCCCATTCCGACTCCCTCAGAGTCCGGCGAACTTGGACCGTCGACTGCCGCGGAAACGCAGGGCCGCGGCGGTTATCCGTCCGACCGAGTCGTCGGTCAGACGACGTACGACCGGGACATGACACCACCCAGCAGCGCCGAAACCAAGACGCCGAGCGGCAAGGTTCCCCAGTACGACAGGCCGAGGTCCGGGCCCACGTTGCCGAAGAACAGCATCAACAACCAGGTCGCGGGGAACGTGAACAGAAGAAATGAGACCGCAGCCACGGCCAGCGCCTTCAGGAAGTCACCCATGTCCGATTCCTTTCTCGAATGACCCAACAATAGAGCGCGGGCCCCCCGATTCCGAATGAGCACCGGGAGTCATGGGCCTCCGCGTCCGCGTTCCTATATCGTTCGGTCCAGTGACTGAACCACGACGCCCCAGGCAGGGACTCGCCGACAGCACCGGGACGCTGCACCGGACCCTCGGGCTCTACGCCGTGTTCACGATCTCGATCGGAGCGATGATCGGCTCCGGGATCTTCGTGCTTCCCGGCATCGCCTTCGATATCGCGGGCCCCGCCGTCGTTCTGTCGTTCGTCATCGCGGGGCTCGTGGTGGTTCCGGCGGCGACCGCGAAAGCGGAAATGGCAACTGCCATGCCCGAGGCGGGGGGCACCTACCTCTACATCGACCGGGCCATGGGACCGCTCATGGGCACGATCGCCGGATTCGGCGTCTGGTTCTCGCTGGTCTTCAAGGCGGCATTCGCGATCGATGGTCTCGGCGCCTACCTCGAACACTTCTTCGACGTTCCGGCCCCGGCGGACGCGGTCGTCATCGCTCTCGTCCTCATCACCATCAACCTGATCGGGGTGAAACAGACCGCCGGCGTTCAGGCAGCGCTCGTCACCGTCGTGTTCGCCGCCCTCGCCCTTTTCGTGATCATCGGTTTCGGCGATGTCGAGTCCGAACGATTCGTGCCGTTCGCCCCGAACGGCATCCAGGGGGTGCTGTCCGCGGCGGGACTGGTTTTCGTCTCCTACGCCGGGGTGACGAAGATCGCCAGCGTTGCCGAAGAAGTGAAACGGCCGGGGCGGAACATCCCGATCGGCATCCTCGCCTCGATCGGCATCATGTTGATCCTCTACCCGGCCATCGTCGCCGTGCTCGTCGGCGTCACTCCCGCCGACGAGCTCGCCTCCTCGGTGACACCGATGGCGACCGCGGCCGAGCAGTTCATGGGAACGTTCGGAGTGATCGCCATCTCCGTCGTCGCGGTTCTCGCTCTCGTCTCGATGGCCAACGCCGGACTGCTCGCGTCGGCCCGGTATCCCTTTGCCATGGCGCGCAACAACCTCGCCCCGTCGTTCCTGCGCAAGATCGGGACTCGCAGCGGCGCCCCGATCGCGGCCATCTCGGTCACCGGGGCGATGCTGATCATCCTCATCCTGTCCGTACCGCTCATCGAACTGGCGAAGCTGGCATCGGCGTTCCAACTGCTCGTGTTCGCGCTCGAGAACCTGGCGTTGATCGCTTTCCGCGAGGGGCGGCTCGACTGGTATCGCCCGACGTTCCGTGCCCCGCTCTACCCGTGGCTCCAGATCTTCGGCATCCTGGGCTCACTCGTCCTCCTCACCCAGATGGGACTCGTTCCGACCATCGGCGCCCTCCTGTTCATCGTGGTCGGCATCGTCTGGTACCGCGCCTTCGGCAAGTCCCGGGCGAGTCGCGAGTCGGCGGCACGCGATGCCCTCCGGGCCAGAGCCGACGACCGGCGCGTGGAACTGGCGGCCGCTGCGGTTGCCCCCGGGGCGGGGCGACGCCATGTCCTCGTGCTCATCCGACGCCCCACGAGGCCGGCCCGGCAGCGAACCCTCATGCGCCTCGCCCTCGAGTTCGCCGCAGCACCGGGCGGCAAGATCCACGTCCTGCACTTCGACCCGACCTCGCCGGGCGCAGCACCCACGGCCGAAGAGCTGCACCGCGCCGCGGAGCTCGGGATCGAGATCACGACCGACGAACCGGGCGACGCCGACCGCCGCGGCGCCGTACACGCATACGCCGAGAACCAGGATGTCGATCTCTTCCTCGCGGACCTTCCCCAAGAGCTCCGGGCAACTCGACACGTCATCCGGGATCTCAGATGGCTCCGCGAGCATCTCTCTTGTGACTCGGTGTTCCTGCGCAACCGGTCGGTGGGGGACATCGACACCATCGTCATCATGGGGACCGGAGGACCCTACGACCCGGTGAAACTCGGGCTGGCCCACCGCATCGCGGTCGCCGAGCAGGCGAAGATCCGGTTCGTGCACGTGGCCAACGAAGAGGCGACCGAAGCACAGATGGAATCGATCGCCGAGTACCACGATCGCCTCGGTGCGGTGCTGACCGCGGACTGGGATTCCCGCATCGAACCACACGGTGATCTCGTCGACTCGCTCACTGAGCTGTCTCGCGGGGCCAACCTCGTGATGCTCGGCGCACCCTCCCACCGCTTCCATGTCGTCACGGACCTCGCCGATCGCCTCGCCGAATCGGTCGACTGCCCCGCCCTGCTCGTGCACACGCCGATCCACGAGAAGGCCAACGCGGTCGTTCGCTGGGTCGAGCGATTCATCTCGTGATCGCGCCCCGGCAGGATGTCGACGACTCTCTTGTGACTCAGCCCGGTCAGGAGCGGGCCGAGCGCCACGCCTCGCGGAGCTTCACCTTCCCTCCGGTGTTCAGCAGCGCACCGGAGTAAACGCGGCTGCCGAGCCACACCAGGAACGCGATCCCGGCGAGTACGCCGGCGATGCCCACCGCGACCTCCCAGGGGGCCGCACCACCTACCGCCACCCGGATCGGCATCACCATCGGCGTCCACGGCGGGAAGAACGATCCGTACTTCGCCAGCGGCAGGTCCGGGTTCTCGAGGGCGATCTGGGCGATGAAGAACCCGGGGAGGATGAACACGACGGGCAGGATGATGACCCCCTGGAGATCTTCCTGTCGCGATACGGTCGCCCCCAGAGCGGCGTACATGAAACTGTAGAAGGTGTATCCGAGCAGGTACCAGAACAGGACCCAGCCCATGATGGGCAGAGCGACCGCGGGCAGTGAGACCCGGTCGACATCGATCAGCGTGATGGCAACACCCGCTGCGACCCCGATCACGAGGAGTTGAACGAGCCCGAGCAGACCGATGCCGAGGACCTTGCCGATCAGGAGTTGGGACGGTTTCACCCGGGAGACGACGATCTCGACGACACGGTTCTGTTTCTCCTCGACCGTTCCCATCGCCACGAACTGCCCGAAGATGAGGATCGAGATGTAGAGGAGCATCATCCCGATGAATGCCGCCACCCGTCGGGGGGTATCGTTGGGGTCCGGTTCTACGAGCACTCTCATCGAAACGTCCGTTGGGCGCAGGAGCCGGGAGACCTCGTCTCCGGACAGGCCGAGTTCGGTGACGACATCCGCACGAGCCGCCTCCTCGATTCCCGCCGTGACGAGCGTCGACGTACGGGTCGAGATCTCCTCGCGCCAAACGATCTCGCCGCCGTCGATCACGAGCACGTCGATCCGGTCGGAGAGGAGCGCGTCCTCGCCTTCGGCCACCGAGTCGAAGCGGGTCATCCGAATCTCCAAGCCGAGCCGCCCGGCCTGGACCTCGAGGTCGGCCTCGAGCCCCGCCGGGGTTTCGCCCGCGATCCCGACACCCAACACCTCGTCTTCCGACGAGAGGAACGCCACGAGCGGGACGGCGAGCAGGATCGCGCCGATGATCACCCCCATCGTGACCAGGAACGACTTGCTCCTCGCCCGTTCGAGGAAGTCCCTGCGGGCGATCTGGAGGACCTGGCGGAATCGGGTCATCGGGCCACCGCCTCGATGAACAGATCGGACAGGCTCGGCGGCTCGAACACGAACCGATCGACCTCGCCCTGAGCCTTGGCCGCGGCGAGAAGGTCGCCGACCGAGGCGTCCCGATCGACGATGCAATGGGTGCGAGTGCCATCACCGACGACCCTGACGCCCGGATGATCCGGAACCCAGGGAGCACCGTTCACGGTGACGGCGAGACGGCGGTTCGGCGACTCCGCCCTCAGCCCCTCGAGCGCTCCGGTCAGCACCACCCGACCGTGATCGATGATCGCGACATCCTCGCAAACGTCCTCCACCAGATCGAGTTGATGGCTCGAGAACACGATCGCCGCGCCTTCGAGAGCGATCTCACGCAGCGTATCGGACAGCGAAGCCACTCCGATCGGATCGAGACCGGCGAACGGCTCATCGAGGACGACGACCTCCGGAGCGTGGATGAACGCAACGATCAGTTGAACCCGTTGCTGGTTCCCGTGGGAGAGATCCTCGAGCCTGGCGTCGGCCCGGTCGGCAAGGCCGAGTCGCTCCAACCAGGAATCGGCCGCGGTGCGGGCATCGGTGACAGACATCCCCGAAAGCTTCCCGAAATAGACGATCTGGTCCCGCACGCGCATCTTCGGATAGAGGCCTCGCTCCTCCGGCATGTATCCGAACCGCAGCCGATCGGCGTCGGCCACGATGTGCCCACCCCAGTGCACCGTTCCCGAGTCGGCTCGAACGAGGCCGAGAACGCAGCGCATGGCGGTCGTCTTGCCTGCCCCGTTCGGTCCCACGAACCCGAGGATGCGCCCGCGGGCCACTCCGAAACCCGCGCCGTCGAGGGCGACGATGTCCCCGTATCGTTTGTGCAGATCGATGAGTTCGAGCACGCGTGCCTCCGCGTCACAAAGCTAGACGATGCCCGGCCGGTGCCACGCCGGATAGGGCACGAAGACCGTTCCGGCCACCCGCGAAGATCCGTGCGCCGACACCCGCGGTCATCCCCAGCGTCCGGTCGGTCGCCATCCTCATGCCCCGGGCTCTGCATCTCCGAGCAACACCCGATCGGCCAACCACTGCTCTACGAACTCAATGACAAGCACGACCACGATCACCGATGCCACACCGAGCAGATACGCGCCCAGAACGTCGGTCGGCCAGTGGGCTCTCGTCAGGATCCGGGCTGGCCCCACGGCGACCATGGGGACGGCGAGGACCGCCACTGCCACCAGGAGGAACCGACGGTGCCGGACCAATCGAACCACGAGGTAGACGCCCACCCCAAACTGAACGATGGTGCCGAGGGTGTGACCGCTCGGGAACGCCGCGAACGACGCACCACTGGGACGTGCCCGACCGACGACGATGCCGCCGACCAGGTCGACGACGTTGATCGGGACGGCCGTGACGGCGATCGCAGCGAGTACCGCCACGGCCAGTCGGTAGCGGCCGGTGAGCGCGATCCCCGCGATCCCGACGGCACCCAGCACGAGGCGCGGGCGAAGATCGGTGAACCACGAGAAGAGGTCCATCGTGCCGTCGAGGAACGACACCGCCCCTCGGTCCACCCACACGATCACTTCGCGGTCGACGATGTTCGCCGGTACCGCCCTGAGGTAGAGGGCCAATGCGCCGTAGAGACCGACGAACGCCACCGCGACGATCCACCACCGCCGTGAGGTCGTTGAGCTCTTCATATCCGATGCCTCAACCCGAACCTCACCTCTCCCGTTGCTCGGGCAACCATTCGTCGGGGTGAAGCCTTCCGGGCGAACAACGTCTGCCGGAGAGCCGGACGCGTTCGTCCACTGTTTCCACCCTCGCCGATAGTGCCGAGGCCGATAGGGTCGGGGCCGACATGACGGCAACGAGCCACCGCAACGACCGGCGCACCATCTTCGGCTGGGCGATGTACGACTGGGCGAACTCGGCGTACATCACCGCAGGCGCCGGCGTGCTGCTGCCCATCCTGTTCACCGACACCATCGTGCCCGAAGACGGGATCGAGATCTTCGGCCGGAACCTCACCGGCGAAGCTCTGTGGGCGATCGCCGTCGGCGTTGGGGCGCTCGTGCTGTTCCTGGTCATGCCCGTTCTCGGCTCGATCGCCGACTTTTCCAACCGCAAGAAGCGCCTCCTCCAGGTTTTCGCCTACATCGGTTCAGCCGCAACGGTGGCAGTCGTGTTCGCTTCCACGGGGGACGTGGCCTTGACCCTCGTGCTATTCTTCGTCGCGCACACCGGGTTCGTCGCCGGCAACGTCATGTACAACGGGTTCCTGCCCGAGATCTCCACCGACGACACCATCGACAGGGTCTCGGCGCGAGGTTTCGCCTTCGGCTACCTCGGCGGTGGTCTCCAACTGGTACTCGCCGCGGCGCTGATCGTCTTTCACGATCAACTCGGTCTCTCCGAAACGGCAGCACAGCGCCTCGGGATCGCCATGGCCGGTCTGTGGTGGGCCGGGTTCGGGTCCTTCTCGTTCACGCGACTCGGCGATTGGGGAAGCACCGGCACGATCCCCGAACGATACGAATCGATGGCGAACTGGGCGGCCCTGACCCGGCTCGGTTTCTCCCGAACCCTCGCAACCACCCGCCAGATCGGGCGCCACAAACACCTGTTGTTGTTCGTGATCGCCTTCATCCTCTACAACGATGGGGTCCAGACCGTCATCGTCATGACGAGCGCGTACGCCTCCCAGACCCTGGAGTTGTCGACGACCACGATCCTCACGATGTTCCTGCTGGTCCAGTTCGTCGCCTTCCCCGGAGCGCTCCTCGTGGCTCGCTTCGCCGATCGGGTGGGGACCAAACGGGCCATCTCCATGACGTTGATCGTGTGGGTGCTGGTGGCGATCGGCGCGTTCCTCCTGCCCGTCGGCGCCGTGATGCCGTTCTATGCCCTTGGGGTGGTCACGGGGTTCGTACTCGGCGGAGTTCAGGCCCTCTCGCGTAGCCTCTACGGCTCGATGATCCCGGAGGAGGCGTCGGCGGAGTTCTTCGGGTTCTTCGCCGTGTTCTCGCGTTTCAGTGCTATCTGGGGACCGCTGCTGTTCGCCCTGATCGCAACGACGACCGGTTCGGCGCGCAACGCCATCGTCTCGGTGGCCGGATTTTTCATCATCGGAGGGGTACTTCTCGCGTTCGTTGACGTCGATGCCGCCAGGGCGACCCGCGAGACTTGGCGATTCGATGGTCCGGGTGACGGCAAGGCGCGGAGCGATGACCTCCAGTGTTGAGCACTCCGTCGCAGCACCCGCCCCGTCAGTCGAGGCCGAGGGATCGGGCGATACGCTCCCGGGCATCCTCGGGGAGCTCCAGCCGCCCGTGTTCACGGTAGAGCGCGCCGACACCCTGGAGATCTTCGACGACGACCCGGCACTGGTCGCACGATGCCAGGTGTTCGGCAGCCGCGTCCTGCTGCTCGAGTGTCAACGATCCGTCCATGAACTCGGGGAGAAGCGTGTCGAGTTGGTCGCACGTGAGATTCACCTGAGGTACTCCTTCAATTCGACTCGGAGCGCCTGTCGAGCCCGCGCCAGGCGCATCTTGACGGCAGAAGAAGAGATGTCGAGGACCTCGGCGACTTCCGCGGTCGAGAGCCCCTCGACGTCGCGGAGCACGAAGCCGAGCGGAGGGCCTCAGGGAGACCCGCGATGGCGTCGTCGAGTCGAACCGCGAGTTCCCGTGCCACCACAACGTGCTCGACATCATCGGCGGGCCGATCGGCACGGAGCGCGATCTCCGCCGGTTCGACGGGATCCTCTCGTCGACGACGGGAAACGGCGATGGCCTCGCGGTAGCCGATCCGATAGAGCCAGGCTGCCATGGGCCCGTCCCCGCGGAACGTGTCCAGCGATCGCATCACCTTGATGAAGGTCTCCTGCACCACGTCCTCGGCGAGATGCCGATCGCCGAGCATCCGGAACGCCAACGTGTACACCCCGTCGGCGAACTCTGCGAACAGCCGCCCGACGACGCGCGGTTCGGTACCGGAGGGCTGTGATCGCACCATGTCGCCCCGACGGTACCCGAACGGTGGTCGCGTCGGGAACGGTCATCCCTTCGGCCCAACGGCCCGGGGCCACCGCGATCACCGTCGGATCTTGTCCCAGAAGGCGAAGACGAGCGCGGCAACGACGAAGAACCAGAGGAACGGCTCTCCGGTTGCGACCGCGAAAGCGGCGAAGGCGGCCGCCGCGCCGATCCGGAGGAGGCGGTCGGTGGATGTCAACTCGCGGCGCCTCACTTCACCTTCGACGGCGTTGTCGTAGAACCTGCGCAGCGCTCCAGGGGTCTGCGCACCGATCACCCGGCCCGATTCGACGCCATCGGCCACCACGATGAGGGTGGGGACACCGCGCACGTTCATGGACCGAGCACGTTCGGGATCCATCGAACTGTCGATTCGCGTCGTATGCACGCGACCCTCGTACTCGGTGGCGAGACCTTCGACGAAGGGCGACATGGTTTTGCAGACGCGACACCGCGGTGCGGTGAAGTAGAGGATCTCGACATCGGATTCGGTCACGGTCGGTCCTTCGATCGGGGATTCCCGGAGGGAAAGGGGGCCCGGGCGGCGAGGGGGAGGCACCGTCCGGGCTGCGGTAGGGTCGAGGGGCTATGAGAATCTGAGGCGAGATCAGCGAGATCTCCGTGGCGGGATGTGGCCGGGGAGCCAACGTCCCGTCGTCCTCCACGCCTCCTAGACCGTCGTTGGATGGTTCTCGGCCTCTTTGGTGCCGCGTCCGATGATCGAGTAGATGGGGCACCAGCCGACGAGGCCGGTGATGAGGGGAACCAGGCCGACGACGGCCAGCACCCAACCCCACGTCCCGCCGACGACCCCGACACCGAGGCCGACCATCACCACGCCGAGGATGACCCGGGCGATCCTGTCCCAACTCGCTTCATTCGCACTCACAACGTCACCTCCGGCTCTCATCGAGCCCTGTTGGTTCACAGTCCTATATCTGTATGTCCCCCTGGATGACGCGCCCCCCGATCACCTGGTCACATCTCTCTCGTTTCTTTACCGCCAGTTATCCGAGGTCGGAGGATTCGATAACCCATCACGTGCCTGAATGGTGTCACCAGGACCAAAGGAGTTCGATGATCATGAAGAAGACCGGCACCATATTGACGACGATCTTCGCCGTGCTGCTGCTGGCCGGCGTTGCCTCTGCGGTCGTTGCACCGAGCAGCGACGCCCCCGCGGTTTCCGAGGCATCGGACGAAGTAGCGACGACGAGCGTGACGATCGACCCGAGCACCGCTTCCCTGCAGAACGGTGACGATGTCGGGTACCAGGACCAAGACCGGGACCGTGACCGGGATGAGAAAGCCTTCGGCGACGAGGATCGCTCCGAAGTTCGTGGTGACGACGACGCCACCCAAAACCGTGAAGACGCCACCCAAAACCGTGAAGACGCCACCCAAAACCGCGAACAGGAACAGGTCCACACCCAGGACGGCGACTGCGACCACTGTGACGACGACGCCACCCAGAACCGCGAACAGAACCGATCCCACGACGACGACGACAGCG
>PVMS01152855.1_pt1 | contig 13771 bp, 14 predicted proteins | sample 1853461 | NCBI WGS metagenome assembly PVMS01 (sample SAMN08582032, study PRJNA380276) | Marine sediment metagenome, whole genome shotgun sequencing project. | isolation source: ocean sediment barecode stripped | collected 2017 | reverse complement strand
TTGAGGACAAAAGCTGCAAAGCTACACTTTCCTTCGGAGTGAACTTGCTAAGAAATAGCAAAAAGGTGCCTTACGCCTGTTTACGCCTGTGTAACAGGCGTGGTTAGGATAATAATACTTATCACAAGCAATGAGATATTTTCGTAACTCTGGCTCCCCCACTTCAAACAGGCAGTCCCAAAAGCTCTATCCATAAAGTGTTCCTATAGGATGAAGGCGGGGGAAACGCAAATGGAAATAGCTAAATTATTCAGGGTTTTGATTAAGGTGTCCCCCACTAAGCGGCCTAATGGCAGGCTGAAATGATTTAAAAAGAGAGCCACGCGCCTTGGAAACGCGCGGCTCAATAATTATTTAGCGCTTGAAAGCATCCATGAAGGTGTGATAGGCACCGCCAAGAAGACTGGCGAGCAAAGTGACCTTGATAGCGGCGAAATATGAAAGGTCTGCAGAAATGAGGCCCTCTGAGACTGCGCCGGGGAATACATCGGGGATGACCCAGGCCCAGACGAATTTGAGAATGACTCCAGCAATGATAAGGGCCACGAGAGCAGAAACAACGCCGGTTACGATCGCGGTAACGCCTCTTTCCACCTTCTTTTCAATATCTTTGGACATATTCTTTTCCATGTCTACCATTTCTCTTTCTCCTCGAATGATTGCGAACTGTGAAATCACTATAACATGACTTTCTCAGTGACATGATGTTCATGTAGAATTGCCGGATGGAATGGTATATCTATCCGATCATCCTGCTGGCAGGCTTTTTGGCGGGCATGATCAACACCATCGCAGGCAGCGGATCGCTGATCACACTCCCCCTCTTAATCTTCCTGGGCTTGCCAGCAGGTGTGGCAAATGGCACCAATCGAGTGGCTATTTTGCTACAAAATGTGGTCGGTTCAACGAGCTATCAAAGGCGCGGCGTGCTGGATACGCGCGGTGCGGCCTGGCTAAGCCTGAGCGCCATTTTGGGCTCGCTGATCGGGGCGCAGATCGCGGTAGACCTCGATGAGGAGCTGCTCAGGCGCAGCATCGGCGTCGTGATGGTGCTGATGCTGCTCGTCGTTCTCCTGCGCCCTGAGCGCTGGCTTCATGGCAAATTTGAGGTGATGGCAGGTCGCCCGGACTGGAAGATGCATACAAGCATGTTCTTTGTGGGCTTATACGGCGGATTTATCCAGGCGGGCGTGGGCGTCTTCATACTTGCAACTCTTGTGCTGGTGGTGGGCTACGACCTGGTGCGCGCCAATGCGGTCAAAGTGCTCATCGTGCTCATCTTCACCGTCTTCGCGCTGGCGGTATTTGTGCGCAATGGGCAGGTGAATTGGGGCATAGGCCTAATATTGGCCACAGGCAACATGCTGGGGGCCTGGCTGGCGGCTCGTTTGGCCGTTGAAAAAGGTGCGGCCTGGGTGCGCAGGATTTTGATCGCTACAGTTGCGCTGGCCGCGATTTACCTTTTGGATCTGCCGACTCTAGTAGCTGGCCTGCTCTCCTAGAAGCTGGCGTTATAATCCCTTGTTGTAATACTTATTTGAAATATTGAGGTGAACGTTTATGGAATGGCTTAGCAGTCCTGAAATCTGGATTGCGCTTATAACGCTAACTGCATTGGAAATAGTGCTGGGCATAGATAACCTGGTCTTTATTTCAATTTTAGCCAGCAAACTGCCAGAAGAAGAGCAAGCTAAAGCCAGCCGATGGGGCTTGTGGCTGGCGATGGGCACGCGCATATTATTGCTGCTCTCCATTGCCTGGATCGTCAGGCTGACCACTCCGCTCTTTTCTGTGCTGGGGACGGGAGTCTCCGGGAGAGACATCATCCTGATCGTTGGTGGGCTCTTCCTGATCGCGAAAAGCACCTTTGAGATCCACGACAAGCTAGAGGGTGAAGAAGGTCATAGCGATCGGAAAGCTGGGACCAATTTTAGAGCAGTTCTTACTCAAATTTTGTTGCTGGACCTCGTTTTCTCTCTCGATTCAGTGATCACCGCGGTCGGGCTGGTAGACGAAGTAGGGGTCATGGTGGCGGCGATCATCATCGCTGTGATCGTGATGCAGCTTTCGGTGAATACGATCAGCGATTTCGTCAATCGGCACCCCACCGTGAAGATGCTGGCGCTTTCATTCCTGCTGCTGATCGGCTTCTCCCTTGTGGTCGAAGGATTGCATCAGCATATTCCAAAGGGCTACATCTATTTCGCGATGGGCTTCAGTATCTTTGTAGAATTTCTTAATCTGCGAATCCGAAGCAGGTCCGGGAGCAAGCCCATCAAACTTCGAAAAAGTTATAAAGAAAAAAGTGCTGATTAATTATGTTGAAATATAAGCGTCGTTTTCTGCGCATATTTATTTCTTCCCTTATGAGCTTGTTTACTCGTATTGAAGTAGAGGGGATCGAGAGACTTCGCGAAATAAAGGGGAAAGCAATCATCGTTTCAAATCACCTGGGAAGATTGGATGGAGGTTTTGCCTTCTATCTGGTTAGGCGCGATGACATGGTCATAACTATCGCCAAAAAGTATCGGGAAATCGCTATTTATCGTTGGTTTGGCGATCAATTAGATCTTCTTTGGCTGGATCGATATGAAGCAGACCTGGGAACGATCAGGGAAGTTCTAAAGAGATTGGCTAAAGGCGCCATTCTGCTCATGACCCCTGAGGGAACCAGAAGCAAGACTGAGGCTTTGCTGGAAGGAAAGCCAGGGGTTGCATATTTGGCCTCAAAGAGCGGCGCCAACATAGTTCCTCTCGCACTTTTGGAATCTGAAGATCGCCTTGTGAGAGCATCCTTTAAAAAGTTTAAAAGGCCTAGAGTAAAGATATTTATAGGTGAGCCTTTTTCAATACCACCCCTTCCGAAAACAGACAGGTCTAAATTCTTAGAAGAACAGACTGATATTATTATGACCCGTATAGCTGCCCTGCTTCCAGAAAGTCACTGGGGTTATTATGCAGGACACCCGCGTTTGGCAGAGTTGTTAAAGACAAGTGGTTGAAGGGATATTGCATATGACTATGGCTATGCGCATTAATTATATTCAGGAGAGATAATGCATTTTGATGGAAAAGTTGAGATAGAAGCGAGCCGAGAAAAGGTGTGGTCCTTTCTTACCGATCCAAATGCGGTGGCTAAGTGTGCCCCCGGGGTGGAAGACATGGAGATCGTTATTCCAGATAAATCCTTTAAAGTAGTTGCCGCAATCGGCTTGGGTAATCTCAAGGTTAAGTTCAATGCAGATGTCGAATGGACAGAGCTGGACGCCCCCAACAAGGCGGCCCTCAAAGCACACGGAACAGCTCCTGGTAGCGCCACAGATGTAAACGCAACTATGCTGCTCAGTGACGGAGCAGAAGGCGGAACTGTGATGGATTGGGAAGCCGATATCATGGTTTTGGGCACCATCGCTAGCCTGGCATCACGAATGATGGGAAGCGTGACCGAAAAACTCACTACAGAGTTTTTCGGATGCATGAAATCCCAAATTGAGGCCTAGCTAGAGCCAATTCGAATGCGTGATCTACTTCCAAAACTTGAAGAATGGATCAATAAGGGAGAGGAAATAGCGCTTGCCAGCGTAATTTTAACCTGGGGATCAGCACCCAGAGGCGTTGGCTCCTATATGGCGATCAATGCAGCGGGCCAAATGATCGGCTCAGTAAGTGGCGGCTGCGTTGAGGGAGCCGTGATCCAGAAAGCTGTGGAAATAATCCGATCGGGTCAGGCAGAAAATCTTCATTTCGGCGTGGCAGATGATACAGCTTGGGATGTGGGATTGGCATGTGGGGGCAATATCGATGTGTTCGTACAGCCCATCAATAAAGCAGGCACAAAAACCCTTATTCAAGAAATTCGAGAGGATCACTTTGTAAGCCACAGCACAATTATTGAGGGCCCTGATGAACTGCTGGGGGCAACTTTTGTTGCTTCGGATCAGGAAATACTCTTTTCTAGCCCTGCTCTAGAGGATGCTAAGCAGGAGATTTTGAAAACGATTAAGGGTCTTGGCCGTACACCAAAGCGGGCCAAGCTTGTGGAAAAGGATTTAGGAATATTCGTGAATCCTATTTTGCCATCCCCCACTCTGGTGATCATTGGAGGCGTGCAAATTGCAATGGCGCTGGCTAAATTAGCGCAACTGATGCATTTTCGACCCATATTAGTTGATCCGCGCAGGGCTTTCCTTAATCCCGAACGCTTTAACGATTTGGGGGAAATACTGACCCTATGGCCCGCAAAAGCCTACGATGAGATTGTCCTTGGCAGGCATACTGCCATTGCATCTCTCAGCCATGATCCAAAAATTGACGATCCGGCGCTCATGGGCGCACTGGATAGCGAGGCTTTTTATATCGGAGCGCTGGGAAGCAAGAAAACTCAAGCACGCAGAATAAAGCGACTTGAAAGCAAGGGCGTGAGTGCAAATCAGTTGGCCCGCATTCAGGGGCCGATTGGCTTAGAAATTGGCGCGGACAATCCTGAGGAAATCGCTCTCGCGATCATGGGACAGGTAATACAGGCCTATCGAAATTAGGCAGAAAAAATGTGCGTTATCAAAGTAGAAGCAGCGCCCCCGACGCTCTGCATCATGGCCGTCTTAGCTCCCTTCACCTGATTCTTTCCAGCCGAGTTACTCAATTGCAGCACAATTTCACAAGCCTGATAGAGCGCGCTTGCGCCAATGGGATGGCCGCGAGCCTTCAATCCACCCATAGTTGAGATCGGGATCTTTCCCTTTAGCCAAATTTCTTTTTCCTGGGCTAATAACCATCCTTCTCCAGCTTTGGCAAAGCCTGCGGCTTCCAACTGCAAAGCCGCCATAATACTAAATGCATCATGGACTTCAAAGAAAGAGATTTCCTGAGGAGATAGACCACTGCGTTTGTAGGCTTTTTGAGCTGATCTTTCAGAAGCGAGCAGGCGCAAGGGATCTGCACGATCTTCCATTCGAAAACGATCCGTAGAAACCGTTGAAGCCAATATGTTCACAGCATATGCAGCGTTTTTCGAAACTTTCTCTGATGGAACAATCACGATTGCTGCGGCTCCATCGCAAACCGGGGAAGAATCAAAGAGGCGAATGGGTTCATAAACGATGCGAGAGTTGCGCACTTTTCGAAGAGTAACGCGTTTTTGAAAAAGAGCGTTCTCATTTGCCACGCCATTGCGATGCGCATTTACCGCAAAATTGGCAAAACCATCTTCGGGAACATCGTACTTGGACATATAGCTGCGCATCAATTGGGCATTGCGAGTGATCATATTGGCGCCCATTGCGCCTTCGCGCTTGGCATCCAGCGCCTTGGCAAGGCCAGGCACTGCCGCAGCTCCACCGCTCATTTTTTCAACACCCAGCGCGATAGCCGAATCTACTTCCCCACTAGCAACAGCAAGATAGGCCATGCGCATGGCAGCAGCACCAGCTGCAGATGCAGCATCCACACTGATGGCTTCAATGCCATAGAATCCAGCTTCATCTGCAATAAAGGCGGCCAGATGCTTTTGGTTTTGAAGTTCATCCGCGAGCATATTGCCCACATATATGGCCTCAATTTCAGTTAAGCTCGAGTTTTGCAATGCTAATTTTGCCACGCGGGCACCCATCTCGATTAAGCCATCTGTATATGCTTTTCGTACTGGAATTTGCCCGATGCCAATTACACTGACTGATCGCATGCTGCTCCTTAAAAAGCCTGTCTAAACAAATATCTTGCCCACCTAAGAATTGAATTATACAATGTGGACATATGCTAAATCCGAGCCTTTCCATCCGTTATAATTAAGATTCAGCGAGTTCAAAAGATAAATAAATATGAAACCAGCGCCTTTCAAATACTATGCCCCCAATTCCCTGAATGAAGCCCTCGATTTGAAGCGCGAACATGGGGACGAAGCAAAAATTCTGGCTGGCGGTCAAAGCTTGATCCCGGCGATGAATTTTCGCCTTACGCAGCCCAGCATCCTTATCGATCTGAATAAAATTGAAGATCTGCGACATATTAAAAAACAAAACGGCAGCCTTCACATTGGCGCAATGACCTTGCAATCCATGGTTGAAAAAAGCCAGCTTGTGCAAAAGCAAAACCCTCTCCTATTTGAGACAATGCCAAATATTGCCCACCCCCAAATTCGCAATCGGGGAACGATTGGCGGCAGTCTAGCGCATGCTGATCCGGCATCCGAGCTTCCCGTGCTTGCCTATGCAACAGGGGCAAGATTTAAGGCAAAAAGCAGTAAGGAAGAGCGCTGGTTGGAAACTGATGAATTCTTTGCGGGTATGTTTACCATTAGCCTAAAAGAAGATGAAATTTTGACCGAAATCGAATTCCCCGATCTTGAAAATAATCGTGGTTGGTCATTTCTTGAGATCGCGAGGCGCAAAGGCGATTATGCAATGGCTGGTTTGGCCGCCACAATAAGCCTGGATGCTGAAAATAAGATCAAAGATGCCGATCTGGTTTACTTAAATGTTGGGGACGGACCCGTTCGTGCGGTGGAGGCAATGCAAAGCTTGGTGGGCAAGCAGGGAAGCAAAAAAGCATTTTCCGAAGCGGCTAGCATTGCCAGCGAAAAAGAGATCTCCCCCTTTGGCAATGTACACGCAAGCGCGGATTTTCAACGTCATTTATCGAAAACGCTGACAGAACGCGCCCTGGCAATCGCAACTAATAGAGCTAAGAAATCCTGACGAGGCTTCATGGCAAATAAGATCCCAGTTCAATTCACCATTAATGGCGTTGTGCATGAAGGCGAGGTGGAAGCGCGCATACTCTTGGTAGATTACATCAGGCAGGAATTGAGCCTAACAGGAACGCATGTAGGCTGCGAGCATGGCGTGTGTGGGGCCTGCACTATCCTGATGGACGGGCTGGCTGTGCGATCCTGCATTCTGCTGGCTGTGCAAGCTGACGGACACCAAATAGAAACGGTTGAATCATTGGCCAGCAAAGAAGATGATCTGCATCCATTGCAGGAGGCCTTTTGGGAAGCGCATGGATTGCAATGTGGATTTTGCACGCCAGGCTTTTTGATGACACTCATCCCCTATTTAGAAGAAAATCCCAATCCTTCTGAAGAGGAGATCAGGGAAGCTTTATCCGGAAATCTCTGCCGCTGTACGGGTTATCAACATATTGTGGATGCAGTCCAAATTGCGGCAGAAAACATGCAGGTTATTAAGTGATCCTTAGCGAAGGAACAAAAGCGCCCGCATTACTCGCCGGCCTTCAATCTGGTGATATTCGGATTGATGAGTACATTGATTCGCTTGAAAAGCACTTCGAGTTGATTGAGCCTGAAGTGTTGGCATTTCTTGAGGAATATGGACGCTTCGAAAGATTACGAAAAGATGCCAAGAAACTTAAGGAAAAGAGCGAGAACAAAGCTCTTTTTGGCATTCCTGTTGGAGTCAAGGATATTTTCCAGGTGGAAGGTTTTACAACTCAAGCGGGCAGCCACTTACCCACGAAATTATTACAGGGGGAGGTAGCAGAAAGTGTGCGGCTGCTCAAACAAGCGGGCGCGCTGATCATGGGCAAAACAGTGTCAACTGAATTTGCTTATTTTGCGCCGGGGCCCACGCGCAATCCTCACAATATTGAATACACACCGGGTGGCTCGAGCAGCGGCTCAGCGGCTGCTGTCGCCGCGGGCTTAGTGCCCCTGGCTTTGGGCACGCAGACGATTGGCTCTGTTATTCGCCCAGCTTCTTTCTGCGGAGTCGTGGGCTTCAAGCCCTGCTATGACCGTATTTCCAGGGAGGGCGTGATCCCTATTTCGCCTTTTCTGGACCATGTGGGCACCTTCACCAATAGCGTGTGGCTAGCAAATTTAGCGGCTTCTGTCCTGATACATAATTGGCGAGGAAAAGTGGAGCTTATGGAACGCCCAATTTTGGGAATCCCGGGCGGCGAATATTTGGAGCGAGCAGATGAGGAAATGCTGGCGCATTTTTGGGACAAGGTGAAACTGCTAAAGCAGGCTGGCTATCTTGTTCGCGAGCGCGATCTCTTTCCTGATTATGACGAGATCGCCGCAAGGCATAATTTGATCTTGGATGCAGAAGCAGCCAAGGTTCACGCAGAATGGTATCGCTTTCACAGCGCTAAATACCATGAGCGCACTCGGGAAATGATTCAAAGGGGATTGAAAGTAAGCGACAGTGCGCTACAAAAAGCACGAAAAGATGCGCTCCATTTTGGACAAACCATTCGGAGCCTCATGGACATTCACAATATTGACCTATGGATAGCCCCAGCGGCCCAAGGCGCGCCTCCCAAAGGATTGGATAGCACTGGCAGCCCCGTAATGAATTTGCCCTGGACACAGGCGGGATTGCCCGTACTGGGATTGCCGACTGGTAAGGCAGAGAATGGATTGCCTCTGGGTTTACAATTTATTGGGGATCTGGGCAAGGATGAGGAATTGCTGGAATGGGGCCTTAAACTCGAAGAGATATTGAAGGACAGCGAAGCATGATCACAAAAAGTGAAATCAGGGCTGGTGCCTATTACGATTCGGTGGTGCTGATGCAACTGCAGCGCAAGCTGGCCGGATTGGCGGGAGTGGATGATGCCGGCGTGGTGATGGCGACTGTGGCCAATTTGGAATTGCTGGCGGACAGCGATCTGCTTTCGAATGAAGGCAAAAGCGCGAAAGCCGACGATCTGTTGATCGTAGTGCGGGCTGAAAAAGAAGCAGATGCCCTTGCAGCCATAGAGCAAGTGGACAGATTAATGAAAGCCAGGCGCTCAGCAGTGGCGCAGGAATTTCGTTCGCGCTCCCTGGAGGCAGCGGCGAAAAATATGCCACATGCCGATTGGGTGCTGATCTCTGTACCAGGGAAATATGCGGCTGAAGTGGCAGACGAAGCGCTTGATCTGGGCAAACATGTCTTTTTGTATAGCGATAATGTATCGGTAGAGGATGAACTCAAACTGAAACAAAAAGCGAGGGCTAAAGGTCTCATGGTGATGGGCCCAGATTGCGGGACCGCGATCATTAACGGAGTTGGCTTGGGATTTGCCAATCGTGTTCGCAAGGGCTCTATCGGCCTGGTCGGCGCATCGGGGACTGGCTTGCAGGCCATCACCGCCTATATACATAAGCAAGGCGGCGGTGTCTCTCAGGCAATTGGTACCGGTGGAAGAGATCTAAAAGACAGTATTGGCGGAATTAGCATGCTGCAGGGTATGGATTATTTGAACGATGATGAAGACACGAAGGTCATCGTATTGGTTTCCAAGCCCCCCTCAGCGAGCGTAAGTTCAGAATTGCTGGCCAAGGCCCAGGGCTTGAGCAAGCCTGTGGTGGTGGATTTCATTGGCTTTGCACCCCCCTCTCCAAGGATCGGAAATATAACTTTCGCAGCTGGAATGGAAGACACGGCAAGATTGGCTACGGAGCTTTCCAGCAAATCAATAGATAAAGCTCCTAGCGGAAAGAAAGCAAAAGGATACCTTCGCGGCCTATTTTCGGGTGGCACATTAGCCAGTGAGACGCTGCTGGGCCTTCAGAATTTCCTGACGCCGATATATTCCAATGTTCCTATTCGAGAGGAACAAAAATTAGACAACCCCTTAAACAGCAAGGGGCATTGCATACTTGATCTGGGTGAGGATATATTCACCGTTGGTCGCCTGCACCCCATGATGGATAACAATCTGCGCATTCGGCGCATTCGGCAGGAAGTGGAAGATGCTGAAGTTGGGGGCATTCTGCTTGATATCGTATTGGGTGAAGGCGCGCATGCCGATCCGGCCAGCGAGATAGGCCCGGTGATCGTCGAGGCGCTTAAGAAACGCAAGGATCTGAAGATATATGCCTTAGTCATTGGAACAGAAGATGATCCGCAGGATATGGCAAATCAGATCAAAGTACTGGAAAAAGCTGGGGCGATAGTTTATGAAAATATTTCGGAAATGCTGACTGAACTTAGCAGCACATTTGGGAGCATAAGTTCAAGAACGGTAGTTAAAGTTGAAAATTTTGGGGAGCCCCTTGCAGCCATCAATGTTGGCGTGGAGAGTTTTTACGAAAGCATAAAGGCCCAGGAGCACGAAGTACTGCAAGTTGATTGGCGGCCACCAGCTGGTGGTAATGAGGATCTTATGGACATCTTAGCAAAGATGAGGAACTAAGAAATGGTTGATATTAAAAAGGCAAACGATGAAGCACTTGAAAAAATGATGGAAGCACGCCCAATTCTTAAGGGCGTATCTCCAGCTCGGGATGTTATTCCTGGCATGAAAGATAATTTGTTGCTGCACGCTGGACCTCCAATCGAATGGGACAGGATGTCGGGGCCATTACGCGGAGCGGTGATCGGGGCACTGATCTTCGAAGGCATGGCAAAGAACGAAAAAGAAGCCATTGCACTGGTTGAAAAAGGGGAAATTGATTTTGCGCCCTGCCATCATCATGCGACCGTGGGCCCTATGGCGGGCGTGACATCGGCTTCAATGATGGTCTTCGAGCTGGAAAACGTGACGCACGGCAATAAAAGCTATTCCAATTTGAACGAAGGCTATGGCAAAGTATTGCGCTATGGTGCCTTCAGCGAAGAAGTCATTGAAAAGCTCACATGGATGAACGATGTGATGGGGCCAATTATGAAAGCAGCTATTGAAAGCGGAGAAGGCATTGATATTCGCGCGCTGCTCTCGGAATCGCTGCACATGGGCGATGAGGGCCATAATCGCAACAAGGCTGGCTCGATCTTGTTTACGAGCAAGTTATCGCACTTGATCGCAGCGGTGGCGGAGAACAATAAGGATGAGGCCGAGATCTTGAAATTCCTGGGCGATAACGCTTTGAGCGTGCTCAATCCAGTAATGGCGGCCTGTAAGGCGATGACCGATGCAGCGCATGGTGTGGAAGGCAGCACTATCGTGACAGCGATGGCGCGCAATGGCACAGATTTTGGCATGCGCGTGAGCGGGCTTGGCGAGGATTGGTTTACCGCTCCTGCCGAAGTGCCTGATGGGTTGTATTTCCCTGGCTTCACCGCTGAGGACGCGAATGCCGATATCGGAGACAGCACGATCACTGAGACCTCTGGAATCGGGGCATTCGCGATGGCCGCTGCGCCTGCAATCGTGCAATTCATCAGCGGCAGCCCGCAGGATGCGATCAACGCAACTATGGAAATGTATGAAATTACAGCGGGCGAACACAGCCACTTCACGATTCCGCAGCTCGATTTCCGCGGCACACCGACAGGCATTGACATCCGCAAAGTTGTGGAACTGGGCATTACGCCACGAATCAATACAGGAATTGCGCACAAGGAAGCAGGCGTTGGCCAGGTGGGCGCAGGCCTAGTTCGACCACCAATGAAAATATTTGAAGACGCTCTTATGGCGTATGCGAAAAAATACAAACTTTAGTTCTCACTAAGGAGAGAAATGAAAATTCACGATCTATCACAAGATTTAAATCAGGATTGTTCCTTTTGGCCCTTCTACCCCCCCTTCGAGGTCAAATACATCAAACGAAAATCCGAGCAAGGGGTGAATGCGCAATACATTCAAACCTCCAACCATATGGGTACCCATTTGGATTCGCCACGTCATTTTGTAACCAATGGCAAGACGATCGATCAATTGCCGCTGGAATGGCTGTACGGCGAAGGCGTGATCGTAGATATCAGCGCAGAGATGAGCGAATTGGAAATGATCACGCCAGAACTGCTTGATTCGAAGGCTGATATCAAAAACGGCGACATTCTTTTCATCAATACAGGCTGGCACAAATACACCTTTCTGGAACCGGACGGCGACGAAGAAAAATACATTCTGAGACATCCCGGCCCACACCACAGCATTTGTGATTGGCTCCTGGACAAGGAAATTCATATGTGGGGCGTGGACATGATTTCCACCGACCATCCGATGAACCTGCCGATCGGTCGATTTTTGGGCAAAGGCGGATTGGAACAATGGGCCAAAGTTCGCAAGCAAGCTGAGGATAAATTTGGCGGCAGCGACAAAGTGGATGAACTCTTCCCCAAGGAAGCCTATCAACTGACGCACAATGCGCTCTTCCCTCATGATTGCTTCCATGTTGAGAATTTGGGTGGCGAGATCGGTAATCCTGAATTGCACAACAAGCGCATTACCCTGGGCGCGTTTCCTTGGAAATTCAAGGGCGGCGAAGCAGCCTTCTGCCGAGCAGTAGCCTTCACGGAGTAAACAGAATGGCGACACGCAAATTCGGCCAACGCATCAAACGCAATGAAGATCCGCGCCTGCTCATGGGGCAAGCGCTCTTTGTGGATGATGTCAATTTACCGAAGATGGGCCACATAGCCTATGTGCGCAGTCCCTATGCACATGCGCGCATCAAGTCGATTGATGTGAGCGCGGCAAAGGAGCTGGAGGGCGTGATCGCTGTTTATCGAGCGGAAGACCTGGGCGATTATTGGCGCACAGGCCTGCCAAACGTGCAGGCACCGCCAATCAAGGACGCAGTTTTTCATGCGCGCCTGCACCCTATCCTGGCCAAGGACAAAGTGCGACACGTGGGCGAAGGCGTGGTTTGCATCGTTGCGGATAGCCGCTATATCGCTGAGGATGCAGCCAATCTGATCCTTGTAGATTACGAGCCGCTGCCCGTGCATGTGGACAGCATGAAGGCACTGGAAAAGGATGCGGCGCTGATCCACGATGATCTGGATAGCAATTTGGCGGCGCATGTGAAACAGGAAAAAGGGAATTACGAGAAAGCGAAAGCCAAAGCGGACGTGGTGCTGGAGCGCGATTTTGTCTATGACCGCGGCACAGCCGCTGCGATGGAAAATCGCGGAATCGTAGCGGATTGGGATGCCAGGGCCAGCAAGCTGACTGTTTGGGATACCACTCAGGCACCTGTGATCGTCCGCAACGGGCTGGCTGCCATGCTGGACCTTTCCGAGCATCAGGTGCGCTTGATCGCACCCTTCATCGGGGGCGGTTTTGGGCCGAAAATCCTAATGTGGTATCCCGAGGAAATGCTGCTGCCCTGGATCTCGATGCAACTCAATCGTCCAGTAAAGTGGATCGAGGACCGCTCTGAGAATTTTTATACGACCACGCAGGAACGTGGACAGATCCACAAATCTGAAATAGCGCTAACCAAGGAAGGCAAAATCCTGGGGGTCAAAGATGTCTTCTGGCACGACAACGGTGCTTATGATCCCTATGGTTTGACGATACCGATCAATACGCAATGCACGCTATTGGGTATGTATGACATCCCCAATTACTACACGGAATTTACAGCTGTGTTTACCAATAAGCCGATGACCAGTCCCTATCGGGGTGCGGGTAGACCGCATGGTGTCTTTGTTATGGAGCGCCTACTGGATTTTGCGGCTCAGGAATTGGGCATTGATAAGAATGAAATACGACGCATGAATTTCATTGCGCCAGATGATTTCCCGCACAACCACAAGATCATCTATCAGGATTTCACTGAGCTGACCTATGACAGTGGCAATTACGAGCCTGTGCTGGATAAAGCGATTGAAATGCTGGACTATGCACAGTACGAAAAAGATAAGATCAAAGCTGCTAAGGAAGGCAAGAAGCTTGGGCTTGGATTGGTGTGCTATGTAGAAGGCACGGGTATTGGCCCCTATGAGGGCGCGCGCATTCAGGTGCAGCCCAATGGGCGCGTGAGCGTGGCAACACTTTGTTATGGAGCGCCTACTGGATTTTGCGGCTCAGGAATTGGGCATTGATAAGAATGAAATACGACGCATGAATTTCATTGCGCCAGATGATTTCC
>PVMS01108058.1_pt1 | contig 13771 bp, 11 predicted proteins | sample 1853461 | NCBI WGS metagenome assembly PVMS01 (sample SAMN08582032, study PRJNA380276) | Marine sediment metagenome, whole genome shotgun sequencing project. | isolation source: ocean sediment barecode stripped | collected 2017 | reverse complement strand
GCCTATCAAGCGACAAATTGGTGGCCGTAATATTCACGCCATCGTTTTCAGTGAAGTGCGGCTGCTGGTTACGAGCGACGATGCACGCAGCGCCTGGGAATCTGATGCTCTTTCAAGGACGCTGGCCTGGGACGGGGAAATGGCCGTATCACAAGATCTTCCGCCGATGGACCGAAACCGTCAGGCATCCGAGCAGATGGCCATGACCGAAGCGGTGGCGATAGATGTTGGCGCATCGAGGGAGGTAGTCAGTCTCAATGTGGGCTACAAGCGGATCAACATGATCAAACCGATCAGTGATGGCTACGTTGCGCTGGTCAAAACCACCGCGAACCGCAGACTCGATCCGCCTGTTCATGGCCCGTACTTGTTGTACATGAATAAGAACGAGATAAGCCGTGAGGTGTATCTGAACCCGATGGCCGAAGCACTCGATGTCGACTTGAAAATCATGGCTGTTGCGCCAAATGATGACGTCTATGCATACGGTACGACCGCAGGGCGCGGCAATGACGCCTACGTCATTCGAGTTGCTCAGGATGGATCTGCAGAGGCCTACGCCAAAGTAACCAAAACCGGAAACAACCACGTCGAAACCATGATCGCGGATGATAACGGCGTATGGCTATTTGGTCAGGGATCCATGGAAGGTCGAGTTGCTCCCCGACTCTTTATAGAGCGTATCGAATTTTCAGACCGTCATTAGTCCGGAACACACACTCCGATGTATTTGTTACTTTATTTAGTGCATGGCCCGGATGCCGTGAATCTCCGTTACGACTTCAAAGCCGCCGCCTGACGCCATCTTCTTCATCATTTCCATCTGCGGGCCCATCTGCCTCATTATCATGTTGCGTTGCGCTTCGGGCATCTGTTGCATTTCTTTTTCAAACTTTGCAAACTCTATTTGCGCTTTCTGCATTTCCTTCTGGTCTTTAGCGCTCAAGATTCCGCCGATTCGCATGACCTGCCGAAATGACTCGTACATATTTGAACCCGCCACATTTCGATAGTCCTCGTCCAGTTTTTCAATGCGAATCGGTCGCGTCTCATTGCCGCTGTTCGCAATACCGTCCATCTGCAATTTCAGCGGCACATATTCTTCGGCATCTATCCACAGACTGACGGACTGCAACGTAAATTCTCCGTCCTCCGTCGCCTGAGTCTGCTTGAGATCATCAGCTCGTAGTTGAAATGCCTGCCGTCCATCCACGTTTTCTTTGCCGACGAGGCGAGCCGTCCCAGCGAAATCTTCCATCCCTGAAAAACCTTCCTGGGCCTCGGCGCTACCATCACTGCCATCGTCCGCCTCCGCAGCCTTTCTGAGGAAATTCGAGACATCAGCCATCGTTGCACGTGGGCCAATGCCAGACGCACCGAGAATGCCGCCCGGCATGCCACTTTCCCGCATGCCCTTTTCAACAGCATCGCCTGTCATTTCCGCACTCCTGGCGAACAACTCGAGTTCTTCAGGGGACAGGTTCGGAGCCCCGGTATTGGCCGCACGCCTCCGCTCGACTTCATCGAGTGGCACCATGCGAAAGGCCGGTTGAGCATTACCAGCAGAATCCTGCACCTCGGTACGTTCGTACAGGATCGCCGTACGGTTACCCATCATTGACTGGTCGACGATGTAACTCGTAACGCCCTCCCACCTTTCCACCTGCTTTGCACGGGCTTTATCCAGAATTGACTGTGCATCTTCCGACGATGCGATGCCCGGCAGGGCTACAAGAACGATAGGCAATAAGAGAGCGAGAAAGCGCTTCATGATCTGTACCTCCAGATTCTTTTCTTTGATTGTAGCAGCTTAGCCGGGCCTCCCATCAATACGCGGGCGCGTCAGAATCGGCCAGTAGCGAAACAGAAACACGGCGAATGCCAATGTCCACAGGGCACCCGAGACAATCATGGCTTCCCGGTACGCACCCGGCACAATTGATGCGGCCAGTACGCGCACAGCAGCAGACAATTGCAGCAACACAAAAGCACTGATTTCCGCGGGTCCCGCGACGAGCGCTCGTCCTGAATGGCCCAGCGCGCTGCGCATCATCATCGCCACCATTAATGATGCGATCGCGCCGACCGTAAACGCATGAATGGCCGCACCGGAAGGAACAACTGACTGCAGTTCGAGAGCTCGCAGCAGCAACGAAACAGGCAGCCACGCGTAGGCGGCCGGCAACATCCACAGCAGCGGGTTACCGCGTGAACGAAAAGGCTGCCAGAGCAGCAGGCGGACGCCCTGCCCCAGAGCCGCGACAATAAATAGCGCGATCCAGGCCGTGGTCGAAATCGGCATCCAGGGCGTCATTGCGCCCACGATGAGAATGGCGACCAACGCACCTACCGAAACGATTTCAACACTGAGGCTATGGCGAGGGCTTGAGTCTTTCACTGCATTACCGATGAACGCCGGGATGACGCGCCCACCAATAATTGCAATCAGGATAGCGATGACATCCAGCGCTGCCGTCATTGATGCGCGCGCGAAGCCGATCGGAACCAGATTTAAGTTCGCCAGGTGATATAGAACGTTGGTGAGCGTCAAAACGGCGAGCACCGCAAGAACTTTGTAGTTTCTTGTATTCCGGCTGCGCCAGATCGGAATGGCGACCGCCACACCAAGCGCCGGTAGAAACAGAATGTCGAACCACGCTGCGGCATTGGCCGGTCCACTCAGCATGAGTATGCGAGCGACCAGCCACAGAGCGACCAAACCGGCAAGTGGTACACCGGTCGGCGTCGGCTGGCCCGTCCAATTGCGTACCGCTGTGAGCAAGAAACCCGCGATGACAGCCGGAGCAAAACCAAAGATCATCTCGTGGCTATGCCAAATCACGCCTTGCAGGTAGTCGCCCAGTTGGATGCTACCGACATACGACAGGAGCCATGCAGGAACTGCCGCAACCGCGAAAATGGCCGCGACCAGATAGAACGGGCGAAATCCCAGTGCTAGCAAAGGCATGTTGGCGACTCAGAATTGCTCATACGGCCTTATACACGATTTTCGCGTATTAGTTGCGCGAACATCGAAGAAAAGGGTTAGAATTGCGGCTATCTTCGGGAAACTGGTCGATTTCGACAAATAATGTCTGGCTTCTTGCTCCTCAATGGTCCTAATCTCAACCTGCTCGGTACACGCGAGCCGGACGTTTACGGTGCAATGCGCCTGGACGATATTGAAGCGAACTGCATCGACGTCGCGAAAGAGCTCGGCCATTCGCTCGAGTGCTTCCAGAGTAATGCAGAACATGAACTGATCGATCGAGTGCAACAAGCGGCAACAGATGATGTTTCGTACATCGTATTCAATCCGGGCGCATTTACGCACACAAGTATCGCAATTCGTGACGCGTTTCTTGCAGTTGCTATTCCGTTTACCGAAATTCATTTAAGCAACACCTTCGCACGAGAGGACTTTCGCCAAAAGAGTTACTTCAGCGACATCGCTGCAAGTTGCCTGTTTGGTTTTGGGGCTTACGGCTACGAGTTGGCGCTTTACGGCGCTGCTCGACATGTCGCTGATGCCGAGGAAGAGTGATGGATATAAGAAAAGTAAAAAAACTGATCGAGTTGTTGGACGAGTCCGGCATTGCCGAGATTGAGATCACCGAGGGAGAGGAGTCGGTGAGAATCAGTCGTTATTCGCAGAGCGCGCCAGCTGCTCCGATCGCGGCAGCGCCTGTTGCTGCTATGCCTGTAGCTGCGGCTCCGGTTGCGGCGGAAGCTCCTGCTCCGGCAGCGGAACCCGAAGAAGAGGGTTTTTCCGTGGCAGCACCGATGGTCGGAACATTTTATGCTTCATCCTCACCCGGCGCGGCCCCGTACGTTCAGGTTGGTGATCGCGTCAATGAAGGTGACACGTTGTGCATCATCGAAGCGATGAAAATGATGAATCAGATCGACGCAGACGTATCCGGCGTTATCAAGTCGATTCGCGTACAAAACGGCGAGCCCGTCGAATATGGCCAGACATTGATTGTCATCGACCAGCGACAAGCTGACTAAGCGGGCGACAACACCATGCTCGACAAAATCGTAATAGCCAATCGCGGCGAGATCGCTCTGCGTATTCAGCGCGCGTGCCGCGAGATGGGCATTAAGACTGTTGCCGTACATTCGACTGCGGACAACAACCTTAAACACGTGTTGCTCGCGGACGAAACTGTGTGCATCGGCCCGGCACCTTCGGCGGAAAGCTACCTAAACATGCCCGCAATTATCAGCGCGGCCGAGGTTACCGATGCAGTCGGCATCCATCCGGGCTACGGCTTTCTTTCGGAGAACGCGGACTTTGCCGAACGCGTGGAATCGAGTGGCTTCACATTTATCGGCCCGCCCGCAAGTGCAATCCGTTTGATGGGCGACAAGGTTTCTGCGATTCAGGCAATGAAGGCCGCCGGCGTGCCTTGTGTGCCAGGATCGGATGGCCCTCTCGGCGATGATGCCGACGAAATCATCAAAATGGCGCGCGAGCTTGGTTACCCGATTATCATCAAGGCATCAGCCGGTGGCGGTGGCCGTGGTATGCGTGTCGTTCACGCTGAGGCGTCGCTGACAGCGGCAATCACTGTGACCAAGGCTGAAGCGCGCGCCGCATTCGGCAACGACACAGTTTATATGGAGAAATTTCTCGAGCGTCCGCGGCATATCGAATTCCAGATAATTGCAGATTCGCACGGCAACGCCGTGTATCTCGGCGAACGCGATTGCTCGATGCAACGGCGCCATCAGAAAGTTGTCGAAGAAGCACCGGCACCAGGCATCACCGAGAAGCAAAGAAAACGAATTGGCGAACGTTGCGTTAAGGCCTGTCAGGAGATTGGTTATCGCAGTGCTGGCACGTTCGAATTCCTGTACCAGGATGATGAGTTTTACTTCATCGAGATGAATACGCGCTTGCAGGTTGAACACCCGGTTACCGAGATGATCACCGGCATCGACCTGGTTCGCGAGCAACTCCTTATCGCCTCCGGCGAGTCGCTCAGCGTCAAGCAAGAGGAAGTGCGGATTCAGGGGCACGCGATTGAGTGTCGTATAAACGCCGAAGATCCGAAAACATTTATGCCGTCACCAGGGTTGATTAACCTGTATCACCCGCCGGGTGGACTGGGCGTCCGTGTCGATAGCCACATTTATAGCGGATACAAGGTACCGCCTTATTACGACTCCATGATCGGCAAACTAATCACCCACGGTAACAATCGTGACGTGGCAATCGCCCGTATGAAGAATGCGCTCACCGAAATCGTCATCGAGGGCATCAAGACCAATGTGCCGCTGCACCAGGAGATCTTCCAGCACGCAGCGTTCCAACAGGGTGGAACGGACATCCATTACCTGGAGAAACGTCTCGGTCTAGTGTGATCGGGAACACACCGTACAGACGATGGATTGGCGACAATTTGTCATGGATCTTGAAAAGCTGAATCCGGACAGAGTCGAAGCAGTGTTCGCGCGACACGGCGCCCAGTCGATCACGTTCACTGATGCGGGCGACAAACCCGTGCTCGAGCCTGCACCTGGGGAAACTCCAATGTGGCATGACACCCGAATCACCGGCCTGTTTACTCCCGATGCTGATTTCACAACGCTGCAGAACGATCTCAAAGCATCGTTTGAAATTGATTCGCTACCGGCGCACGAAATAACGGAGCTCGAGGACCGAGCCTGGGAACGGGAATGGCTGAAGGATTTCGGGCCCATGCGTTTTGGCCAGCGCTTGTGGATACTTCCGGACGGCGAATCAATTGACGACCAGAACGCCGTCATCGTGCGTCTCGAGCCAGGGCTTGCTTTTGGAACCGGAACGCACGCGACAACAGCACTATGTCTCGAATGGCTCGACGGATTGCCACTCACAAATAAAACAATGCTTGATTATGGCTGCGGCTCCGGAGTACTTGCGATCGCGGCACTCAAGCTTGGTTGCAGCAACGTACTTGCAATGGACATCGACCCACAGGCCGTTACCGCTACGCAAGCCAATGCACAACGCAATCGGGTTGCAGAGGCGATGGTCGTAACGGACAACGCTGTAGAGGTCGATGGCCAATTTGATGTCGTCATCGCAAACATCCTTGCCGGACCCTTGATAGAGCTCGCCGAGTCGATTGTCGGCCATGTCAAAAGCGGTTGTTTGCTGGCGTTATCCGGCATACTCTCCGAGCAAGTTGGAGAAGTGCTCGCGGCTTACCAACCCTGGATCGCATTCGACGGTGCGGTTACCAAGGAACAGGGTGGGCAAGTCTGGGCACGATTGACCGGTCGTAGGATCGAGGGCTGAGCGATGTACACCCAGTGCCCTGAATGTGGCGTAGCTTTTCGCGTAACCGCGGAAGTATTGAAGCAGGCAGCGGGCAAGGTCCGCTGCGGCGGCTGCGGCATTGCGTTCAATGCACTTGAACACCTTTCGGAGCAAAAACCCACCGCGCCCATCAAACCCGACATCGCGGCCGAGCCGCATGTTCCTGAACTGACTCCCGAAGACCCGGGCGAGCTCGAGGCGGATACACCACCACAAGTCATCTCTGCCGAACAGAGTGCGGCGCTGCTAAAGACGCTCGATCAGCTCGCTGGATCCGATATTCGCATCGAAGACACGGGCATCGAATGGCGCGTTCTCGATGAGGACGATGTTGATGATGAGATCGTCGTCGAAGAAACCGATCTGATTGCGGACACCGGTTCGCTCAAATTCATCGTCGAGGGCGACGAAGACATCGCGGACGAAGGCGTTCCAGAAAACGAGCCTTCCGAGGTCATCGAGGAAATGCGTTTCGATGACAATACCCCGCTACCTGACGATTTTGATTTCTCAGGTGAACCGCCTCAAACAACTGAGCTACCTGCCGAAGCACCCGAACCCGAGCCTGAGCCGGAAATGGAAGAGGCCCAGGTTGATCTTGCGCTGGGCGACCCTGATGAGTGGCAAGACCTTCTGGGCGACCTCGACGAGCCGGTAGCCGAAGAGGAACCCGACGAAGAAACTGAAGATGAGGCAGATGAAATCGACGAGGACGAGATCGAAGAGGACCTCGTCTCTCTGGCGGAGGCGGCCTCAGAAGACGCGTTGGACAAACCGCTCGACATGGATACCCAGTTCGCAATTCAAGCCGAGGCAATGGGCATTGATTTGAGCGGCATTCATGAGGCTGCCGATGCGGACGAGGAAGAGGTAGAAGACGAGGTAGAAGAAGAGGAACCACTGGAAATCGTCGAAGACGCAGAGACTTCAATCGAAGAAGACCTGATCGCCGCGGCATTTGAAGCTGAAGCGGCCTTGAAAGTATCGGAAGAGGTCGAAGTTGACGAAGACGACGAAGACGACGAAGACGAGGAAGCGCTCGAGGAGCCCGAGCAACTTGAAGAGGAAACCATAGCGGAAGAGGAAGAGGAAGAGGAAGAAATTGATATCGACACGGAACTCGAGCCGGTCGATGAGGAAGAAACTGAAGATGATGTCGACGACATCGCCTCGGTCTTCGATGACAAAGTTGAAGAAGTTATTGGGACGCTCTCAGCATCGCTCGACGAGATGGATGGTGATGAACCCGAGCCCGAGTCCGAGCCCAGACAGGAGTCCGATGAGGATGAGGAAAGCGCCGAACATGTAGTTCCTGAGATGACCGAAGAGGAAAAGACGATCAACATGATGATCGATCAGGAACTCTTCAATATTGCGGTTGAAGACGAAGACGGCTTTGCATCGACGATCGTCCAATTGCAGCCGAGCAAAGATGTCGAAGACGAGCTCGGAGAAAATAAAGAGAAAAAACCTGCGAAGAAAGAAGAGTCGCCGCTGTTTGAAACAATCGTCATGGAAGGCGAGTTCGTCCGCGGTGATCTCGACAAAGACAGACGCGCCGCAGAAAATGCGGTTGGGTCGCACGGTCTTGACGACCCCGGCATCTCGATCCCTCTCAAGAAGACCATGCGTGGTGTCCTGCGTGGCGGCAACCGCCATACGGATCCACCCAGCATGGGCATGATCGCCGGAGCTATTGCTCTGCTGTTATTGCTCATCTTGCAGGCCATGCACCAGTCTCGCGAGGCATTGGCAACCGTACCGGCGTTCAATCAGACGGTTGGGCCGTTATACCGTATGCTCGGCCGTCCGCTGACCCCGACCTGGGATATTGCGGGGTGGCGATTTGAAGCCACAAAAGGCAGCACTGAAGTAGTAGCTGACGTTGACGACTCCGCGGAACCCGCCAGCACGGACCAAGACGAAGAAGTGCTGACAATTTATTCGCGGGTCGGCAACAAGTCGGACGAGGCGCTCCCCTACCCACTCGTCCACTTGTCGCTTACGGATCGATTTGAAGAGATCATCGGCAGTCGGGTTCTGGAACCGAGCGAGTACCTGGCTGAGAATGCCGATCCCAGAAAACCAGTGCCCCCTGGCAATACCTTCAACGCCGTGTTCTCCATTGACTCACCATCCACGGAAGCGACAGGCTTCAAACTCAATGTCTGTTATCGGCTGGCGACCGGCCAGTTGCGCTGCGCGATCGAAGACTTTAAGTGAGGATCGGCCCATACGAATTGACGAGCCCGTTCGTGCTCGCGCCGATGGCGGGCGTGACTGACGCACCTTTTCGCCGCCTGTGTCGCCGTTTTGGCGCTGGCATGACAACCTCAGAAATGACGACGGCTGATATCAGTCTCTGGCAGACCGAAAAGTCGCGACGACGCCTCGATCTGGACCTCGATGCTGAACCTGTCGCCGTGCAAATCGCCGGATCGGAGCCGGAGCAACTCGCAATCGCAGCAAATGCCTGTGTCGAGCGCGGCGCCCAGATAATTGACATCAATATGGGCTGTCCGGCGAAGAAGGTTTGCAGAAAACTGGCCGGATCTGCGCTTTTGAAGGACGAAAAACTCGTCGCAGACATTCTGACCACCGTCGTAGCCGCGGTCGACGTACCCGTGACGCTCAAAATTCGGACTGGCTGGGATCCGGACCACCGCAATGGAGTTTCTGTCGCAAGAATTGCAGAGCAATGTGGCGTGCAGGCAATCGCTGTACACGGCCGTACACGGGCATGCCGATATCGGGGAGACGCGGAGTACGAGACCATCGCACGCATCAAAAAATCTGTTTCGATACCGGTCATTGCGAACGGGGATATCACTTCTGCGGAAAAAGCGCTCGAAGTGCTTCGAATAAGCAATGCAGACGGAGTAATGATCGGTCGCGGTGCCCGGGGGCGACCTTGGATTTTTCAAGAGCTTACGCACTTTGTGCACGGTGACAGTGCAAGTACGCCGCTAGCAAAAAATGAATTGCGTGATATTATGCTCGGCCACCTGAGAGAGATGCACCAGTTTTACGGGGAACAAACTGGGGTACGGGTGGCAAGAAAGCATCTGGCCTGGTATTGCAAGAATTTGCTAAATGCAGATGAGTTTCGTTACCAGGTCGTGCGCATCGAAAGTGCAGAACAGCAGATCGACTTAACGCGGGAATACTTCGACCGATACGATGGAGGTATTTTACTAGCCGCTTAGTCGTAACAGGATTTGACCAACGTGGCCCAAAATAACAACAAGAATAACCCTCCGCTCAAGACCTCAAGAAGCAGTAAACCACTGCACAAGCACACCGAAGACGCACTCAACCAATATTTTGAAAGCCTCAATGGCGATCGACCAGGTGATCTCTACGATCTCGTGATCGGCGAAGTTGAGCGGCCGCTGTTTAAGGCCGTGCTGGACTATACGGACGGCAATCAGAGCCAAGCCGCCGGCATTCTGGGCATCAACCGTGGCACACTTCGTAAGAAGCTGCGGTCCTACTCTCTTATCCACTAATTTCCCTTTAATTCCAGCTACTTATATCAGGTGAATCGATGTTGACCGTGCGACGAGCGCTTATCAGTGTGTCCGATAAGCGTGGCTTGGTTCCATTTGTGTCGGGTCTTCGTGACCTCGGCGTAGAAATTCTTTCAACCGGCGGCACCTGCCGCGCGCTCCGCGAAGCCGGCATCGAAGTGTTCGAGGTTTCCGAGAAAACCGGCTTCCCCGAAATCATGGACGGCCGCGTCAAGACACTGCATCCGACCATTCATGGCGGCCTACTGGGACGCCGCGGCATTGATGACGGCGTGATGCAAGAACACGGTATTGAACCGATCGATCTGCTGGCCGTGAATCTCTATCCGTTCGAGCAGACGATTGCTCGCGAAGACGCGAAGATCGAGGACGCTATTGAGAACATCGACATCGGTGGCCCGGCGATGATCAGAGCTGCTTCGAAAAATCATGACGGCGTAGCTGTTGTCGTTGATCCGGACGACTACGACAGCGTGCTCGAGTCGATGCAGAAAAACGAGCTCTCGATCGAAACACGTCGTCGGCTTGCAGCGAAAGCCTATGCCCACACTGCGAGCTACGATACGGCCATTACGAAATACCTTTCCAACTCTCTCGGAGACGACCCGCTTGGTGAGCGAATTCTCCATGCTGGCAGTCTGGTCGAGCGCATGCGCTACGGGGAAAACCCACATCAAAGTGCCGCGTTCTACATTGACCAGCAGGTACCCAAAGGGTCGCTTGCTACGGCTGAGCAGCTGCAGGGCAAGGCGCTGTCTTACAACAATATCGCCGATAGCGACGCAGCACTGGAGTGCGTCAAGCAGTTCGCTGCGCCGGCCTGTGTGATCGTTAAGCATGCGAATCCTTGCGGTGTGGCCGTAGCCGGCAATATTTTCGAGGCCTATGAAAAGGCATTCAAAACCGACCCGACCTCTGCGTTCGGCGGAATAATCGCGTTCAACCAGCCGCTCGATGCGACAACGGCGAAGGCAATCATTGACCGTCAGTTTGTCGAAGTGATCGTAGCGCCGAGCATCGATGCCGATGCGGCGACCGTTCTCGTTGAAAAGAAAAACGTACGTGTGCTGCAGACCGGTGACTGGGCAGATTCAGCGCCTGGATTTGATTTCAAGAAAGTGTCTGGCGGCTTACTGGTCCAGGGCAGCGACATGGGCAGGATCACGGCGGACGATCTCAAGATTGTGACCGACAAAGCGCCAACGCCGCAACAGATTGAGGACATGCTTTTCGCCTGGACGGTCGTCAAGTACGTGAAGTCGAATGCGATCATCTTCTGCAAGGACAACATGACGATTGGAGTCGGCGCGGGACAGATGAGCCGGGTGTACAGCACCAAGATCGCTGCTATTAAGGCCGCTGACGAGAATCTCGAGGTTAAGGGCTCGGTGATGGCGTCTGATGCGTTCTTCCCGTTCCGTGATGGCATCGATGCGGCCGCTGAGACCGGCATTGCGGCGATCATTCAACCGGGCGGATCGATGCGTGATGACGAGGTCATTCAAGCGGCAAACGAGCACGGTCTGGCCATGGTGTTCACAGGCATGCGACACTTCCGCCACTAGTCATGAAAACCCTCATCATCGGCTCAGGTGGACGCGAACACGCACTGGCCTGGAAGTGTGCGCAGTCTCCTGATGTCGATGAAGTGCTCGTTGCGCCTGGCAACGCGGGTACGGCCCTCGAAGCAAAGGTCCGCAATGTCGCGGTGTCGTCCGACGACATCGAAGCACTTGCCGCCCTCGCCCAATCTGAGCATATCGATTTGACCATCGTCGGTCCCGAGGCGCCCTTGGTGGAAGGTATTGTCGATCGCTTCGACGAGCTCGGCCTGCCCTGCTTCGGCCCCAGCGCGGCGGCTGCTCAACTCGAAGGCTCGAAAGCCTTCACAAAAGACTTTCTTGCGCGGCACGATATTCCAACAGCCGACTACCAGAATTTCACCGACCTGGATGCAGCGCTCGCTTACATTCGCGAACGGGGCGCGCCGATCGTAATCAAGGCCGATGGCCTCGCGGCCGGTAAGGGCGTCATTGTGGCAATGACACTCGATGAGGCCGAACGGGCTGCGACCGATATGCTGTCGGGGAACAAATTTGGCGATGCTGGCGCCCGAATAGTCGTGGAGGAGTTTCTCGACGGAGAAGAAGCTAGTTTCATTGTCATTACAGACGGCAACAACATATTGTCGATGGCGACATCGCAGGATCACAAAGCCCGTGACGAGGGCGACGTTGGTCCCAACACGGGGGGTATGGGCGCGTACTCCCCTGCTCCGGTTGTAAGCCCCGAAATCGAAGCGAGGATTATGGACCTCGTGATTCGGCCGACGCTTGAAGGTATGAAAGCGGACGGCAACGACTACCTGGGCTTTTTGTATGCGGGCCTGATGATCATGGCTGACGGAATACCCAAGGTGATTGAATTCAATTGCCGTATGGGCGACCCGGAAACACAACCGATCATGATGCGGCTCCAGTCCGACCTCGTCACGATCTGCAAAGCGACTCTCGATGGCACACTTGGCACACAAGCCGCCGATTGGGATTCGCGTGCCTCACTAGGCGTGGTACTGGCGGCCGGCGGTTATCCGGAGGGCTACGCCAAAGGCAAGGTGATATCGGGATTGGAGAGCGCCGACAGCGACACGCAAAAAGTGTTTCATGCCGGAACGGCGACAGAGGGTGACAAGGTCGTAACAAGTGGCGGGCGCGTGCTGTGTGTCGTCGGACTCGGCGACACGGTTGAGGTAGCCGCGGCAAGGTCTTACGAAGCCGTCGACAAGATTACTTGGGAAGACGTTTACTGCCGCCGCGACATTGGTCACCGCGCAATCGCGAGAGAACGGAGCTAGCGCGGACGTGATCACTACGGCCGAAGCGCGCGATGCCATATTGGCCACAATGCCGGCCTTCGACAGCGAATCAGTATCGGTAAGTGACTCTATCGGGCGAGTTCTTCGTCAAACTGTGGTCGCCGAACGCGATCAACCACCGTTTGATCGCGTGATGATGGATGGCATCGCCCTCTCATTTAGCGATCTCGATAGCGGCACCAGGAATTTTCCAATTCAGGCAATCCAGGCTGCTGGCGACGAGCAACTTTCGCTCGAAGACGGCAAGTGCATCGAAATCATGACTGGCGCATCGTTGCCACAAGGCGCTGACTGCATTGTTCCGGTGGAACGCATCAGCGTGAATGATGGCGACGCCAGCGTCGAAGCGGATTACAAGGCGAAGCAGCAACAGTTCATTCACCCCTGTGGCTCCGACCACAAAGCCGGAAGCGAACTGTTGACTGCAGGCAAGCGCATCTCGCCGATGGGCATCGCCATCATCAATTCCTGCGGCTTGACTGATATAGAGGTAAGTAAGTCACCATCGATTCGTGTGATCTCGACGGGCAATGAGCTGGTACCTGCCGGCGAACCGATTGAGCCGCACCAAATACGGATGTCGAATGGCCCGGCTGTTATCGCGATGCTCGAACAGTATGGCTATGACGACACTCAACACGATCACATCGTCGATGAACCCGACATTCTCAAAGAGAGAATCGCCGGCCACCTCGACAATGCCGATGTTCTGGTTCTTTCCGGCGGTGTGTCGATGGGCAAAGCCGACTACATTCCGCAAGTGTTAGCGGAGCTTGGCGTTGAGGTAGTGTTTCACAAGATCAGCCAGCGACCCGGCAAGCCAATGTGGTTCGGCATGGGTCCAAACAAGCAGGCAGTGTTTGCCTTGCCGGGCAATCCGGTTTCAACGCTCGTGTGCTGCCGGCAATACGTGATACCGGCCTTGAATACAGCGTCCGGGCTGGCGGAACCGCAACCCGAATTTGCGACGCTGACACAGGACGTATCGTTCAAGCCGGAGCTGACGTGTTTTCTGCCCGTTAATCTACTGTCCAATACCGTCGGTCAGGTTCTGGC